>Ga0228711_1004854_pt1 | contig 20551 bp, 13 predicted proteins | sample MedpolnodulmetaG_2_FD_177996 | JGI IMG/M metagenome (GOLD analysis project Ga0228711, IMG submission 177996) | Root nodule microbial communities from Medicago polymorpha collected in Santa Monica, California, United States - brown nodules | ecosystem: Host-associated > Plants > Roots > Nodule... | reverse complement strand
AAAAAAAAAAAAGAGGAGTAACAATTTTGCACCCAATATCCAAATTGCATTTCCACTACTTTCTCTCTTACTACACTCCCAGTCCCCTGACATTGTAGCACCACCGCCTTCCACCACCACAAACTACTACTCTGATCGCCGACACACCACGCAGCATCTTCACTGCACACCGCCGCTCCTTAGGACAGTTCCCGCTGCTACTGGTAAGTTGATCGACCAATAAACCTTCATTTGGGTTTTGAATTTCCTATTTTTTGCATCTTCAATTTTGAAATGGGTAAATCATTGTTGTCTGTCGTTGGTAGGATGTTAATTTGTATTTTTTGGAGTACTAATGATATTTAGCTATGAAGCACGGATATAGATACGACACTGACACGCCGACACCGCTAATAATTTGAAAAAAATCATATAATTCAGTGTAATTATATGTGTCGGTGTGTCGTGTCCGACACCGGAACACGTCTAATTCGAGGAGTGTCCGTGCTTCATAAATAATGGATTAGAATCTAATCATTGTAATTTGTGAAAAGAAGATAGTGAGTGTCTCAAATGGCTAGATTCAGTACAGAAACCAAACAATGAAATTTTGGTAGTGCTACAGTCATGATGTAAATATTGTTATAGTCATGAAGTATATATACCGTAATGCTTCAAAAATTTAGTAGAAATCAAAAGGCTTATTTGCAAATGTTGCCATTGCAATGCTACAAAATTATACTTAAATCATTCTTATGAGTAGACTGAATCCACAATAGTGAAGTGAACATGTAATTGCTCACTCTTTTAACCAACAGTATCATATTTGGACTGAACCTCTGCCCTTTAATGGGAACAAACAGAAAGAAACAAACTGAAATAAATGACAGTATCATGCATTATTTGCATTCTGAAAAGAAAGAAAATAACAGCCTGACCAAAATATCCATAGTCTAAGATCATTTTTGCATCGGCCCAGAACACATTTGTGACTTGTTCATCACAATCCATTTGATATGCATGGATAAACGATGGATTCTCCAATAATTGAGTTTGAAAATACTCCATGAGACTACCAATTTCTCCATACACCATGCTTCGTTGTCTTCTTGCACGGAGATAGTTCTTAGCATCCAATGGTATATATCCAAGATTAGTTCTTCCTCCAGTATGTGCACTCATAAGCTGAAATGAAGCCTTTTGCATTAATCCAGAGTCCACTGCCATTTCAATTTCTTGTGCTTGAACTTCAGATAGTGTGATGCTAGCATGTGTGTCGTTTCTTCAATTTGTAAAGGGTGGTTATGACCCTCTATGAACTCATGAATTACAAACTTCTCATTGTTTGCAGTAAGTGCAATTCTTACTGGCCATTCAGTTCTTGTTTCAGCCCTAGGCTTCTTAACCAAAAAAGATCTTTTATCTGTTGTTCGCTTACCTTCCTTGCAACAAACAAATCTGAAAGATCTGAGCGATCCATCTTCTTTCCTTTTGTTGAAGTACTGCTTTCTAACACCAAAACCTTTTTTTTTTGCCGTAATCAACCCAAAATTGCCAGGCTTCGTCGACGCTGTCAAATTCCATGTCAACACTAGGTGTTGTAATGATCGTCATCATTAAACCGAGCCTGTAAGATCAAAATATATATTAAAGATTATGCAGGATTAAAATTATATTAACTATTTCTTCCTACACCTGCAACATCTATTTAGTCACGTTTAAAAAATGTAAGAACTCTTAGATGAGATGACACAAAAAAATGTGGTTAATTCACCCAAGAACGCTTAGATAAGATGACATGTGTCTATTCTAGCTTAACCAAGTTCCTGGTTTTGAATACAACCTTGGGTGTGCATTAGCTTTACAAATCTTAGGGAGATTTTGCCGCCCATTTGGGTCTTACAAGGCTTAAGGGATTAGTCTACGCAGATGCGCGCGGAGGAAACCGGTTTACACAAAAAAAAAGAAGGTTAATTCAGTTGAGTAAATGGTTGATTCAAATCAGAGTCGAAATTGTGGCTAATTCAATTACATGATTAACCACAATTTCACAATTTTCAACGTGATCTAAATTGATCATCTATTCAACTAAATTAATCACAATTTTGCATGTGGTTAAACCAAATGTTGTAGATGTAAGGAAAATTGGGTGTCCGCGAAACATTTTTGTACAAACAATAGCAACAATCTTGTGAATTAAGCTCTTAACAACAACACATTGGATTTTTAATTTAGAAAAGTTAACCGAAGTGTATTAAAACATCAACATATCATCCTAATAATCGAGAGCTGATACGAAGAACACATTTACAAAGAGGGTTATGCCAACCTACTTAGCACAATTTTCTCCAAGAATAATTAAAATTCTTTGGGAGATTTTGTCCGTCTTGGTTTAATGAATTTGGTGACAGATCAGAATATAGTATAGAAAAAGAGGCTGCATTTTATTCATGTTCTCTTTTTAGACTTAATGATTCAAAATATGAAATTGTGCTGAGGAAAATTATAAGTTATGTCATAGAGATTCGACAAAGTCTTACATTGGCTGTTGAGGCCTAACACAACCCTCTCCTTCTAACCGGGCTTAGGGCCGGCCTTGGCAGGATTAAAATTTTAAGCTATGTATGTAATTTATTTGAATTCGAATACATATCTTGAAATTTTATGATTTTAATATTGATGTTTCTATTTTTATATGTACGATAATAATTATTATTTAAAGTTAAATAATTTTGCACACCCTTGATTCAGGTTCTTGGATACGTCATTGTTTAGGCTCATGAATATTTGCTTAATAACTGGTGGAAAATTGCAGTTCACAGCTTCTCATGGCAGCACTGCGAGAAATTTCCGCAACCTTGCTATCTCGCTCAAAACCCCACACCTCTCTCTTTCAACGACTCTTCCTTCGTAGAAAAACTTCCAAGATTTTTGTTAAAGGTACATTTTTTTGCTTATAGCTGTTTCATGTTTTTCTACAGTCTCAGATTGAGCTTTTTTTTAATACCTGGGCTCATATTAATTCAAGTTTATTTTTAATTGTCTTCAAATTTTAATTACCTTCAATTCAACTACTACAATTATGAATGATATAGATTAGATATTTTTAGCCCCTAGACTATTAGTATTAGCATGTAAAAAAATGAATCTATGGTTTAACTGAACCCTTAGTTTTAGTATGTGAGTAAACTAAATCTATGGTTTAATTGAACATTTCTTTGAAAAAACATTTGAGGAAGGTGGAATTATTATTTATTAAAGTTACAACGGTCTCTGGCAAGATTTGAACTCATCCCTTGCAAGGTCAAACACTTAACACTGAGTTGACACCTCATAGACGTTTAATCGAACAGTTAGTTTGCACAGTCTCTTGCACTATATACCCATGAGCTTAGTTTTTAAAAAATGTACGCGATAGTTATATGGACTCCGACATCAAGGCTTTTGATATCCCCATGTGATTGAGGCTGCATCGGTTGCAATTAACCGTGATTCTCCATAATATAAAGGGTCGCAGTACAATTGCAATGGTGATCACGGTGACAATTTAAAACCTTACTCGCTTGTACATGAACCATATGTTAGCCATGAGAAAACTTTATCCCATGAAGAGGGAAGTCAATTTTGATTTGAAAATAAAATTTGGCATTACATTCCATACATGAATACATCAGCCAAAGAATTCAACTTTCCTATTTGTTTATCAAATAAAATTCAGGACTCCGCATAATTGATCCTCATGATTCTATATAAGAAAATGGTTATGATTCTATTGTTAGCCAGTTGATCCTTATGCTATCATTTACTGTGTTTTATGTTGAATTTTTAGTTTGTAGAATGCTTTCAAAAATGTACTCAATGAGACCTTTAGTATGATGTAAGAACAACTAAATGATACTCACTGTATTTACACACCATGGAATGCATCAGGCGTTACTTTGGCCTTAAATGGGATTCACAAAGCCTCCCAAATCCTAGATTACTTGATCCTTGGTGTTGGGACCCGAGGGAGTGCCTTTTGAGGTAAATAATCATTATTTAGGAGCGGAAGGAAGGTGTTCTGCAGGGCTGAAGTATACCTGGGCGCTGCTGTGTTTTTACTGCTGCTACAGCGGTTGTTTTTACGGTTAACTATATTGCTATCACAGCTTCGGGAGCTGGCACAGTAGTGGGGCACAACACTTTATTTAGGTGCTTTTTTCGTTTGTGTTGGGAGCATTAGGCGCTGGTCATTTTGTATGGTGATTTTCTTAGGTTTGATTTGTACTGTTATTTCCCCTGCTGTTAAGTCTTGTTCAGGTGGGAAGCATTAATAAATTTGCTGATTCAGAAAGAAAAAGAAAACATCATTTTGACTAGGAGTATTTTACTATTTCATCTAGATACCTTTCCATTCTTGCTTGTAGTATTATGATACTCATAAATATTTGTCTTATTAGTTTCAACATATCCAGTTTTTAGTAGTGCTGCTGTGTTGTTGTTTTTTTAAAAAGGGAAAAATGGCCCCAACTTAATAATTTGGCTGATGCCGTGACCTTAATCTTGATGCAGGTTTAGCCTTTTCTACTACAGAGGAGAAATTAGCTGAAGCTTTTTCTCAATATGGAAATGTTCTCAAAGGTAGGCGTTTACATTGCCGTCACAAGCCCAAAACCTCTCAGATTAAAACACTCATGCGTGAATCATTTCATTTTTCCAGCTGATGTAGTATTGAATAAAGCCAAGAAAAGATGCAAAGGTTTTGGATATGTGACTTTTGCTGAGGAGGAAGAAGCCCGGAAGGCACAAATTGGCATGAATGGAAAGGTTAGAATCTACAAACCTAAAGTATCCAAACTGTGAACTACGAAATTCAAAAAATGAATAAACTCTTTCTGCAGATATTACACGGACGTGTCTTATATGTAGACATGGATCCACCTAACGAGCAGAAGAAAAAAATAAAGCAGGCAACTAAAAATACAGAGGTTGACAATGAAGATGTGCAAATGGATTGATGTAAACAGACAGGCCTACAAGGTAAGACAGCACCTAACCTAAGGAGGGAAAGAGCCACGTCTCATCCGAGCACTTATGGTTGATAATGTTAATGTACAAGTTTCATATTTTGATCAACCTTTGAATATATGCACGATACACGGTCACATCAATCAATGATGAGTACTTTTGCACAAACAGTCTAGTTATTTTCTATCTCAATTATATTTTTGGATTTCAGATTCATTTTCCCAATCCAATGTATATAAGTCTGTCCAGGATGGAATCTTCAAGGTTAATTTTGAGAACTTGGTTTTTAGAACTGATTTCAGCTAAAGGTATTTTTAGTTTCTGCTTGATCTGATGAGATTCTATGTTATGAGTAAGTGCGAAACCAGACCTTAGAATTTGATTTGCCTCTAGAAATCAAATTAGAACACACACTCGAAAACATGAGTTTCTCCATTTTTTATATGACAATTTTGTTTTACACAACATTAGATTGAAAATGGCAATGTGAGAGCTTTAATGATTGATATGATAAGAAAAAAAGTTAGGAACTTGTTGTCTATTTCTAAAAAAAACTACGCTGCCAACATAGATTGGAGACAGTCAATCCTTACACAGCACACAGACACATTTTTTATGAACACAATATTGCTTCGTTCAAACATTCTTTGGTCTGTTCAATGTTGCGGTGGTTTATGTTTTTCTGTCCTGCAAGTTCATTTGTTTTTGTTACCATAAAGGTCTACCACTGTTGGTAGATAGTTTAAGTCTCTCAAATATGCTTTGGGTGTTTGATTATGGCTGTGTATGTATGAAAAATGACTTGTTTGAAAAGGCAATACTAATTTCAATGATGTCTACACTACACCTTAGTGAGAATTTGCACTTGTTTGGATGTACGTTCGAATTTTCTTTCCCCATCCCAAGGCTGTTTTGGACATGAATTTGGTGAAGCTACAAATAGTAGTTTATGGATGGCTGCAGGTCAGAAGCGATCTAGACGAGGTTTCAAACACACATTTAGTCTCTCATTGATGGTCGAGGACACCTTCACCTTGAGATGAGATGTCATTTGATTCACATAGCCGACCTCTTGACTTGGTGGGTGGGTGCTCCCTTAATCTATCACCCCTTGACTTGATTGTTTATACTACAACAAATAACTGCATTTTCCATCTAGAATGGACCATTGAACCTACAACTTGTATAGGTACACATATTTGTCACATATTATGATATTACCCCCTCCTTGGACCGTCACAAGAGAGATGAAAATCCAAACTATTTGATTTTAACAATTATGTGCTGTATATTCATTTGTTAATGTGCTGTATATCCCTTGCAATTTTCTTTTGATGTCCTCAAAGTCACGTGATTTCAATCAATAAAATACTATAAAAAAACAGTCTACAACGTTTGAAAAATTTATAATGCACATGCTGAAAAAGGTTACCCCAATTCTGAATCCAAATGGTCCAAACTTCCCAACCCCTATCTGGATAATCCTCAGAAATTCATCAATTCGAACTACATAGTTTTAAATTTTCATAAATTCTCCTCTGGACAAAAGATAAAGCCAAATTCTGATATTATTGAAGTCTGAAAATGATATAAGATCCCATTTATCTCAACGGGACCACAACAATGGTACAAATGGTAAAATGTTATACACACACTCTACATAAAATAGTCACATCAAAATCTGTATTCACATTCATCAACACTTGTGAATGTCTTTAAAACAAGTTTTGGTCCCATATACGTCAACACAATATTTAATGCAATCCTTACTTCCTAACAAGCAACGGTCATATGTCCAAGAAATCTAGCCACATGTCCCACACCTGCAGCCAAACCTATAACATGAAAAACTCAACCATTGCTCCAGTTTGGGCCAATAAAAATCCACCTACCCACTTTTATGGCACTACTGCACGAGGCAGGTCGACATGATTTTTTAGTCTACAAAATTGTACTACAATAGCCAAGGAGAATTGTTCCATGTGATCCGTGGATTGCTCAACCTTTGAAAGAAATGGACGATCGGATTTAAAGAAAAACGATAGTGTAATTTTAGATAGGTTTTGTGCAAACGGAAGTTATGATTGATAAATCTAAAGATCTTATCCAAAGATGTTAGAATCACATGTTAATAAGAGGAATCTGTAGAGTCTTGTTTACAAATCAATATCAACAAATCTTATAAACAGCAATATCATCTTGACTTGGTAAAGAAAAACAATATCATCTTAATTCTTAAAACAAATGAAAATTAAATCCAATCACCATCTGATAATTCTTAATCGTATTAGTCAAAACTAAATAAAAGCAAAGTCAAGATACATCAACTTAATTCTTAAAACTAATGAAAATTTAAATGCGATCACCAATTTGAAAATTCTTAATCATCTTAGTTCTTACTAAACTAGATAGATAGGCCATTTCTAAAGAACTAACACACAAACTAAACAATTTCACATTACTAACTTGGTGATTCACTTCGAACTATTTGATCCAAAAAAAAAAATACATCACATCCCTTCATTAATTTCCATCACAGTGAGAAGGTTTTAGAAACACACATAAAAGGACACAGGAGAAGAAGAAAAAAAGATGTATAAATTTAGAGGAGTTTTATTTGAACAACCAATTTGGTTGACAATTTATATGACAACCATAATTTGCAAAGAAAAAATAAGTATTTGCACGGAAACCAAAACAAAAGAGAGATAAAGTAAAAAATAATGTGAATATAAGAGAGAAAGTTGTCACTAAATAGATGTTCAAATATCATTTTTCATAAATTTATGTATGTGTGCTCAAATGATTTTTTGTCTTGGGGTTACAAGTTATAACCAACCAAGTAATTCTCCTTCAGAGTTTATCCCACCAAAAAGCATTAGTCGACAAAATTGCAATAAAATGTCAGCCAGGGTAATCCATAACAAATGAATTAAGCACGTACTAAAATTAATTGTTATAGAATAATAAACTGTTCTCAGAAAGAAAAATAACCATATCTTTGAATCTCAATAATCAGCACAACTCAGCTTTGCCTTTGAACTAAACATTGTTTTGAATTTGAAAATAATCAGAGTTCAACTCAGCTTATAATAATAACACAACACAATTCTCTTCAAAAACAAAAAAGATAACATAAGAAAGTATATTGTATTCTAAAATATAGCTTGCAATAAATATTTCAATAACTCATAAATTCCTTCATAAGAAACTCAGTCCCACTTCCTACATAAGCAACATAAATGTACTGACAGAATCTTATACAAAGTAGGAAAAGGAACTTAGAAACTAATGAAGTAAAATGATAAGAAAAAGAATCCTGTTTTGGAAGAATACCTAACCTCTACAGGATTTTCTTTTCTAGTAGATAACATAAACAGTTCAGAGAGAAAGAGTTCTTTATCCCACTCCCTGAAGTTTTAGGTAAAATATGAAATAATGAATGACAAAAATTAAAGGGAATGAAAAAAACGATTATCCTTCAGGAACTTTGCAGCCATCCACCTTCCATGATTCGGGGGGGCTTAAATTCACCAAAAGAATATGCACCTTAAGAAATTAAATTAAATAACTATGACAGCAAGAATGTAGCAAAAGGGTCAAATTGAATGACTAGACTACAAGTTGATCCAGCTGCAGTTGCTCAAGCCAAGCTCCCAAAACAGAGTGATCAATGCCCTCCACTTGCGGGTTGGGATTCTTTTCAGCAGATGGAATTGGGCCAGAACCTGCAAGCTTCTCTTTCTTCTCAGGTGTGGGATCCTTGACAAGGGAATGGACCCAACCTACATCAGGCTCTTCTCCATGATTTCCATGCTCAAAAGAGGTGGATCTCTGTGTTTGACCGAAGTCATTTGGATTTACCGACCAATCTGCTTTTCCAATAGGGGATGATCCCCACTTGGACCAGGAGTTAACAGGGGACCCAACAGCTGAGACAGGATTGTTACCACCGAGCTCTCTTGAGCTAAGGCTACGCAGCTGTTGCTGCTGCTGTTTCTCACGCTGAGCAAAAGCTGACAACCGAGAACTCATTGGAGAGAGGGCTTCCATACTTCTTGGTGACATCCTTCCAGGAGAAGAGAGCCCATATGACGCCTGGTGGAATAGGGGATGCTCGACATTTGTAGGAGACATGACATTTGTGTTGATGGGTGATAAGGAGCTTTGGAGCTGTTGAAACTGGTTGAAGACAGCAGATTTGTGTGTTGGGGAAAATACAGAAGCCGTGGCGGGGTCAGAATACCGAGGAGATGAAGAAATCTCAGCACAAAATAGATCATCCAGATTTGATGGAGTTAGTGTTTTAGGTCGGCCAGATCGACCAACTGAAATAGCACCAGGACGGGGCTGTGAGAAACAGCTCAAGTCATTCAGTATCTGCTGCTGCCCATCAAAGTCTTGCAACATATTGTTGAAGTCATCATGTGGCGGCATATCACGGGCACTAAGAGATGATCTCAAACGACTAGTTTGATTAATGCTTCCTGGTAAATGAAGAGCTGGCACATTGGGCTGTGGCCAAGCATTATTGCCATTTGCAGATGGAGATAGAGGAGGCTGTGCAAAGGGAGATTGAGACATCAAAGAGATTGATGATGGTGAACCAGGGAAAAGGCTCATAGCAGCAGCCATGTCCATGACATTAGCAGTAGAAGCAGCTGACCGGGGTGAAGGAACAGCAGATCCAGTGGACACATACAGCGGACGCAGCTCTTCAGGTGAGTGAGCGAAGAAGCACACCCTTCGGTTACAACCCATGCCGTCTTTGCAAAGCCTTGTCCGATACTGAGCTGGGTGTAGCCAGCACTCGAATACTCCATGAGCATATTCACACATATCCGAACGTCTGCAAGCCCCTTTTCTAAAATCAGGGCATGGCACACAGCTGTAGTGAAACTTTCTAGGGTCTCTCCTTCGAGCATTCTCTCCAGGATGCACAAAAGGACACTCAGTCCAATCGTGAGAGTATGCACGAGAACAAGGACGAACCTTGAATGAGTACATGCGAAATTCATCGGTGGCATACATGCTGTTTTTTATGTCAGGAAGAGATGGGTCAACTGGATACTCTTTCTTCTCTGATGTAGAATTAACAGCTGAGTCAGTAAACTTTGGAGCCACAGGAGAGGATGGAGACCCATTTTCAGCAGATGATAAAGGGGCAGATGAACCAGGACTCGATGAAATAAGAGACAGGGGAAGAGAGCAATCATCCACAGATCCTTCAGAAGCACTGTCTGAGAGAAGTTCTTCAAGAATTGTTTTCACACCTTCGAGCTTATGAGGAACAACAATAGGAACAACAATAACATCCACAGGGCGTTTCCCATTAGCATCCACAGAATTGATATCAGCGCCAGCTGATAAAAGCAATTTTATCGCATCAACAGCATTAACCGAACCACTTGAGGCAGCACAGTGAAGAGCAGTGCTTTTATCAGTCCCACAGGAGAAATTAACATCAGCCTCTGGATATGAGAGTATAAGCTTTAGAATATCAATACTCCCATAGGAAGCAGCCACCATTAAAGGGGTTCGGTGCTCAAGAACAATTTGGTTAGATCCCTTTTGACGGACATACCAGAAACCAACTTCATTAATAAGTGAAGCATCACTATCTAAAGCTACCTTGAAATCTTCAAAATCATTGTTGGAAGCATGTTCAAGTAAGCTGGAAAAAGAATCATCGGTGCGAACAGTTAGATTTTTCATGTCTTTGACAGTATTTGAAGTTGAACCTTCAGCCGCAGATGAAGAGGAAGACGATGAGGTTGAAATAGATTTTGATTTGTCAGGTCCACCGCACATCCTTCAATTAACTGAAAATAAAAAATAAGGAAAATAAATAAGTGAACAAAAGAAATAACAACAAACAAAAAGTTAGTACATTCACCAAAAGAAGTAACGACAAAAAGTTTGTTAAATTCACCAAAAGAAGTAACGACGCAAAAACAAAAAGATGAATCTACCGTTTAAACACTAGACAGGTATTACACAAATATAACTAAAGTTGTCAAATGATTACAAGACAGATCACTAGCCGAGTATTACGCCAATAAAACAAAATTCATCAAATGCTTACAAGAAAGATCACTAGCCGAGTATCACGCCAATATAATAATTAAAGTCGTCAAATGATTACAAGACAGATCACTGGCCGAGTATCACGCCAATATAATAATTAAAGTCGTCTCATGATTACAAGACAGATCACTGGCTGAGCTTTACGCCAATATAATTAAAGTCATCTCATGATTACAAGACAGATCACTGCCGAGTATTACGCCAATATAACAGAAGTCGTTGCATGATTACAAGAAAAATTTCAAATAGAATCTATACTTCATAATTACATTCTTGTAGCTTAAACAAATTAATTCGGTTCCTGAAAGTCAACAAGGAGTCTAAATACAAATTTCAAATACCATAAGTACCACTTATACTTTCCAAAAACCAAGCCCAACATATAAAACAATTTAACCTTCAACAAAATATCAGGGCTAAACAATATGTCAAAATAGCAGGTACAGACATGAACATGATAATCAAGTGCAATTGGACTTGCAATATACAGCTAAAGTAAAACTATGAAAGCAAAGACACAGACACCGGACATGTACACTGACACGTTTAACTCGATAATAATTTGAAAAATAATGTGTCGGTGAGTGTCGGACACCGGAGTGTGCTTCATCAGAGAACATATATAAGGGAAATTCATTCATGGCACAATAAGCAGAATAAGACAAGCATACCCTTTTATAAGAGTTGAAAAACCTATGCTAGAGTAGATGTCCAAAAATAGAAGTAACCTTAGCATGAACATTACAAGTACAAATAACATAGATATTATGAAACTCAAACACATCAACTAAATCAAAATCAAACATAACAAATTATATATACAACAAAACATGATAAAAACACAAACCATTCAACATGTTACTAATCATACCTCATCAATATGAAAACTTAAACATAATTTCTCAACCAAAACACAAAAGTTGAACTAAACAAAAGTAGAACATAGTTACACACAACCAACAACGTAAATAGTACTATATATAAAAACTTAGGCAAATAAATATTCCAAAAAAATCGAATAAGCACACACAAAACACATGATTCCTTACGCAACAAAATAGATCTGAACAAAATCAAGAATCATATCAAAAAGAATAATTAAAGTTAAAACCTCGTCAACTAAAATATTAATTAAATTAAAAAGAAAACAGATACGCATGATTCTTATTCCCTTTTTTAACTTAGTAATTATCGTATCAATTTTATATATCTAAAAAAATTCATGGAATCATAGTAAATTCATCAAATAACTCAATTAATATTAACAAAAAAAATAACTAAACAGTGATCAATTAGACAAAAACAGTGTAATTTAATTTTAGAAATTTCTTTTATTACTATTTCAACTACTATTATTATTACTATTTTTTTACTAAATTATTGCAAAATCACAAAATCAGTTCTACGAGTAAATTAATACAACAGAAAAAACTGAAAAAATCAATAAATACATATAATTCAACGCATAAATTTAGTATAAAAATATAAAAACCGAAAAATAATAAAATCATGAACAAAATAAAATGGTATAAACATTTATATACGATCGGTGATGATTTTCATACTAAAAAATTTCAGATCGTGAGAAAATTGTTTACAGAGTGAAAAACTCACCAATTACGAGTGGTTGTAATGAAGATCGGGTTGAAAATCAATGAAGTAGAAGAAAAAATCTGAATGGAAAATGGTGAAGAGTGAATCGGAAGAAGAAAACAAGATCTGGTGAAGTAGAGATTCATTTCAAAGCTTCCATTGATAGAAACGAGGAATCATGCAGAGAGAGAGAGAGAGAGAGAGAGAGAGAGAGAGAGAGTAACGTTTTTGAAATTGAAATGAAATGAAATTGAAATGAAGAAGAAGAAGAATTTAGAGTGAATTTAAAAAAAGGTTTTGGAAGAAAGTGAAATGAAATGAAATGAAAATGAGAGTGAAATGAAGTCCAAATGAAGTCGTGAGTGGGTCAACCGGGAAACCGGGAGAGACGGTAAGAGAGAAAACTGAGTGGAAAGTGATTTGAAGAAAATGGGAACGGGTTGAAACGGTTGACGGTGGTGGATTTTATTGAGATTATTAAGTGGAATTGAATTTGAGATTTGGAATCCGCCAATTGGAAAGTAGCATTTGGAAGGTGAGGTTAAAAGGTGGTGTGGTCAATTGTGGAGTCAAATCGAATGAATGTGTCACCAAAATTAGGGGTATGTTTCCTTTTATAAATTTGTTAATAATTAAGTATTTAATTGAATGGAATTAATAAAAGTATGATTGGATTTTACAATGACTAAAAAGAGAATAATTTGATGTTACTAAAATTAGTATTCATAATTATATTGATTTGATCTTACAATAAATTAGAAAAGAACAATTCAATCCCTCTTTCAAAAATAATAATAATTTGATACAATGACAATTTGTTTAAATAAATAAAAATTCTAAAAATGTTTGTAGATGATAGTTGTTTGAATGATATAGAAGAAAAATAGTAAAGTATGCCACTGATCGGATAAGAAATTATTTAAAGATAGTTTCTATGATTTTCTTTGAATAAAAAGATAGTTTTTATGATTGATTTCTATTTTTAACTTTTATCAAGAACAACTTTTTCTTTTTTGCGATTTTTTTAAGAGCGATTTCGATCTTATTCAATAAAATAGACAACTTTTTCTTCAAAAGTGATTTCGATCTTATTCAATAAAGTCGGAACTTATTCCTTTTTGCGGTTTTTTCTTCAAGAGTGATTTCGATCTTAATAAAGTCAATTTTGAAAGAAATGTTTATTTTTTATCGAGAACAACTTATTCCTTTTTGCCTCTTTTAAATAAATAATTGTGTTGTTAAAAATGTTTAATTTAAAGGAAATGGTTAAGAGCGATTTCGATTATTCCATAAAATAGATTTTGATCCAATCGGTTATTTTATTTTTATTTTTTTACTTTTTGAAAAAATAAATATTTATATTATGTATTGAGAAAACTAATAAAGGATTTGACATAATTGTTAATTTTAGACTTTAAAATTTTTAAGGTCTAGTGATCAAATCAATAATATGTTTGACGTAATCACCACTAATGTTTGATAATTGTTAAAAATTATGAAAATCAAACTAAGTGCTAAATAAAATGAGCAAAAACATTTGAATTTAAAGAAAAAAAATTGATCGATACGATTTATGACAGGGAATATGTTGATGGTATGAAAACAAAGATTGTCAAATTGTCCGACTTGACAATCTATGTAATAAAAAAAAGTTGTCAAATTGAATAAATAATAATAATATAATAAGTGTATAAGTACCAAAAAAAAAAGAATAATAATAGTATTTACACAAAAATTAGCAATGAAAATTAACAAAGTGAGCGTAGCACCAAAGAGAAGAAAATAAAACTTCATGATACGAGTAAACAACATAGATGAATTTGTGAAACATACCACAAATGATGTTTTTCTTTGTCTTCTTCCTTTGAACTTCTACCACCCTTGTTGATTTTTCTCTTAATTCTCTCACAAATTGCTTCTATACTTTTTCTTGCTTTGAGGGAGGCTATTTATAGAGATGTGACAATGCAAATGGATATGGAAGACCCAAAAAAATGAAATAAAATTGATTGTAGAATTAATCGGCCATTAAATTAATTGATTGAAATTATTAATTAAATTGATTACAATTATTATTGATTAATTTAAAGTAATGACTTAATTTTATCTCTCACAATTTTCTCGCAATATAATTTAATCTTCACAACAATAAAACCTATATTAATTTGCGAGGTTAAAGAAAAATTATGAAAGATGGAATTAAGTCCTCACTTATTAAGCTATTCTCTTTTGTTGATTATTCTTATTCTTATGTAAGATTAAAAAGTAACATGTTAAAATGATAGTATCCTTAAAAAAAAAATTTGCTAAAATAATAGTACATAATTTTGAAGTAAAAAAAATTAGGGAAAATTACACTCACCTCCCCTAAATTCTTTTCAAATGATTCAAACACCCCTTCTAGTTTTAAAATAGACAATGACCTCCCTTAAGTTTCTATTTTTAAGTAAATACCTCCCTTCTCTCTTAACCCCGTTATTTTTCCGTTAAGATAGGAACAGGTGAAGTTGAAATCCTTGAACGATTTTTCCCTTATCAAAGTGGAAATCCATTTTCAAATTTTCCTTTTCATGTTTCACAAATTCCTTAATTAAAACTAAAAGGTGAAATTAGTAAATGATGAGGTTAATTGGTATTTTATTTCCTATCCAAATCTCTGAGCTTTTTGAATCCGGTGGTAAACACTTAAGCATATAATTCATGCTTCCAGCCATTGCATCCTCTTCCCAATTTTTAGAATCCAAAGTCTCTGTCAGCATATCATATAGGTGCAAGCGTTGCATATCATGGATATGATTTGGAGAAGGTTGGTTATTTAACTTAACTAAATGGAGACAAATAGATAGCTGAAGATTTTGAAAGCATATTTTATCTGAAAATATTAAAAATGGTAGAGACACTCATTGAGTTTGACTTTGGGGGTGTGTTTATGACAAGTCCCCTGTGCTTGTTCCATATGAAATCTTCTACAATGAAAAACAAATCCAACCCTACAAATCAAAATATCAAACCCTAGATATTGGTCTTGTGACAGTCAGAGAAATGTGTCTTCTACTTAGGTCAAATGAAGTTCTCGAGGTTGGGCTAGGGAAACATCATCAATAAGAAAACTCAACTATAAATTGAAGGAAAAATTGATGCCATAACTATAATTGGTGCGCCTGTTGTGTGGAATGGAACAAATTGCTAGATTTTGAAGGTATGTTTGAAGGTAGATAACACTAGAATTAGAACACATCTTGTAAATACAGAAGTTAAAAGTGTGGTAACAACTCAATCTTGTAAAGAGGGGTGAAAATGATTCCAGCCTAGCATGCAACAGAGAATAACGTAGAGTTTTAACACAGGAAGATTATGGGTACTACATGTCAAATGAGTGCGTTGTTTCTTTTTGAACTAATAAACTGACGGACGTGGGATGGAACAAACGGTATGGGAGATTTCTGTTTTATAAGAAAATAGAGGGGGTGTCTATTACATTTAAGCAGACCTTAGGGGAGGTTAATGTATTTTTCCCAAAAAATTATATGTAATTTGGTTCAAATTGTGCGTTAATGAAAAATTTGTTTTTAAACAATTAAAGCAAATATCAATGGTCATTTAACAACCATCTCCAAGCGAATTCGAGATATTTTCATTGTGGTTAAAGAGTTAAATTCTTACTATCAAACTGTTACTAAAAATGCTCGATTGTGGTTAAAAAATGTTCGATTTGTCACATGAAAAAAATGTTTTATTTCAAATGAAAAAATGTGATTTCGATTATCACATAAAAAATGACATAGATTTAATTGGTTCTTTCATTTTTTTATGAGTGAATACCCAAATTCGTCCTTGGATTTTCACGAATCGGACAGAAACGTCCCCCAATTCATCGAAATTCACGCTTTGTCCCTAAATTTAACAAACGTCCATCAAAATAGTCATTCCGTCTAAATGCTCTGTTAGTGCTGCTGAGTTGTCGTCCTGCATGGCTTGTTGTCTTGTACACGTGTCTACAGGGACCAATTTGATTGACACGCACAAAATTTCGGTTCTGCTTTTGAAATTCAATTTTTCCTGTTTCTCCAAATTTACCCTTGTAATACTTATACCTTTCCATTCTCACATTTCAGTCAGAACATCAAACACGTCTCTGTCTGTTCTCCTTCCCGCTAAAACCTTCGTCATCTTCATCAGCATCATTTCCGGCGAGGAACGTTGCAAAATATTCAGTTTTCAAATTTAAACTTCAGTAGATGCTTGCTTTGGTTCGTTTTTGTTTGCTTTGATTGCGTGTTTTAGATTACTGATATTAGGGTTTTGCGTTGAAGACGTAAAACATAAAAATTTCATGTTTTTATGTTTGGTTACTAAAAATTATGAACATTATAGTAGTTGTGAACATGATTAGTGGTTGATTAAGAAGATTTATAAAAAGGGTTTATTTTGTACGGATGATTTGCATTTTTATGTTCTTTTGATTGTGATTATGACTGATGCATTGCAAAATCTCTAGGATGGAAGACAATATCTCATTAATCCTGCATCATGGTGGTTGTTTAGCGCGAGATGAGAAGCAGAGGCTAACTTATTTTCGTGGTGAGTTCTGTGTGTGGGAAAAATGGGTGTTGATGAGCTATGTTTGTGGGACATTGAGAAGATGGTGAAGAAATGCAGAGGCTACTTCAAGGTATCTAAGATGTGGTACTTGAAGTCGTACAAAGGTGTTGAAAATGATCTTAATATATGCTTGAATCCATTGACAACGGATAAGCATTTTTTGGATATGGTGCAATTTGCAAGGGCTAATGAGAATGAAGTGGAAATATATGCACAACATGTGGTGGATACAAATGAGGTTGAAATTGTACCCTTATCAAATGAAGAAAGGGAAGAGCTTGAGAGAGCAATGGAAGAATCTTTGAGAAGTATGCAAACTGAAGCTGAACCATGCAATGTTATGGATGTTGACATACTTACTGCTGAGGAAAGAAGTGTTGTAAAAAAGTTTGGTTGCTAGTGTTGCAAAACAGGGCTGGTAATGAAGAGGACAATGTTGGTAATGTAGATGTTGGTGATGAAGATGACAATGTTGGTAATGTAGATATTGTTGGTGCTACTCAAGGAACTCAAGAAACTCAGCCTCAAGAAACAGTGACACAACAAGAAACTCAGACTGAAGCAAATGTCACCAAAAAAGGGGCTAACAAAGGAGCTACAATATATGCTTTAAGAATATGCTGAAAATGCAGAAAATGTTGGGAATGCACTAGGAAATGCAGAAAATTATGTTGCTGAAAATGCTGGAGATGTTGTAGAAAATGCTGGAAATGTTGTAGCTGAAAATGATGGACAAGTTGTACACAATGTCAATGTTGGAAATGTTGTTGCTGGAAATGTTGCAATTTAGGGACAAAATGTTGAAAATGATAGACATGTATGACTGTTAAATTCTAAGAATGATCGATTTTCTAATAATTGTAAAAATTCAGGGACTAATTTGATTAAACATTTTATTAAATAGGGACGGATATGATTGAAACTGTTGTTGCAGGGTGTTCCTGCAAGGAGGTATATCATTAGAGGGCCAATTATTTCAAATGAGAGGCCTAAGCAAACACCAGTGAGGGGTCCTGCACCATCAGATCCAACTGCTCTTGGCGTTATTCGAGTGCCATATCTAAATTATGGTCCATCTGGTTCAAGTCAATCTAAGTTCATGGAGTTTATCCCAATCCCCGACTTTCCAAAGAAGTGAAACTTGATGCATGCTTAAATTATGCTTTTTGGATATTTTGACTTGTTTAAATTATGCCCCCTAGTTGGGTTCTTTTGGTTATGTAATATTTAAGAACATCCTTCTATGACTTATGACTTGTTAATGCCCCAAAGTTGGGTTGCTTTTGTCTATGTAATATTTCAAACTTAAGACATATGACTTATTTAATGGTATTTTCAAGGATGAAGTTGTGTGTTTTGTCATTTTTAATTTGATCTGCAAATATATGCTTTAAGGAACAACTTGGAAATATGTTTATATAATTCAAGGAGTTATTTGACGGTTTTTTAAAATAATCCAGGGATCGATTTGATAGTAAGTACAAATTAACAGGGACTGTATTGCATAATATTTTCTGAAATCAATCAATTTCGTCCTTGAAATTTTTTGTCATTATACATCAATTTAGTCCCTGCTTATGTGACATCTAACATGACAACCCATTTGAGATGTTAACAGCCACATCATCATCGTTAACGCCCCAATTGGACGTAGCGACTATTTTGATGGACGTTTGTTAAATTCAGGGTCAAAGCGTGCATTTCGATGAATTTGGGGACGTTTTTCTCCGATTCATGAAAATCCAGGGACAAATTTGGGTATTCGCTCTTTTTTTTTATCTGGATGCAGTTATATATTTATACTATAGTTTCAGATATTGTGTAGTAGTTTGTTTGTGTTATCATAACATTTGAATATTTTATCTCTCTTTAGTACACCTTGTACTAGAGGATTTTTTGCCGGTTTCTAATATATTTACTTAGCTTTTTTTAAAATAAATATTTAAATCAAAAAAATTATTATATTATTATACTATGACAAATAAAAGAGGTAAGAACAATGCAAAATATATACAAGGTCCGGAGTTTGAACCTTGGTCACCAGAAGAAGAAAAAAAAAGATTTAGCGTGATTTTAAACCTTGAAATTTGCAAGTGTTTGCGTGGTAATCAAATCAAATCAAAAATATATATTTAGTCCTCAATGTCTTGATTATAAGAAGTAAAAAACATATACACTTTAATTGTTATAAACTCACATAAAAGTGACGGGGTTAGGTTTCGAATCTGAGTAATGGCATCCGACCTATCAATAATTTTGATATTTTTATCCGTTAAACTAAGACTTCTAAACTGGTCACCCTCATGTTTATTAATAACGATAGTTCCTTTCAAAAAAAGAGTAAAATTAAGTGCATCTATGACTAAAAACATAAAAATAAAAAATAAAAATTGGGGACGCACTTGCTAGCGTATCAATAATAAAAATTATGTATTGAAAATTGTGTCAAATAATTTTTTTAAAGGTTGAAAATTAATTTTTCTCAATAAATATTTTGGCTATTTGTAGAATATTCATGACAAAAAAAAAATTGAGAAGCATGATTTTTCTCATTAAAATTGATTTTTTTTCTCTTAGGAGTTTTCTCATTAAATTAATTCTTCCTCTAAATTAATGATAAGGGAAAAAAAAAAATACTCATTCTTAACTAAAATAAGGGAATGGCATTTAAACCTATTTAAATGACATTTAGATCTTACACTAATTGGAGGATTAAGGAATGTGCTTCATTTTAGCCAAAATCGTGTGAGCTCCTCCAATTTATTAGTGTACAACTTTATACTAGTACCCTTTTCAACATATTGCGATTTTAAATTCAATTGTCACATGCTGGAATATGGGAATAAGTGATTTCCTATATCAAATTAGCTCACGTGAGCTTTGTATGAAAATCGAAAGTTACTGCTACCAATTGGAAATCACAATCTCATATTTAATGGAAATTATAATGAAGATCCATTTAATCCCAAAGCCAAAAAAACACATTGAATGTTCAACATCATATTGAATATTTGTTTCCACATATTTAATAATTTCATCGTTTATTTTTCTAATTAGTACGATATTGATATGAAGTGTTCACCACCACTTAATTTTTTTCCCTTCCAACCAGATTTATATCATAAGCATAAACTATGAATCGAACCTCTAATCACATGTTTAAAAAGTTCAAATCTCTTAGCACTTGATCAATCCATCATTGGTTAATTTCATTGTTTTTGTCATAGTTTTTTTTTTGGAGTAAATTGTTTCTATAATAGTTTTTTTTTTTTTTAGGGAACTT
>Ga0228711_1004850_pt1 | contig 20563 bp, 14 predicted proteins | sample MedpolnodulmetaG_2_FD_177996 | JGI IMG/M metagenome (GOLD analysis project Ga0228711, IMG submission 177996) | Root nodule microbial communities from Medicago polymorpha collected in Santa Monica, California, United States - brown nodules | ecosystem: Host-associated > Plants > Roots > Nodule... | reverse complement strand
CATTGTCTCTTAACTTGTTACCTGAAATCAAGTTAAGAGACAATGAGAGTAATTTTGCCAAATATATAATATTAATTTTGGATGTTGAAGTATTTTTCCTTTATTCGGATTTCCAGAACATTTACTCATTATCAAAACTGATTTTACAGTCGAAGGCATTTCACAGAACAAGAAGCTGAAAAGTGGTGGGCTGAAAATGGTACCAAAGTATTGGAGCGGCACAATGTACTTGCCTTGTAGAATGCAAGAGAACCTGTTTACTTGATACAACAGTCAACTGTGTATCTGTGATGCCATGGAAACAGTACTTTTTTTTTTTCCATTTCCCTCTTCCGAAATTGCGAAGGATCTTTTGTTCAAATTAGACAAGGTAGGATACAAAAGTTATGGGAAACAACCAGAGTAGGAAGAAAACTTGTTACTTCCCACAGAAGTTCTAACCTCCACCCCAAAAATGAAAAGAGGACTTTCTTGTACTCACTACTCATTGACGAGTGTTGCGCAATTCATCATTCATCTTGGTCTTTCAACCCCCTCATGGTACAGCAGCCGTGTATGTTTAACTTGCAGCTGAGGATTATTTTGTTCAGTTCATTTTCATCTAATGTATAGCTATTTTCTCTTAGGAAACTAGTCAAATCTTATTATTCTTTTTGTCATTGTGCTCATTCTATAGCAAGGCAATGCAGCGTTTAACTGTTTGTTTCTTGTGAATTTTGGATATCCAATAACTTAACATGCACATTCTCTGCATTCATCAGCTAAATAGTGACTATTCATAACTAAAATACTAGGAGAACTATGGTCATGCATCTACCTAAAATGGTGCACTGCACATTAAGTTAGTAATTTTTTGAGCACCTTATCTTCATAGCTTTGTGTTGTGATTGGGCATATATTTTTAAGGAAACATTGTATCTCTTTAGAGTAAAGCTTGAATGAGATAATTGGAAGTTATAAGGAAATTTGAGTTCTAAACAATTCAAATGCTTCAACTGAATTCTTTTCTTTTAATCTTTTTTGTTTGGATAAAGTAATAAAACTATTCATTCTTAAACTTTGTCGGGTTATTTTTATAAATTTTAGTTTTTTGGTGTAGATGTACAAATATATAAAAATATGGAAAGTGGTTCAAAATGAAAATTTTAGAAAAGTTGAGAACCTATTTAAAAATATGAATAATACAAAAATCAATTTTCAATTTTTTTAAATTTGTATGGACTAATATGTAAATGGTATTTAAATGTACCAAATTAAAATAAACTGGAAAATTTATAGACCAATTTACAAAATTAAAAAATAAATAGGGACTAATATGTAAAAGTTTGAAACATAGGAATTAAGCTGCACAATTAATAAGGACTATTTGATATTCTAGCAGTATAGAGTAAGGAAGAAGTTTTTTTTAAAATTTTTTTTTTAAAGAAGATTAAGGAAGAAGTTTAAAATTCATAGTATTTATTTTATATATTTAAAATTATCCAAATTTAGTTTTAACAATATACTTTATGAAATCAATTTCATTTTAAAAATTATTTAAATTTATCATTCAAAGAATATAGCTTACATGGAAGAATTTGAATTCCAATCTAAAATTAGGTTATCTCAAAACGATTCCTCATAAACACACTCAATCAATCTTTCTTCTTTTTTCTACAAGAACTCATTCAATCTTACTTGAATCCATTAATGTCAAATATTCAATCGTTAATTACTACCATATTTCTTTTCTATGATGACACCTTTTCCCCCCTTCGATGTTCCAGATACAATGGTTTAGAATATTCTAATTCAAGTGGGCAAATTCGAAACCTAAATCTTCTTTTTTTTTTTTGAAAGAACCTAAATGATATTCTTTAAAAGTATATATTGGAAATTCTTCCTTTTATTTAAAAAGGCATTTGTTCCGAGTTTGAAAAATTGTTCCTGTGTTAAAAAATTTGGCCATCAATATGCCACTCATTGGAAAGTTTATTCTTTTGTAAATGTTTGGTGCTTAGAATTTGCAACGTGTTTGTCGTAATAACAATGTAATTCTATTCCTCAAGCTGAACCTGAATCTGATTCAGATTATGATGTCATATTATGGTTCAATAACTTATATTGATTTGTTTACATACATGATACATGATGTTATGTTACCGGTATGTCGGGTAACTATAAAGTGCATTCTTTTTTTTTTGGTTGAAAGATCTATAAAGTGCATTATATATGTTATTGTTATTAGATTAGATTTGATAGATATTGTCTCTAAAAGTTTATTCAATTTTTAATTTATTAAATATGATTTCGACATTATTTCATTTTTGGGTTAAATATGTTTTTGATCTCTATAAATATATCAATTTTTCGTTTTAGTCTCTCTAAAATTTCCTTCAAATTTTAGTCCCTATAAAATTTTCAATCACTACTTTTGGTCCCTATTTTTAAGTTAATTTTTGTATTTTTTTAATGAAATTGTGCAGAAATGTGTAGAATATTGTAAAAAAAAAATCTCAAAAAAATAATTTTTTAACAAAACACAAATTAAATATGAATTTTTAACCATAAAAAATATAACAATTCATATTAAATTCATGTTTTGTTAAAATAAATTAATTTTTTAGGAGAGATTCTTATAATATTATGATTTTTTTTTGTAAAATTTTATTCAAAAATATGAATTCTACATATGAGTTTACTTTAAATGAGAGACCTAAAGTGAAAATGAAATTTTTTTTAGGGACTAAAAGTTGAAGAAATTTTTTAGAGGGACTAAAACGAAAAGTTGACATATTCATAGGGACCAAAAACATATTTAACTCTTTATTTTTTAAACTGATATGATCTCGGATGTGGATTGAAGATGGAAATCCAAGTTACGAAGGCCAACCTAGCAGCTCCTCAAAAGGCGCACGAAGTTAATGATTTACTTGCAAACATTCAAATCCTCAACTGATATTTTTCGTCGGCTTTTTCAAACATTATAAACTTTATTTTTCCTCCTTTATAAGGTAGATGACATAGGACTCCATGTATTTCTAAGATTTATAGACGAAGTTGGAGTTTTTAGATGACAATTTAAGAATACCAGAAAGACCCCACTATAACAACCTTATGTAGGCATACAGACCCTATATGATTGACGATCTTACACCTGTATAGGGTGTATAACCTTATTGTGATCAAGGACCTTATAGGATTGACGGCCCTACATGTATAATCTTATTGTGATCAACATGTGCAACTTGACAACTGGTGGGACATAACAATTCCACAAACTCATCACTTAAATAGAAACCTTATTTCATAATTGATAATTTCTTGTCTTCATCCAACAAGGAAATTTACGCGATTAAAAGAATCATAACCACCGTTAAAATTCTACAATCAAAACATTTACTTTTCTGCAATCAAACGCAACAGCTTTACGCAATCAAATAAAACTTGCAAACTTTCCCCCAAATTTACTCGCTTTTATTTACTTTATTTTCTTTTATTTTCAGTTTTAATAAGTTAAGCTAGTTGCGTAGTTGAAACGACAATCTATGCGGAAATGATTTTACTTGCTACTATTACTTGAAACGATTTGGTGCATTTGCCAAATTTACTCGAGTTAGCCAACAATGATGATTTTGCTTAATTTACAATCGCCTCGTAGGAGTATGAGGATGTGGGTGCTCCAGTGGCGTCTTGTTGGGAATATGTAGAAGGTGGAATATCCCACCTTTGAAACAACATCAGTTGTAAATTGACCTTCATGTAGAAGGGGTGTTTGCCAAGAGAGACGTCAAACACTTAACATCAACCTGGAGAGACAGTTCTGGAAATACTCAAGGTCAGTATGAAGACATTGGAGCAGCTTGCGTAACAAATGACGAGTCAGGGGCAGCTTGTCCAACAATTTCTTCATAGACAACAAACATATGAAGAGTAACTGGCAGAATTCATTCAAGCACAGGTTGCGAGGATAGACGAGCACATGCAAGATGATGAGACCAACAACCTCAGAGTTGCGCCTATTTTGAATGATGATGATGACCATTATCCCGTGTATGGTGAAGTGGAAGAGAACGAGGCAGTTAAGACCGAGGATGAAGATTGTTGATGTGTGTTTTAATTATTTTCACTATTTTCATGGTTTATAATATTTGGAAAGTTTCCTACACTTCCCGATAAAATTTCTAATCGCTACTTTTATGATACCTAACCTGTAATATTATTTAAGGTGTACCTTTAATATGTACCCTTTTAAATAGAGGAGTGATATTTGTACAACCAACTTTGTACAACTTTTGTGACAACTACTTTTCTTCTCTTTTTATTGGACAAAAACAATGGAGTGAGTAAGAATAAGAGAGAGAATAAAAACACATGTAAGCATGAAAGAGATGATTGTTTCAAAAGTTGTCAAAAATAGATGTACAAATATCAATTTCTCTTTAAATAGGTCCAACAATGAATCTCTTTCCTATAACCGGTTATAACAAATCATGTTTTTATATAATTTTTTAATCTTTTCAACATGGACTTTTTGCTGTACTTCTTTCCTCTCCTCCATGACTATATTATTGTTTTTTTCTAAACGGCATAAATATTAAACCTCACTTGCACAGACCGTGCAAACAGACGGGAAAAAAAAATACAATAAGCACCGTAAATATGTGGCAACCACTTTTTGGAAAGAAAAAAAAACTATATTATTGATGTTATATTGAACAAAATAATTCCAATCAAATTCAGTTTAAGCATATTTTGGGGTGGTTTATTAGTTTTCACAATGATTAACTTGAATATTTCTTTAGTCAATGAACTGAAGTTTCTTCATGAGTTTGGAAAAATCAAATACAGTATCAGTGAACAATTTTTGCGACATTAGAATTTTTCACAGCGGAGATACACATTTGGAAAGCTTAACTTGAGTTAGACTCTTTAACTAGTGGGACAAAATTGGAATGGTACAACAATAAAGTCCTTCTGTGTTATGCTCTAGTGGGAAGCAATGAATTCTTCAAGAGAAAGGAGAAGCACACTCCGAGGGTCGAAGAAGGTATGATACTACTTGTAGGCTTACCTCAAAAGCCAAGGGTAATTGGAAGCAATGGAATCTTTTGGAAGAAGGACATGATCACTTCAAAGGTTGAAGAGGATATTGTGAAGCTACCTAAAAGGCCTACAGTAGATAGGCATAAAATCTCTAAGAAGGTGGAAGATTTTCCTAGTTTTGAAGAGGTAAACGTAAAAACTTGTGGGACTACATAGAATAGTTGGATGCAAGGGTAAACATAAAAATGGTCGATGATTAAAGTGACATCATCATCGATTTAAAGGAAATGCGGAGTATCATAGTTTTTTTGAAAATATGATTGTTGTTGACGACAATGTAATTTGGTGTATATTTTTCAATCAAGGTTATGATTGTTGGTGTTGGTTGAAAATATACGTATTTAAAAAGTCTCACGTTGCTTAAAATGGAAAAGAAATAGGGAGGCCAAGCATGTGTGCACATGCGCGTGTGTATAAGTTTGTGTGTGTGTATCTATCTATCTCTGTGTGTGTGTGGTTTCTTTTATATTTAAGTCAGAGGTGAAAGTGAGACAAGCTAGAATTTATTAAAATAGGAAATCCTTGTGAAATCAAAATCAAATGTTAAGGGTTGGTTCCTTTCAAGATAGAAACTAGAGTTGTAAAAACACTTCAGAAACACCTAGGGGATAAATCATTGAGTCTCTTGACCACAAGAAGAGATTCAATAAAAGGGTAGAAATCATGAATTTTTCTTAGAGAGCTCCTTGAAAGCTAATTTATTGTAACCCTTGTGTCTCTTCGTAAGAATCTCTTTAGTTCAAAGCAAGCAAATCAGGGTCATGTTGCTTAGGGATATATTTGGTTCAAAGCTTTTCCCTTTGTTATTAATGAGGATTTTTTTAGAGTCCATTATGGTTTGCCGAATTTTTGTTTCCCTTAGCTTCCTCTCTTTTTCTTGCTTTCTTTTGGCCTTTTGAGGGTTTTGGTTTGGTCCCCCTCTTTTACATATTTTGACTTTTATTTTAATAATATTTATGAGTTAGGCGACATAGGATGACGTGTCTTGGAGGTGTCACCCTAGCTGGATTGTATGAGCCTCCCCTTGATGCCTATCCTTTCTCTCAGTTCATCAAGGAAAAAAAAGTAAGAAACTCTTTAATAATGATTCAGGGAGATCTCTCTCCTCTAGACTTAGGTCTAATTTGGGCCGAATTGGATGAACAAATTTTGTCGTGTTTTTTTTCTCCTCCTCCTTTATCTTTGGTTTGTTTGCTGTCGGGACTGCATCTGAGGCAGGGTGAGTAGGGAGACCGTCCTAGGTCCCAAAAAATAAGTATGAAATTTGGGTCCCAACAAAAAAATTAGGGGTTCATTATGCCTTAAAACGATTATTAATTTCTAAAGGGAGGTGTGATTGTTAGTACACAATGGGTTTAGTTTTTGTTGACCCATTTAAACTTTATTGTGAGGTTAAAATGGAAGTTCAAATCCTTAGTCTTCCACTATTCCAAACCCTTCTGTCAAAATCAAAAGAAACCATCCCATATCCCTTATTTGGAAAAGTTGTAGGCTAAACAATTGAAGGTTATATGTCATTAGACATATTTTATGATTTTGATTCTTATTGTATAAATTATGAATTAAAAAAAATCTTGTGCAACTACTAAGATTGCGTTTTCTCATAAAGACTTGTTGGATGTTGATGCAAACAATCTTTTTTCTCAATTGAAAGTGTTGCAATTGTCTTTTCCAAATATGTCAATGTCAGCATTTGAAATTCTCGAGTTTGTCAAAGCCACAAATTATTATCCGAATGTTTCAATTGCTTATCGAATTCTCTTAACTATGTCGGTGACTGAGGCAACTGTTGAAAGAAGGTTTTCAAAGTTAAAATTATTGAAAAATTACATGAGATCAAAAATGTCACAAGAAAGATCGAATGGTCTAGCCATTTTATGTATTAAAAAAGACGTGATAGAACATATTAATGTTGACACAATTATTAGCGACTTTGCATCTAGAAATGCTCGTAAGAATTGTTTTGTATAAACATTTGAACATTAAATAAAAAACTCAATGTTTTTTGTCTGAATTTTGATTTTTTTTTTTTAGATAATTTCTTGACGTTGTAAAAACTATCATTTTCAAACTAGTTATTTTCACACTTTATAAATTTAAATTTTATATATACATATATACTAATTAATTAGAACCTAAATTATGGGCTCGTCCTAGGTCACCAAAATCATAAAAATGACCATTTTACTGCTAATGTTGCTTCATGCATCAAAATATTGATGCGAGTTTTATTCCAATTCGCAACACAACATAAAGTTTAGGTGCAAAAACATCCTAATGTCTTTCCTAATGGTGGTCGTTTAATTAATCAATTCACTGTTGTTGCAATTAGAATGCTTAAGTTTATTTTATTTTTCGAAGGACGATTTTTACCTTTCATTGAATATTTTGTTACGAGCCAGCCATCTCTAAATGTGGAATTTGTTTTTGTTTCATCCATATGTGGAATTTTGGAAGGCTAGCTAATTAAACAAGTTGATTTCAATGACATACAATACAATATCTTCTATTTTCCTTAATTTCCTTTTCTTGTTATGAGACAACAAATGTAGAAAAAACAAATTATGAGTGAAATCACTTTTAAATGGGAAATGTGGTACGTTGGTCTTAAACGCACTTTATGCTCTTATTATATTATGGTGCAAAGGGCCCTTTGCCAGATAAAACCTAGGCTAAGATGCAATTTATGTCATGTAAATAACATACATGTCACATGGGTAGCCCCTCAGTTCCCCACTTATTATCCTTCATACAATCCAAATACAAGGATCTTAAAATAACCACTATCAAAACCCACTTTTTAATTAAAGTCATTAGATGAGTTGATTTGATCAACCATATCTGTATTTTTTTTTAATATTTCAGACAACATAGATATCAACACACCAAAAAGTAAATAATAAAAAAAAAAAACGTTTTGGATGTACCATTAAGACAACCGACCTCTTTAACATTATTTATACTAAAAAATCCCCCTCTTATGTACTCCATATGTTAATTTGATTCTAAAGTAGATCATACTTCGTTATAAAATAGTTGGCTTTTCATTTGTCACAAATTATACAACCACATCTCAATCAGACGGATATAGATAGACCTGCTAAAAGTTATCTCTTTTTAGGAAGAATCTTTTAAGAGAATTCGAGTTTAATTTTTAACTAAAATAATTATTAGTCATACTTTATTTATATTTCATTTGAGCTTGGAATTACCACAAAAAGTGATCTACCATGAAATAAGAGAGATTCCTCACAGTACCATATATTGCACCTCAATGTTTTCTTGATTGTGTAGCTTTTGCGTTTTAATTTATTTATTTTTTGTTAAGTAGCTTATAGTAATGTATTATTCCTACCAACTGAGTTAAGCTGTGAGACACATCGGCCAAAGAATTTTATGACAAGAGAAATGTGTTTTGTTTGTAATTATTTATTTAAGTATAAAAGAGGACCAAAGAGAAAAATAGAGGAATATAAACTAAAAACGAATGCTAACAAGCCTGAGGAAGGAATCTTTAATGCCAAATTTTTATTTACTCATAAAGAAAGGTGAGAAGAGTTACCCATTCAGAGTCGACACCAATCAACAATCTTTAATTAGATCATCAAAATTCAAATAATAATTTATTCAAACCATCCAGAACCAATAAATATAGAGAACTAAAACTAAATTTGAAATGAGAACTTTTAAAAAACTAACAACAAATCAATTTAAGGCCCTTATGAACCTAGTTAATTTTACAATACAAAACAACACTAAAATAAATATTAAATACGTTCACAAGATTGATTGAATTCTTCTCAAAAAATATAATTAATTTTTTAATAAACTATAATTAGTAGCAAAATGGATGAATAAAAATTATATCACATATTCTAAAATAGTTAATAATATAATAAAACTAAAACAATTTTACCAATTTTATACCACATATAAGTAGTTAAAGCATCACATTTACCAATTAATGAGAATATCCCTTGATCAAACGCTCACTTGCATCCCACATTATTCCTCCATACGACGGAACTATACTTCCAATATGCTTAGTGTGCTCAATCTCTCGTTGCATGTGAGTATTTTTTTGTTACACAGTTGCTTGGTATACTCAATACCTAGCATGCTTTAGGATAGAATGATATAGGATTGTTTGGTTTTTTGAAAATTGTCATTGAATATAGTCATATATTATATATTTATGGGTCTTGTTAACTAGTGTCTTCGGAACAATGGTTAGGGAATCTACAAATAAAATTTTTGTCTTGATACATATAAGGTGTTACTTTTGATCAAATAATTATTACACAACTTTTTCATAAACACTACTTACCTGTTTTTTATGCTTAATCAATATCTTTGGGACACTGATTAACATTCTCCTGTATTTATATGCCATTCCCACATGTCCCGGAATGATCCCAATATACAAAGTATTCTATTGATCTATTCTATGTCATGAAGATCAATTGTATGCTCCATAAGATTACTAAAGTGGCCCGACTCTCTTCGAGAAAGGAGATAAAACTGAATCAATTTTTTCGATGGAACAAGTTTAAGCCATAACTAAGTTATTTAACTGAAATCACACATCACATGGAGAATAGATTCTTTAGGCTTTGTTTGGATGCACAAAGAAAGTGAAAGGAAAGATTGTCTAAGGAAAAAAAAAGAGTAGAAAGTGAGAGGATTGTTTTGGTTGTTTTGTATAAGAGAAAGTGGAATAGAAAGTTGGAGGAAAGAAAAACTTAAATGTACTAATTGACATAAGTACCCTTAAACAAAAATAATATTTAGTAATAAAAGTTGCAGTATTTTAGACATTTTAAAATAATACTTTTGTTCCTCAAAATTTTTGTCCTTATGTGGGTGGAAAAGTTTCAGACGTGGGTCCCACTAATATTCTTTCTTTCCTACACCTTTTTAGAGAGTTCCAAACAAAGGAAAGTCTTTCTTCCCCTCACCATTCTCTCCTCATCACTTTCTTTCCTTTAAAATAAGGGAAATGTTAACCGATGCCTCCGGGGCACTGGTTAAGGACTTAAAAAAGGAAAAATTAATTGAAAATTGTGTATTTTATATTTTAAAAGTTGAATTATTACTCTTTTCAATACAAATCATGTATTTTCATTCCACTTTTAGACTTTGGGCACCGGTTAACAAGTCTTTTAAAACAAACATACATTTGGCTGCCATGGCATGCAGTGGACATTCCTAGACTCCATTTGATACGCCTTTGGTTGGTTAAGAGATTTTCATGCACCATCAACCAGATGAACATTTATATTCTATGAGTTATTTTGTCACTTCAAGAGCATTGAAACACGTTAAAATATTCTATGTGACACATTGGATTTTTTAACGTTTTAATATTAGAACTCTAATTCGGAAACTACAACAGGTTGAAAGGAGGCATGTCAAAGACTCAGATTCGAAGAGCACAACGTGTTCAAAATGATATCTACCAAAACTATAAAAGTAGTAATAAAAACACTGATGTTAAATTAGTAAGCTATCCGGATGAAGATGAAGAAATTAATTAGTTTTTTTGTTGACCTAAAGACATATTTGGTACGGAAATGATTTACGTTCTTCCAGCATAATTTGTTGACAAATTTCCAGGCTTGGATGAGTTAAATTAAGGCGAAAGTGCATGGTTTATCACGTAACAAAATGATCGGCAGTGTAGAATGGTTTGAATGTTTGAGTGGTTGATGATTTGATTTGTTTTGAAAAATATGCGGTGTTAATAAATAGCCTTGGAATTATTAGATTTCTAACAATGATGGACCTACCAAAGGATGTTAATAAATATGCAACAAAGGATGTTGTCTAGGATTTTTCATAAAAATAATAAGATTGGAACCTTGAAACCCTATAACAAAAGAAAAAAACTGGAATTATGGAAAGTTAATGCGTAATGCTAGGAACACCTTTATTGATTTAAATAATTGTGGGTTTACATTTTGAAAATTGAACGTACACAAAGTGGTGGGATATACATTGATTTCATCCAAAAAATTAATGAGTGCTAGAGAGAGTGTTGAAAAATGAGTGTTGTTAGCATTCCTCAAAGTTAATTGGTGTCTTCCAAAATTTCATAAGAGAATATCGTTTATAATTTTCAAACGTTAACGCAATAAAAAGAGTGGAAACACGGACACGTGAGTGCGTGCCTGTCTTTTCGCTACTATACATAAGAAAAATAACTAACAAACCAACGGTCCTAAACTATATGTCTTCAAGACTTCAATAGACTTGATCTACTTTCCACGTGTCATGGACCTTTGATCTTACCTCTTCAAAGAATATTTGAATTCCTTCCGGTCGAACTCAAATGTTAATTTTCATCAAACCTTGTCGACTACATTTGCATTCAGCCTATATATGAAGAAAAACTCCTTTTCAACAAATACTCTATTATGTCGAAAACTCATTTGGGGTTGGCCTAGTGATTGGCTTGGGATCTTGGAGTTTGCTCCTCCAAAGGTCTGAGGTTTGATTCCCTCTGACAATTTCGGTGGGATAAGTCCATACAGAGCTTGCTCTGGCTTTAAATAGGGCCTCCGCAAGTGGGCGGTAGGATTTATCCCCTCAGATTAGTCGATTCTTGGATCGGATACCATATTTTCAAAAAAAAAAAAACAAAACTCTCTTCTTTCGAAAACAAACACTTGGAAATACAGGCTAATATAGGGAGAAAAATCTTGGGGTAAAGGGCCGGTCCTTGCTCCTCCGTACAAACTGGGTCATTTCTTTGCTCAACCTCTTTCTAATACTCAAGATGCCCTTCGAGAAATGGTGAATGAGGCCGACGTGGGGCTATCTCGAGTCTTGGATCCATCAGACGGCAAGAGGAGATTCTTCTTGTGTTACTTTTGTTTGACAACTAACTATTTGGAGGCAGTTGTTATATGCAAACTTTAAATATTCATTTTGAGCCTCACAGACAAATTGGTGATGACTAATTTTCTTTCTGAAGAGCAAGAACATCTAAGGATCTTTCTTGAAAAGTGACATTCGAAGCATAATGTCTCTACTACAAGTAAAGAATTTGAAGATCATTTTCGAAGACCATTATAGATGAACTCAAAGATAAACATTCTAGAAGTGATTTGAAAATTCAAATGATCTCATAACAACCATATCTTAAGTGTGCATATAAAGTTTTGAAATAGGTTATATTTGAGAAGCCTTTTACGTTCATAATTCAAAACAACAGAAGAAACTTGTAGAAGAAGTTATTTTCCAAGTTAGTCAGAAGACAATGCATTCATATACATAGGAGTTAGTTTTTCTTAATTATAATAAATAGCAAAATCTCACTCCCCGCAAATTAATTCATTAATGTTCAAAATTTGCATACTAAATAACGCATATGCCCTAATAGGATAGTACATCTCACTGTTTTTTAAAATTATTTGACCAAAATAAAAAGATGATATAAAGGATGGAAGGTCAAAAAAGAGAAAGTGGAGAATTTGAGAAAGATAGTGGGGGACCATTGACAGAGTGTCATCGATGGGGATTTTGGAATGGTATGCATTGTTGAATGACACGCTTGCTTTCACACAGCTGACTCTTATGAATTGAAGGGTAGGGTCATCATTCCAATTCACAGCTCACATCTTTTGTTTTTCTTTCATCCTTTTTTATACTTCATTTTCACATCTTCAACTTCAATATAGTTCAATCTATATAAGCCATGTGATCATTTTGGCGACAAGTTGCCGCATTGAAGTTCTTTTTCTCAAGTACCATTGTCATTGATGAGTCTTGTCAGATATTTATTTTGTTAAATATTTAAATTTTCTTAAAACAATAGTGAATATTTAAAAGTTTATTAAAATATTGATATTTATAATATAGATAAAGAGAATACACATTTTTTTTGAATATTTTTTTTTTCTAAGCCAGGAGAATGGGCAGGCATTAAGGGGAAGCAACGACATCCAACTAGGTTGGCACCCCGCAGAACCTCCATCTTTTGCCGCCAAACTCAAAGAAAAGTTTTATTAAAAAGAAGGGGGGAAAAAGGAGGGGGGACTAGGCCAAAACTCTCAAAACAAACAAGAAACAAAGTGGAAAAAACAGAAGAAAAGAAAAAACAGGAAACAACAGTCTACGGGACCCTAGAGCGAGGGAACCCACTCCGGTCCAAGAAGAAGTCAGTCTGAAGACCCTGAGGCAACACCGAAAACCAAACTGTGCCTTGTGTCGAGTGACCCAAATTAGCCAGCAAATTTGCACAACAGTTTCCTTCCCTAAAGATGTGAGAGGTAATGACCTGTATACCTTGGTTACAAGCGTTATGCCAACGGTTACGGAGCTAAACCGGAACCGAGGAGCGATTTTTAAAGACCAACAGAGCACTCGTTGAGTCACTCTCTAACCAAACATTCGTCCAACCGTGTTGAGCCGCATACTCCAAAGCAAGTAGAAAACCATATACCTCAGCATAAAAAACCGTCGACAAACCAATGTTACCTAAAAGGGAACCACGGTGATCACAGAACAGCCCTCCACAGGCTGCATGAGTACCAATAACGGAGCCATCAGTGTTCACTTTGATCCAAGGTGCCGATGCGGCCTTCCAATGAACCAAAATCAAATCACTAACACGTCGGTTGTGAGGAGAGACCGAGAGAGCATCCAAAATATAACCATCAGAAGCAATACATTTTCCTGTAGAAATATTACCACTAAAACTAATAGCAGCCTGAAGACGCACCTTTGTCGAATGCAGAGAAATCGTTTGGTTATTGAACCGTAAAGAGTTACGGACCAGCCATATGCCATGAAGCGTGTGCACCACCGAGGCCACATAAATATCACGAACCTGTGAGGAACTATTTTGTGGGACAGAGCTTTTTTGCTTTGATTAAAAATAGACTTAAACAAATTTGTTTATAAAAATGTCATATTATTTGTTTCTTAGCAAAATATAAAAATTTATATTATACTTACTATATTGTTGAGGTAGTTGAAAAAGATAAATATGACTTTTTTTTACTGAATCAAGAGTGAGGATGACATCAAGGAGCCGCTGAGCATCCCGACTAGGTCGGCACCCCCAGGGGACTCCAATCCTCTGCCGCTCACTCATATAATATATATAGAAAAAAGATAAAAAAATATGTACAAGAGGGAGGACCAAACCAAAACCATCAAAGAAGACAAAAATTACGGAAAACGAAAATTAGGTAATTCTGCCTGGTCCCTAAAGAAATCCCCCGAACAAAAGCGGACATAGTGCCCCACCAAACTAAATCTGTAACAGCGTGACCATGACATGCGAGCTTGTCCGCACAACCATTTCCTTCGCGGAAAATATGAGATGAGAGAATCTGCATACCATGAGAAAAACAATTATGCCATCTGTTCCTCCACCAAATCGAGACCAGAGAAGGATTAGAAAAAGACAGGAGAGCACTAGTGGAGTCACCCTCTATCCAGATAAACCTCCAATGATGTCTAGCTGCCAACTCCATTGCAAAAATGAAACCCATAATCTCAACTTCAAAAACAGAACAATCGCCAAGGTTGGCTGAGAAACCGCCCATGTAAGCACCAAATTGATCTCGAAAAATTCCTCCATAAGCAGTCGTGGTATTCCTATGAGAACCATCCATGTTTACCTTGATGTAGGGAAGAGTGGGGGCCTTCCAGACAATCAACTCAATGTCCTTAAACCGCCGGAAAGAAGGAGATATAAGGAACCTATCTAGAATGCGCATGTCATAAGTCGAAGGGATGCAGTGACCATTCGAAGCTTGACCTGACATAGTTACCATGGTGGATATTTTGCCTTGGCTGCCAAGAGTGAGGCATGTAACCCGTTGAAGCGAATGGAATTCCTAACCAACCAAACTGTATGAAAAGTATGAATAATACCTGAAAAAAACAGGTCTTTGATTTGGGAATTGTCTTTAACCGGAGTACAAGAGAGGGTACAAAGAACAATAGTTGTATCAATGGTACGATGCAACATATCACCTAACCAATTCCAAAGATGCGCAACAAAAGAACAATGAAGAAAAAGATGGTCTAAGGTTTCAAAGTTTCTCATGCAAAGAACACAAACTGATACCACTGTGCAACCGTGCTTCTGAATATTCTCATCCGTAGGCATTTTATCATGCATCAAACGCCAAAATATAAAAGAGTGGGAAGGGGGAAGGCAAGCTTGACAAATAGAAGTGGCCTAAGGTAGAGCAGCATCACAAGGATGAAGGAAGGCAAATGCTTGTTTGGACTAAAGGTCACCATCTGAAGAATGCAACCAAACCAATTTATCTTGCAAAGGACGGATAGGAAGAATAGTGTTTTGGATGCGATCAGCCACCACAGGGATAAAAAGAAGCCCTTGTGGTAAGTCCCACTATCCGTCCGTAATCAGATAAGACACTTTCCCATGAAGAGAAGAGCTAGCGTGTCCGGAAGATGAAGAAGCGACAACAAGTTATCACCAAGCCAATTTTTGGTTCACGCATTAATATTCTCACCTCTGCCAACAACCCACATCGAGTTACCAATGATTGTGTCCATATGCTTGCGGATGCCCGGCCAAACCGAAGAGCTGAAATGAAACAGAAGAGGTTTACTCGCCAGAAAAAAACGTTTCTGAAAAAGATGCGCCCATTGAGATTCATGCGCATAACATCTCCAGCTCAACCGAAGTAATAAGCCATCATTAATATCACGGGTAGAACGAAGGTCTAAACCACCCTCGTCCCACGTCCTACAAAGTTGCTTCCAAGCCATTGTGCACACCTTCCTAGTATGAATATCGCCGCTCCAAATAAAGTTTTTAATCTAAGTGTCAAGAGACTTCAGTAACCGCAAAGGCCATTGGTAAACATGAAACGAGTATATTAACATATCGTGGATAATGGACTTTATCAACTGCACACGGCCCATAATAGATAACAAAGAGCCCTTCCAAGTATCCATTTTCACCTTGATTTTGTCATTGATAGCTTGGAAGTGGTCACATTTTGGCTTGCCTTTGAAAATAGGGCATCCCAAATAATTGAACTAAATAGCCCCTTCTATGAAGCCTAGCATGTTAGAGATCATGGAAATGCGATGGGTTGTCATAGCTCCAGTGTAAAATTTGCTTTTCGGCAAGCTAATAATTTGTCCCAAAGACTTTGAATAATAACAAAAAATTCGAAGCAAGCAGCGGATATTTTTCTTGGAAGCAATGCAAAAAATAAGAATGTCGTCGACATAAAGAACATGAGTAGGGAAGGAAACTTCCCTGCAATAGGGCATAGGAGCAGTGTGCCTGAGTTTGCTACGAGAGAAATAGCACGACTGAGCACCTCCTCAACTAAGCAGAAAAGTAACGGGGACCACGAATCACCTTGACGCACCCCACTGGCACAAGAGAAATAACCTACCACCTTCCCATTAACCAAAACAGATAAGCAAGCTAAGTGGAGAATCACTGGAATCAAATCACAAAAGACAATCGAGAAACCAAACTGTCGAAGGACGAGCCACATAAAATTCCAGTCGAACGTATCGAAAGCTTTCCGGATATCAATCTTAAAAGCAATGTTCCCCCCAAATTGTTTTTTATCAAGGATATTAATAGCTTCTAAAGCAAGAATAACACAATCTGAAATATGCCTGTCACGAATAAAACCCAGCTGGTTAGGGGAAATAATCCGAGAATTTATTGAAGCCAGCCTGTCTGCCAGAATTTTTGGGATAATCTTGAATTTTGGTGATAATCTTGAACTGGAAATTATGCCGGAATTTTGGTGATAATATTGAAGCAATGGGACGAAAGTCACTCATAGAATTCGCACCCTGCACCTTCAGAATTAAGACAATAGTATTTGAATTCAAGTTAGGCAGCAAGATACCTGTCCTAAAAAATTCCTGAACCGACATCACCACATCATTCGCTACAAAATCCCAAAAATAATGATAAAAATGGCCGCCAAACCCATGAGGACCGAGGGCGCCATCAGTAATAAGAGCAAACAACACCGTTTTTATTTCAGAAGCTAACAAAAGATTGATTAAAAGATTATTATCCTCTGAAGTCACCAATGTACGAATAACATCTGCAATCATAGTATTGGGCGTGCAACCATTCTGGTTACCAAAAATGTTACGAAAATAATCAAGAATATGTAATTCAATGGCCTCGGGGGTCCCAAGAACCGTGTCACCATCCGTAATCATAGTAATATTCTTAGAAACAGATTTAATTTGAGCAACACGATGGAAGTACGTTGTGTTCCTATTCTAGTGAATGAAACTATTGTTGCGGGCTCTCTCTCCCCAAAACTGATCCTGATGATTCAAGGCAGCCGTAAGAACCATTTGAGCTTGCAAATTCTGCCTAAGAAGTGACGAGTCAATAAATTAGTGTTTTTAATATATTATTTGAGTCTGTTTTATTTAGATTTGATTTCGTTTTATTTAATATTATTTCCTTTTTAGAATTATTTTATTTCAATTGCAAGTTATTATATTTCAGGAACAAATATCTGACAGATTGAGTCTTGGAGCAAAAGAAAGAGGATTAGGAGCTGATTCGGGATGGAAATAGAAAATATGGGACAAAAATATGTTACTCCCTAAGTCAGTAACTTGGCACGGCCCGTGCCAACCTTCAGGATGCTCTTTTGCTGCTTCTGCTTCATGGACAAACTACCTATTAATTTGCTTCTGACCTAAAAGCCCGTGGTTTCTTGTGGAACATTCTAGTGTTATATTTCTTAGGGCTTAAGTCATTGTAAACTATAAATAGAGTAGCTAGCTATCACAACAATTCATCTTTTGTTCTTGGAAATAATAAGTGACAATTGTTTCTTTGAATAAAGTTCATCTTTTTTTATGTTATTATTCTTCTTCTTCTCTTATATGTCTACAAGGAACGTTAGTGAGTAGACTCTTCTTGTCTTGGGATTGTTGGATAAGTCTAATGACATAATCCTAATCAAACCAAGTCATAAACCCTAATTTTATATAAATCTACTTTCTAATCTAATTCACCGTTTTTACAATGAATTAACAACAGAAGAGCCACATGCTATTACTGTGTACCCAACGGTTGAGGGTAACAATTTTGAAATAAAACCTGCACTTATTTACCTAGTGCAGCAAAATCATTTTTTTTGATCACCCACTGAGGATCCGAATTTTCATATTTCTACATTTTTAAAACTCAGTGGAACCTTGAATGCAAACCAAGAGGCCGTAAGGCTGCACCTATTTCCTTTTTCCTTAAGGGATAGAGCTAGTGCTTGGTTTCATTCATTGGAAGTTGGTTCTATCACTTCATGGGACCAAATGAGGCGAGCATTCCTCACCCGATTCTTTCCCCTTTTAAAATCGCTCAATTAAGGGCGAGGCTTTACCAATTCGCTCAAAAAGATGGGGAATCTCTTTACGATGCGTGGGAGCATTTCAAAGAAATGCTTAGACTTTGTCCACATCATGGTTTAGAGAAGTGGCTTATTATCCACACTTTTTATAATGGTCTTTTGTATACCACAAAAATTTATGTTGATGCAGCTGCATGTGGAGCTTTGATGAATAAAACTTACACAACAACATATGCTTTGATCGAGAACATGGCGCAAAACCACTATCAGTGGACAAGTGAGAGAGTCATCACTGCTTCTTCACCCTCTAAAAAAGAGGTAGGTATGTATGAAATTTCTTCCCTTGATCATCTAGCTGCTAAGGTTGACGCACTCACACAAAAATTTGATAAAATGAATACTAGTGTTGTCACACCTGCCCCTGTATCACCTCCTTGTAAAGTTTGTGGTGTATTTGGCCATATCGGCATTGATTTCAAACTAGGTAGTGCTATTGATGGTGTTGAGCAAATAAATTATGTTCAATACAACCAAGGAATGAGGCAAAATCAAAACTTTTATAAAACTCCTCAAAATTCCTTTGGATAACAAACAGCACCACCTGATTATGGAAACAACCAAAGAGTCCCTTAGAAATCCAGCTTGGAAATTTTACTAGAAAAATATGTTATGGATCAATCCAAGAAATTTCAAGAACTTAAAAATCAAACTGGATTTTTGAATGACTCTCTTGTCAAGCTAACATCAAAAGTGGACTCCATTGCTACTCACACTCAAATGCTAGAAACTCAAATCTCTCAAGTAGCCCAACAAGTAGCTATTTCCTCTCAAACCCCCGGAGTCTTTCCGAGTCAAACTGAAACCAACCCCAAGGGCCATATAAGTGTTATTACTCTTAGGGATGGTACACAATTAAAGGACCCCGTTGAGAACAATGAGAGGGAGATAGGGAGTGATGAGCCTCAAAGTGAGAAAGCAATAGGAGAGAATGAAAAGTCATTTGTTTCACCACGTCATGAGCCTAAAATTCCATTAACACAAGATTTTGTTAAATCCAAGTTAGATGCCCAGTTTAGGAATTTTATTGAAATACTTCCAAACAAATTGCCACCTAAACTTAAGAATCCAGAAATTTTTTCCATACCTTGTGTTATAGGATCTGAAACCATTGAGAAAGCCATGTGTGATTTGGGAGGGAATGTCAGTTTAATGCCCTTATCTCTTTGTGAAAGATTGGGCATAGGGTAGAGAAACCTCTTTCTAACCGTCAAGCTAATGACTCTAAATGAGCGCTTCGTGGGAGGCAACCCACTCATTTAATAACTTTTATTTTGTTTGTTTTTCGTTGTTTTAAGTTGTTTTGTAGGTAATTGTCCGAGCACGATTCATGAAAATGAAAAAAATAGAGCTAAACAAACACCAGTAAGCTGGCACGGCCCGTGCCAGCAGTGGCATGGTCGTGCCTGTACCTGCCTTGCCAAAGCCAAAACTCCAGTAGCTTGGCACGACTTGTGCCTGTAGTGGCACGGCCGTGCCAGACCCCAACACCATATACCCTCAAAAAATTTCTTCTCCTTCCCCATTCACTCACTTCTCTCTAAAAACTCAATTAACCCCTAACCTTCAAACCTTTATAACTCCACCAAAACTCCACCAAAACCAACAATTTCTAACCCAAATCATCTCCAATCACCATTCCAAACATAAAACCACCAATCAAAACCAACATTCATCCATTCTAACCCAAAAACCACAAATTCTTCACCAATCTCCATCATTGAACTCAAAAACCTTACTTAAACCCCAACCCCATCACTAAATTTACCTAAACCTTACCCAAAACTAACAGCTACTTGATTTTATCATGATACGGCTAGTTATATTCTCAAATGAATTTCATTCTCATTTTTGCATATAAATAGAGCTTTTGTGTTAGTTCATTTAAACAACTAATATCTGCACTAAACATTGTCAAACATATTATTCACTCTCATTATTTTTTACACTTGCTAATTTATTTGATTGAGAGCTATTTTATACTACATAGTTGAGTTGTAGTACTTGTGCTTCAATTTGTAATATTTACACATTTGGTGTATTATTTAATTGTTGTAACTCTTATTTGTATTGTGTGC
>Ga0228711_1004849_pt1 | contig 20564 bp, 15 predicted proteins | sample MedpolnodulmetaG_2_FD_177996 | JGI IMG/M metagenome (GOLD analysis project Ga0228711, IMG submission 177996) | Root nodule microbial communities from Medicago polymorpha collected in Santa Monica, California, United States - brown nodules | ecosystem: Host-associated > Plants > Roots > Nodule... | reverse complement strand
ACACAAAACAGCTTATTGGGATGAAGGATGGTGATCACAATCTACTAGAGGATCCCGTAGGTATCAAAAGCTTGAAAAATGTAGCAGGTTTCAATAATGAAGCTGATTCCATCTGTGAACTTTACAAAGAACCTAGCCCAGCAATGGAACCTGGTTCTGTTTGGAATGACTTTGTTCTGTCACCTTCAAGGCCAAGTGTTCAGAAAGAGTTAAGGGAATCCATTCAAAAAATAGAGAAGTCCATCAGAAAGAGTTGAGGGAATCCATTCAAAAGATAGAGAAGTCCATCAGAAAAATGTGACCGATATGGCTGCTGCCAGAACCAAGTGTTACTGTCTTATGAAGTGTGGTGTTATAAAAAAAATATTGTTTATTTCAACCGTGTGATTTACTAAGATAAGAAAGGAAAGGTTTTTTTTAATGGGTTTTGGTGTAAAATCATCATACCATCCTGAAACTTGTAAATTGGTACAGATGAAAAGGTATTGATCAAAATGAAGTTATACACAGAAAAACAATTTCTATTGAATATTTTGAAGTTATACACAAAAAACAATTTCTATTGAATATTTTAATTCATAAAATAAAATTCATCAAAATCAGCAGATAGTTTTTCTATAAGCTAATATGAAGGTCCTATTCCTCAACCATATGTTAACAGACCCCTTGACTTATTCAATCCTAGAGAACTTAACCAACAAATGTATATACATACATCTCATACTAACCTTAATACTTTATAACCAATTACATTCAGGACAGTGTCCAATTGCATACTCTATGATCTCACTGAATTGTGCATGAACTTATCAGTGGTTTCGTCCAAACGAGATATTACATTCTTCATCAATCAGCTGTGTTCCAATGAATCGAGTGTCACTGCCATTGACGATCCACATAGGCATCAGGAATCCACAAAATCACGACCCCTGACCTTCAATTTTGTGAGGCAAATTCCTCAGGTTGGAAATAAATAATATCACTTTCAACTTCACTATCATTTTCATCATTGTCACTCTGAAGATATGCCTCAACTTCTTCCTCATCATCCTCTGCCTACATATACAAGTATAAGATATTTACTCGCAAATATAAAAGGAAATGCAGTGTGTGTGTGTGTGTGTGAGAGAGAGAGAGAGAGAGACCTCAGAGTTATCATCATCTGTAGAATAAGCCAAATCTAATCTGTTATACAATGCTTCGTCTCCTTCCTCCTTTACTTTCTCTATTTGTTCCTGTTAAAATTGGTCCAGACAAACAAAGATTAGGAAACCTAGGTTTCCACATAATATACAGCTTAGATGGTAATGAGATGCTAAAATGTAACTATCAATAGTACGTACTATTTCGGATCTTAACTTCTCCACTTTACTTTGCAAAGTTGAAATATGACTTGAAAGTGCCTGTTTGTCAATAAAATGAGGCAAGGAGCATTTATTATGAACATGAAAAGAGCAACAAAAAAACATGCGTATACGTATGCACATTTACAATATGGAGAAATAAATAGAAAAGAATTAAAGTAAAACCTTCTATCTGAATATATCCGTTATCAATTTACCCACTATATCTTGGCAGTCCTTGTTGGAATTTCCGCCTTCATTGCGGTCCACCCCTAGCTGCCTAATTGCGGCATTTGGGTTGCCTTCATTGCAACCTCCAACACCTTCGTTGTGTTGGGTTTAAGGGGTGGAATTAGTCCCACGTTTCCTAGACCATGTGTACTGTTTATAAAGATTGGGCAGCCCTCACCTTACAAGCCGGTTTCATAAAATTCCAAGAGCCTGTCCTAGATATGTTGTTGGGCTTGTTGTGTTGTCCATGCGTCAAGCTCATTGAGTCTCAAGAGTGAGGGGTTGTCCATGCGTCAAGCTCATTGAGTCTCAAGATATGTTGTTGGGCTTATTGCAATCCTCCGTAGCCGCCTAATTGTGGCATTTGGGTTGCCATCATTGCAACCTCCAACACCTTCATTGTGTTGGGTGTTAAGGGGTGGATTTAGTCTCACATTGCCTAGACATTTAATATGATCTGTGTAGTGTTTATAAAGATTGGGCAGCCCTCATCTTACAAGCCGATTTTCTAAGGTTGATTTAGGCTCAACCCAAATTCTAAGAGTTAAAACTTGACATTTCTAAAAAAAAATCATCTAAACTATTTATGTTTAACTTTGTTAACAAAAGCTTTTCTATAACATTAAGGATAAACATTGCATACCCAACACAACAAACTAAGCCAAAAAAATGTTGTTTTGCCAGAAAAAAATGAAAGATTGGAGAATATTAGGGACTGAATTGATAAACTTTATGTATGTTAGATATCTAATGAGAGTGGAATGTGTTAGACCTCTGATAAAGGAACAATACAGGAGAAAGGGTTGAAAGAGTCAAAAGTGACTTTGGTCAGTTACTGCACGGTCGAAACAGTTAATTGTGTAATATGTAATTATATTTGTTAATTAATTATGCTATTAGTTATGTGTGTATTGAATTCAGAATAAATAGGAAAGGGAAGGCAGAGTGGGTTATCAAGTGGTTAATTGGGTGGGAGAGAACCAAGCTCTCAAAGACTTGGTAGAAACGTGACCCTGCAATTCCTAGTTCCTGCACAATATTCCTTTCTGTAAAAGTTTGTAAATCTGTATTCTATCTCTGATTGAAAGCAATTCTCCAGGGATTACTCAATAAAAGTTAGTTGTTATACAGTATTTATATTAATTGGTACCAGTTTCTATCAGAATGCAACAAATTGGAGTGGAAAATATTACAATTAGCATTTGATTGGAAGAAATAAGTCTGTATGCATACCTCATGTCGTTGAAGTTCGATTGAACGTGCCAAAGCCTTTCTCTTTGTCAAGAGATTCTTCGGTCTCATCATCGAAGGGCGCTGGTAATCCTTTCCCCGGTAAACAAGTACAGAATATCCTTTTGAAACTTTGTCAACTGAAACCAGAACACCACCACTCTCAGCTTCAAGTGCTAGTGCAATTTTTTTTACATGTTCAAAGTTGTTAGCCTTAACAATTATCTTGACCAGTTCCCGGTACTTCCAATGCAAGTGCATGTTCTCGATAGTACCGTCAAAAACTCCACGTCTACCTGCAACCATGAATTACATTCATTTTAATACCACAACTAAATACCCTCACATATCATTATCATGAATCAGATTTATTTGTAACGTAAACTTTTTCTATCTGATTTCTTTCATCCCACCCTTAGCAAGTGGTGAAGTGAATCAAAATGGTTCTAACATAGAGTAAAGAAAATATCATCTAGATAGAGCTCTACCAAGAAGTAAGAAAGCTTTCATCCGCAATCCTAATTTGCGAAACATAAATCTCTCTTCATCGGTTATACTTTCAGGGTCTGCTCTGTTTTCTGATGGCTTCAAAGACACCTCCACCTTCATTAGGGCTCTTTCAGCTCTCCTTATCTTTCTTTCAGCCTGGTAAGCAAAAAATCCAGGGATCATAATCATGTAAATCATAAATTGGAAAATAATCCTAGAGTGAAATTAGGCACCAAAAGATGACGATAATGAATAGCAAAACCTCAAGTACCACTAACATTGTGCATATACATGTAACGAATATCGAGGCCTAACTCATCCGTACAAAACCGGCTTGTACGGTGAGGAGTGCCTCCTCTTATAAACTCTTCTCAAGAATCCTATCTATCCGATGTGGGACTAAATCCCACCCGAGTGATGGCCGCTAAAAAAAAAAGGGCAACCCGGTGCACTTAAAGCTCCCGCATACGCAGGGTCTGGGAAGGGGTCCCACCATTTGGTATATTGTACGCAGCCCTACCCTGTTTTTACACAAGAGGTTGTTTCCAGGACTTGAACCCGTGACCTTTCAGTCACATGACAACAACTTTACCAGTTGCGCCAAGGTTACTCCTCGAGTGATGGCCGCTAACAATACAATATTTAAAATGACGAATGTCTAGGGTCTATATGAGACTCTTATTCAACACATTAAAAAATCAAACAAGCCCAACAGCTATAACGAAAAATTTAGGCTTGTTGATGATGTGGGAATCAATTTCAGTCTCAGATATAGTCTTAAAGGACTTACAAGTGAAAGCTTCTCTTCTATCTTTCTAACAATGTTGGCATGCCGTAGTTGTTCTACTTCTCTCATAACTTTTTTCTCGTGACTCTCATCCAATGTCTTTCCCCACTTTGCATCTGCATCTAAAGTTTCGCCAAGAGTCCCAGCCTCCGCTGACAACTCTGATGTATTAATAGCTGGTAAGATCAATGATGACGCTCTCAATCTTGCTTGCTCCTCCTCATCCTGCATTGCTTTAGCCATGTTTTCCCTCTCTAGCAAGGCTTGAGTGACATCTGGTGATAAAAAATTCTTCCCTCGATAAAAGACTAAGAAGTCTTTATTTCTGGAGAGTATTATGCCACCTGTCAATTTCTGCATCCGGTAATAAAAAAAATATTCATCTGCAAATCATCACATAGTGGTGTAGTACGAATGCATATAACAAACTACCTGATCTTATTTTGTTTGTGTTAAAAAAGCCTATAACGTGATACTTATATCTGACGTTAGCAGCGAATTCCATCCTACACAAAGCTAATTGCAAAGGCTATCTTACTAACTTTTATGTACTAATCTACACTATTTAGTTTATCACAATGTTATATTAAGTCAATATGAAATGCTGATCATAACAGATGTCGAGACCCGTTAATTTCTCAGTATAAGTGTCCTAGCCCTTACGAATTACAAACTCACATTGCGTACTGGTTTCATCCTCTTCATACTTAATGTTCATTTAATGGCTGCCTACAGACGAACGATGCAAAAAATTGTGTACATTTTCAAACAGAAGGAAATCTATGCTTTAGGGAATGGCATACCAAGGATACATGAATAGTGAAGAGATTGCTTAAGAAAATGAAACTACAAAAACAAGTCAACAAAATTTATTAGTTGAACCGGGAGAACATGATAAATCACCTTGATCTCTTCTGCCATTCTCTCGCTGGTAGTTAGCTGCACACCACGTTTGAGTGCAACTTTTGCTATCGAACTTTTTTCCCACAATTTGATCATGGCTGCAGCTAAACCTTGAAGCTGCCTGTTTCTACCTACATTTCACAATTAATTTATGATCACAATGAAATTCTAAGCATCACATGCATAACTGCATAACAGAAACGATGACAAACCTAATGCAAAATGTGGAGGGAGACCCCTAGCAATCCTTCGTAGAGAAGTTGCCTCCTTGAAACCAAGTGTCGGTCTCACTCCGAAAGGAAGAACTCTGAAGGGAGGTTGGTAACCAGGAACAGTTGGAGGAAGCATATCAGCGTCAACAGGCAATGGCTCGCATCCAGGCCAATCTGTATATCTAGGGCCTAGACCATCCAATAACTTGTCTACTTCATCTTCATAACTGACTTTTGGCAGATTTCCTTTTTCTTTCTGATCGTTTGTTGATTCTAGTTTTTCCAACGATGTATTTGTCTCAGAATCAGAAGTAAATTCAGAAGGCTTCACTTCAAAATCATCCGAAGGTGCTGATAGAAACTTCGAAGATTTCTCGTTTTTCCTATATAACTGTTTACTCTGTTGTATTGAAGGATCCTTGTAGCTCACACCTCTGTATAAGGAAACAGAGTTGCCAGACCTCCAAATCACCAGACCACCAGTTTTTCTCTGAATGCAGTATCAAGAATTAACAAGAATATAGCAACAGTTATTGATAGTCAAAGATGCAGGTGAAAGAACTATTGAAGAAAACTCCAGTGAAACGTCTACACAATATATGAAATCCACCATAGAAGAATGCACAATTATGCACAACTACATTGGATTGGAGAACTTTTAAAATAAATATATTACACTACCTCCGTCCCCAAGTATAAGACCCTCTTGAGAAACGTCTGTCTCTTTTTATACAACCTAATTTGAATTTTCAACTGCATTAATAATTTCCTTACAAACATACCCCCCTGAACCAACAATAAATGCTACGATGGAAACATAAACGAACTCTATCTTGAAGGATGAACTTGTTGAAATAATATCAATTACTAACAAATTTCATAGTACTGCCAACTTTCTTAATTTCTGCGATTTAGTCAATAGGGTCCTATATTTAGATACTTGAGGTATAACTGCATACAATTTCGGTTGGTCTATATAGTTTTCATGAATCCCCTAAGTTGCACAGGTCTTGCAATGAAAACAAGACTATTAAATGCCGAATAAACAAGAAGCAAAAGGGAAAAAACCAAACCTCCAATATCTCATGCATCCTCTTCATGTTAAGTGCAGCATCACCTTCAAACTTAAGTCTAACAATCTCAGAAGTCTTCCACCTCTCATGAATCTTATCAACAGCAGCTTGAGTAACGCCACCACCCCCGATTCTCGTCTTATGCTTCTTCATAAAAGTTAACTTCAGCAACCTCCTCAATTCAGACTCAGGAAGAGTCAATTCTGCCATAGAAGTCTTACTCTTCTTCCTCGAACTCGTCCTCTCTTCAACTTCTTCATCTACAACTGGTTTCTCCCAAGGAAATCTCACTTCACCACCATCACCACTTCCATAACTTCCAATCCCAAATGGTGATTCCGACGAAAACCCGCCTCTTGTATTAGGCAACATTCCTTCTTCTACATAAAATATATCCTCCACTGACCCTTTTTCTATCACTCCTTCTTCTTCTATATTCTCATTTTCATCGCTTTCATACCCAAATTTCTTCAATTTCTCAACAATTCTATCCATTCTACTACCACCATGACCCTCATCATCAGAGCTATCAAAATCAGATTTTGATGAATGCCCATTTCCAGAACCTTGATAATTTAAAACCCCGCGTGGCGGTTTCGAGCGATTGTGTTCATTCCAGCGTTTTAACCATGTATCAGTGCAGAAACTCTTATGGTAAAAAGTGGGATTTTTTGAAGAAAGATGAGTGAAATTTTTGGAGGGTGTTTTAAAAATGAAGCTTTTGTGGATTGAAGAAGAAGAAATTGTGGTGAAGAAACGGAGAGAATGATGGAAGTTAGGAGAAGTATGAAATGGGTGAAGTTGGCGAGTGGGAAGAAGAGCCATTGATGAATGATGATATATTCACATGAATGAATGAAGAGTGGAAATTAAAAGATGATTATGGTGTTGGGTTAAAATTGAAATTGAAATTGAAATTGAAGATGAAGATTCTGGTTTTTCTTACTCTGTTCTGTTCTGGTTTTTGGTAGCGCCAAAGCTTGATACTAGTGAGTAGTGGATAGAAAACTGGAAAGCTCATTTCCTTCTCCCATTGCCACTATATTTTTATTTTTTTTTTCTCCAAAATTATTGGGATGGTAATTTATCATTCTCATTAGATGTTGTAACTTTTTTTTTACAATAAAAGAAATTTCATTCATTTAAAAACTAAAAGTAAGACGGTATAATCTCGAAGATCGTAAGTTGAAACATACTTCATTCTCATTTTGAGATAAGGACTAGCGTTAATGCTACATATATAAATATTATGAGTTAATACGATGTAATCAAACCGAAATTCAAAAATCCTTACAAACAATCTAATTTCTTCCTCAAATAATTGAAGATCAATAATATTGAGATATTCATGGTCTTCATTGTTGTCCAACTCTAAAAAAAATTGTGTAAGTGTTTGATCAAATCTACTTCGACTATAGGTGGTCTCTGAGATGACCAACTGAACCAATTGATGACAAGTCGTTGATAAGACTGAGAGAATTATGAATTTGTTGATAATCGTCATAAGTCCCTTACTCCAAAAATAGTATCGATAAAGGGAATTGTTCTTAGACATTTCAACGAAGCATAACAAAGAAAACCTTAAAACCACAAAAATCTACACCAACTTTTGTCTGCCGGCTCAAGAGCAACCTTAGCTCGTTCTACGACTAAATCTAAAGGCTTTCGTGGGGGCCAGAAAAAGACTAAATCCAGCAGAGGAAAAAGAAACATGGAGTATGAGTAAACACGAAAACATTATACTTGTGTGGTTTTCATCTTCCAACACAATTTTGAGTCTATCATGCGAGTGTGGTCTAGGTGGTGGTCGCACGACGGTAGTGCAAAATGAGAGAACTTTCAGGATGAGAACGGAGAATAGTCCTCCAAATAGCAGGAAGAGCAGTGAACCTCCGTCGGAGGAAAATCAAACCGCTTACGCTTTAAATGGAGAAAAGATTAAGGTTTTGGCAACGCATGAATAGATCAAAGGAGAAGTAGACGATGCACATGAAGGGGAAAGGAGGAAACATAAAGGGGATTTGAAACACCATAAAGGGGATGTGAAATCACTGTTTGTCGTCAATCCTACTAGAAGAAAACCCTAACAGAGCGACACAAGGATCTCGATTTCAAGTTGATATAATAAAAGAAGAGTGTTATGGACACTCTCTTTCGAACCCTCTTTATAACACCCACTCTCTTATTGAGTGGAATCCATATGAGTATCACACATTGAAAATATATCCCGTAATAAGACCCGCATGTGCTTCATCCAATAGAAGAGTAAGTGCTAGACAAAATGTTAAAAAGAGAGTGTCCTGGCATTTATAAAAATGTTTTGTCTTACGGAATAAGGGATTACATAGATGATCACGCTCACAAGTGTGGCTAGTTAATTGATTATATATCTAACCGTTTATTCCGTCAAGCATCTAATTTCCATAGTTTTCTCAATTTTACAAAGTGTGTTGTAGGTTGTAGTACAAAATTAATGTTTTAAAAAGTAGTTAAATTTGAAAATTGATATCTATTCAACGATTCCTCAAACAATAATTGTTAGAATCAGAGATCGAATTTATATTTCTTTAGGTCTAGTTGGAAAGTAGGCTCTAGATCTTGGTTCAATTTTATTTCTTTAGGTCTTGTATTACCCTTTATGTCATGCCTTATGTTTTTATAAATGACATAATGGGTGATACAAGACCTAAAGAAATAAAATTGAATCAAGATCTAGAGACTACTTTAGTTGGTTAATTAGTTGGTTACTCATTGTTTCATTAATACATAGGCAGTAAGTAATAACATGTTAACATGTTAAAATAACTAAATGAGAATGGAACAAAAGGGAATTGCAATTGCATGCAGATTTATGTGCATGCAAAGTATTTATTCAATCTTATAATTAAAATGCAGATGAAATGAAGCCATAATTTATTTTCCACCCTTGCATCAAAGGATAAACAAGGTGGTTACATGGCACTAGACTTTCATCTTCATTCATACACACATGCATAAATATAGAAAAATGTAGACAACAACAGAAATTCAAAAACATCAAACTTTCCCAAATTAAGCTATAGCAAACTTATAGTAGTAACCTCTTCCCTCTCTCAGATTCACATCTTGCCATTCTGTGGAGCGGCAGCATCATCACGGTGGCAACACTTGTAGTTAACAGAACTCACCTCCATCACACGTCCACAAGTAGGATTTGGGCATGATATAGTAGCTATAACATTTCCATTGATATTGTTATCAACATTAATGATTTCACATGGTTGCTTAATATATGTATCTTTAACCTTAGTCTCATAATATTCTTTGAATGCAATATCAAATCCTTCTTTTTGTAGCACTCTATCATTCCATATATCAAAATCAGCCAAAGTTTGATACATAGGCTCACCATGCCCTAAAAGCTTAACATTGTAGCCTTTGGTGAGAATAACCCAACCTTGTGGATCTTGTTTGAGGCAAAGTAAACTCTTCACAATATCTTGAATCTCACAGTCTATACCATCTTGGTGTTTCTTGAGTCTCTTGTTTTCTATTTCAATCCAAAAACGAGGAACAATCCTAGGGTCATCTTTTCCCAAGTGATGGTGTTCTATTATAGCATCTGCCCTTATGATAGTTTCATGCCTTTTTGTTTTCTCCAATGCTAATGTGAAGTCTTGGATCCATTTTTTGTCACTACCTCCATAGATGAATATGTATCTGTCTCCTTTCACCTAGTAACTCACAAAGAAAACATATATGTATGAATCACAAAGTTTTTCATATGAGTTTGTCATAGATCTTATAATAAACTTATATTTATGAGTATGTGTACAACAAAATGTTGTATTGAAATACCTGTATTCCAAGATTCACTCTCTTTGTAACATCCCAAAACCACTTCCATTTTTGAGTAAGATCATAACCATCCTGTTTCCTAAAAGGGAGCACATCTATCCCCCATTGAAAAATCAAGTCCATTGCATCATCATTCATTATTTCACCTAAAGGGCTCAACACTGGGACGATAGGCTTATCCGAATAATTCAAATGCTCTCTTATGAGTCTAATGCCAGGTAACTCAGATAAGTTGTCCACTGCATAAAATCTGATCTTATTCTTCAACGAATCAAACTTGATCTTCTGATCATCAACGTCCCAGATCGGGATCCACAAAATCTTGAAATCCTCTTTCTTGTAACCTTTTATCACTTCTTGTTGATTGTCCTGCAATCTTTCATGGATAGAATTTAACAGCAGAATCTCATCATCAACTTTGTTGAGGCTTGAAATGAACAACAACACATATTTGTCTTTGAAGACTTCTATATCCTGTTTGATACATGAAAACAAAACGAAACATAATCGTTATATCATACAATATAACAATAAACAAAAGTTGAGGCTTTAGTACTAACCATTTTGTTTTTGGTGGTGCCATCATATATTAGGAGATTATCTCCATTGCGTTGGATCAGAAGCTTCAAGAAATCTATAATATCTTTAGGATTGGAAATTGCTTTCTTGCGCTTCAAGTATTCTTCAACAGAATCTGCAACAAATAACTTGGAGATTAACTCTATTCATCGAAAGGATTGAAAATAACTTTGCTTCCTAAGATATATACGAAAAAATAACCACTAGTGTGTCACCTATTTGCCATTTGCTCAGTTTCAGATGTTCCTTCAACTTAGAATCAACAAAATTAAGTTTGTCTTTAAAATCTGATAGTGTATAGTCCCTGAAACAAGAACAAAAAAAAAATTGCTATACAATTAATACAAATATGTTAAAGATTACATGTAAAACAGTTTAATTTCTTCGTTAGTTTATGACGAACACATATGAAAAACTGACAGAAATGACTAAAGCGTCTAACATCTATAACTTAGTGATTAAGAGACTAAAATAGAACAAAAAATAAACATAAGGGACTGAAGTGTCTTACATTTATAACTTAAGGAACCAAAATGGAACGAAAAGAAGATATATAACTTACGATACACCAATGATGTTACCAGTAGCAGCAACAACGGAAGCAATTATCCAATAAACAGCAACAGGGATATCTTGCAATGCATCAGACAAAGAAGGAACTTCAAGAGTGTTATAACCAACACCAGACCGAGCGGCCCACTCATGAATATGCAGAAGCACTTCCATTATCAACTCCACCAAATCTGTGACAGAGACAGTGACCTTTCTGTTTTGAATTTGATTCAGTTGTTTCAAAGAGTTAACAAGTTGATCTGATGAGGTTGAAGTCTCAGTGAGGTACAAAAGATTTCCATATTCCAAAGTGAAAGCAGCTAGAGCTATAAGTGCTTTTGCATCCCATGAAGAGGTTTTCAGCTGTTGAAGTATCCACATTGTTGTTTGGTGCACATAACGTTCGCCACGAGGCGTGGTTATCATCTGTTGATAATGTCACAAAGGACAATTTAGTAATAGTTATACACAAAACGCGCACTACATACACAATGTCATATAGCAAACTCTCCCATTTTTGAAACATTATAAAGCATGACACATTTCATCTAATATAATAAAATTATAGAAATAAAGTAGTGATTAATTATGATTATGCCATGAAATAATTAACCTGACAAGAAATCAGCTTCAGTGTGCGAAATTCTGGCTCGAAACCGGCTCTGCTTTCTGCTAGCCTTGTCTGTGATTCATTTGGTAAACAAATAAAGATGTTAGTGCTCCAAAATCTTTTTTATATGATCATGTCGTATTCAGTGTCTGTGTCTGTGCTTCTTAGGAAATCATTAATTATTAACAATGTGTTCAAATGAAAAAATAAATAAAAAACGAATGAGAGAAGGAGTTTACCCTAAGTATAACATTGGACAGAATGTGGAAAAGGACATCTTTATCACACTTGTCATCATCATGAAGGTGGGTCAGATAAACTTTATCCAGGATTTGAGACTCATCCAGATCAAATGGGTTTGGCAGCTTAGTTCCATTGGACAATGACATATTGATAAATTCAACTTTAGGCTATTATGAAATATATATTTTTAACTTATAGTGAATAAGGATACTTTGTGTTGTAGTATTGGTGCTGCCACATATTTATAGCCTCTAAAGTCATAAGAGTTTACACTTGGCATAACTACTTTAGTATATAAGTTTTGTGTTTTACTTGAATATAAAGAGAAAATATACTTGGTAGCTTCTAATGGGGCCTTCTTCAGGTGTGAAACATGCCACTCTGATATGATTTTCACAAAATGCCCCTTATAGGCTTCATTAGTCACGTAAAATGCTTAGGACATCAATGTCTTTTTGCTTGGGATTTCACCAAACTTTTGTAAAGATAGTTTCATTCCACTGTTGTAATAGGAAAAGGTAAAATAAAATAACTGGAGAAAAATGTTTTGTCTCCAAGGAAAGAACATTACTGATCAATAAAGATGCTTTCGTGACGAAATCTTACAACAAATCTTAGTATAACTTTAAACATGTTGGAGTTGATTGAAAAAAAAAAGTAAAATAAAATCTTCGTACAACAGTGGAATGAAGCCTGATGATACCTGATACGATACAAAGACAGTGATACGAGAAATTTTTCAAAACTCACAATATGATATGACCTCGATACGTTATTAAAAAAATAAAATTTAAAATTAATAGTATAAGTGCACAATGTATAAAACATAACTAAAAATGATAATAAAAAAACATTCATATTAATGAAAATGGTCAAAACAAGTGACAATTACATATTTTTTTCTACACAAATTAGAATATAGCTAAACATCATTAGTATCTTCCAAAAAGAACATCATTAGTACTATAAAAAAGAACATCATTGTCTAATGTTGACTACTTAATAGTTATCACTAATTGAGATTGAAAATAAGCAATTTTAAAACAATTTTTTCCCAATTACATAGAATAAGAGAAATAGATATTAAAGGGCGAAAAACAGAAGAAACATAACATAGAGAGAGGGGAAACTAAGTATAACTCACTGGAGGTGTTGATGTTGAGATTGAGTTAATCGGTTGTAATGGTTAGAAGAGGGAATAGCTATCGCTTAATGGTGACAAGGAAGCCTATTTTTCTGGGTTAGAAGAGACAATGTGTTTTTGAAAGAAATATGTACTTTTATTTTCTTATTCTTTTATTATTTTTTTTAAAAGAAATATGTAAGACAGAAGTATCGGTGTCGAAGTAAGTTAGCCGTATTGGAGTATAAGTTAGCCGTATCCGACACGTATCGGTCATTTTTTTCAAAATAAATAAATATTAATTGGCATATACCTCTCTGATACACGTATTGAAATGTATCAGTATCGGATACGTGTCGGACACGATTCTTCACCATTTTTGGAGTATCAGGGCTTCACAGATTGTCACTAAAGCAACTGTTTTATGCCTCCAAGTTTTTTAGGCCAAACATTAGGTCCCTAAATCTTTTTCATATAAATTATATTTTTGTAAGTCAAATTCTTTTAATATTTTTGCGCCTAACTTGATTGATAGTTGTAGACATGTAGTTCGCAAGTTTGATCATAAATGTACAGGGGCGGATCCAGACTTTTGAAACATGTAGGGCTAAATTTTCAAAGAAACAATAATGCAAACTATATTAAAAATAAGAAATAACATTATTTGATGCAATACATTACAATGAAAAAGCATGTTCAACACTTGCAGTTGGTACCGGCAAGAGTAAAGTCAACTTCAAAAGTTAATAAATCATAGCAAATGTGTTGCATTTATTTGTTTCCACAAGTTTTGCACAAAGATTGAAAGAAAGTTGGAACTTAGCAAATTTTGGGTCAAATCGAACATTTGTTACATAATTCTTAAGTTGATGGCGTAACGCCACTTCCGACACATCTCTTAAATCATTTAGATAAAACTCCGTCATCCTCAATAATTTGTTCACATCAAAAGCTGCAAATGACTTTGCGAGATTCAAACAAGAAACACATTGTGAAAGAGATAGTTTACTCATTTACCGACGTGTTCTTTTATGTTATATCTATTATTAAAAATAAAATAAAAAAATAAAAAGGAAATGGCATGTGGGACTTTAGCCCCACATAGCCTGTGTGTGTATCTGCCCTGGTAAATGTAGCTATTTGCTTGGTTATAGGTATCTTAAATTCTTTTTCTCTTCAGATTTCTATGAATATGATGTTAGTTTTTGGAAATATATTAAGACAAGTTGCATGCAACCAAAATATGCAAAGGTAAAAAAGGAATTTATATTTGTGTTCTAATTCAATATTATTAATTACTTTGTTCAAGGTTTAACTATAGGTAAAAAATTCTATATTAAATATTATTTTCAACATATACTATTAATTAAACGAAATTTTTGTTTAAAAAAGTTCTAGCATTAATGGGGTTGAGTCTAACGGAAGGAGTAGCCTCCCACAACGTGATGAATCAATTGTCGAACTTTGAGTGAGAGTGATACATGTATTTAGTGTCTGACATGCATCAAATAAAATTATACATTTAGTGTTCTTAATTTAGTTTAATTAATAGTATTTAGTGTTCTCTATCAACACACTTTAAAGACCTCAATTTAAAATTCGTTTTAGATCTACAAATACATTAGGCCGACCTCGATAGAGTGTAGTGAGATGTAGATAAAATATTTGCTATGGGGAGTATGTATGCAGTATGCATTGGGGTCGTGGTATATTTGACAAAAAATCATTGTATTTAGGGGTGTAAGTGGTTTGGACAAAACTGATGAAACCGAAAACCCAAACTGAACCACACCGAAAAACTATCCGACATTGTTTGGTTTTGTTTAAAACCGAACCGAACCAACCTAAACCGATCTAGTTTGGTTCGGTTCTCGGTTTTTAATTTTGAAATCCAATGAACCGGTGAACCAAACTGATGCTAACCTCACTTCCCATTTTGGTAATATTATCCCCATCTCACACACTTATGATTAAACTCAAAATTAAAGTCCAACATAAAATAATTATTAATTCATTCACTTTCTTCCATCATCATCTCATCTCATCACTCACAGTCTATTTCGTTTATACTAAAAAAGAACACTAGCCCCTACTCACACCTAACACTTATGATTAAACTCAAAATTAAAGTCCAACATAAAATAATTATTAATTCATTCACTTTCTTCCATCATCATCTCATTTCATCACTCACAGTCTATTTCGTTTATACTAAAAAAGAACACTAGCCGTCAGTCACACCTAACCCATCGTTACTCATCGCCACTGGGATCGTCCATCTTTTTTTAGTTTTTTTCATGTTAATTATACAAAGTAGTTTGTAAAATAGAGAACATGGAAAACAAAGTTCTATGAAATATTTGAGTATGTTGTATGCATGAAATACAAATTTGTGAATATATGAATTTTTTTTAATTGTATTTTCAAACAAACCGATCAACCGAACCTATCCAAGTCGAACCAAATTGACTAGTTTGGTTCGGTTTCTTTTTATAAAAAAAAAAGTAAAAACCAAACCAAACCGATGAAGATTTCATTGGTTTGAACATTTTTTTGACCAAAAATCGATCCAAACAAAACTGTTACACCCCTAATTGTATTGTACAAATTTTCAGCTAGTGTTATTTTGTAGCCGTCTTGGACTTTACCCCGATTTTAGAATTTTTCTTTTCATATTATATTCTTGTATTATGATTGTGATTTATAACAAAGTCACTCATATTGGCAATCAAATGATATCATCTGTTTGTTTAAAAATAAAATAAAAAATCAACTGATAATATTATATTCGTGTTAATTTTAATCGTAAAATGATATAGATCTATTTATACACGGACCAAGTTTAAGAGTATAACTTAGTAAATAAGAAGAAAAAAAAATCAATGGCAGAACGTATAAAAAAATGTAAGAAATTATAAGATATATTAAAGTTAATATATATCTAAAATTATAATAAATTTTAAAGATATAAGAAAGATAAGTACTTAGAGACTTCTCGGGTAATGACCAGACTAATAGTTCCATCCTTGTATGCACTTATTTATATTTATTCCCCTTTTTCAAAACACACATTGAATCTCAATTAATTTGAGTCAAATTTAGTGGATTGGTTTCAAGACTTAAACTCTCTTACAACATTTACTTTGGCATCTTTCTTTTCTGCATGTTACGAATGGACATCCTTACTCAAGAACTTTGTTTTCATCATACATGGAAAAGCAAAGAACAATTATTAGTGGCTGCCATAAAATTATTTGGATAGACGATTGAAATGAAAAAAAAGGGTTCCAATCTTCCAGAGCTGTCTTGATATAATGGATTGTGTGTTTAGGGTGTGATTTTCTACTAAAATTGGGGGTTCTTTTGTAATCATGTATTTTCCTTTTACTATTTTGTATTGTTGTATTGTATATGGATCGAGTACTTTCAATACTCATATCAATGTATGAGTATCTATCTATCTATATGTAAATAGGTAAAATTACATCTGTGTTTTATAATTTTGACCATTTTTTAAGATTGGTGCTAAATTTGAAAATGAATTGAGTCAAACTCATATCAGCTCCATTATAATTAATAAGAATTGATTCGGTTTAAAACTCAATTTAAGTTTGATACAAGTTTTTTTCAACTCAAATGTGACTCGTATCAATTTCACGAACAATTTGATTCATCTTGTTTGATTCAACTTATTTGCACGAATCACATAATTTAAAAATTATTTTTCTCAAAAAGTCAATGACCCGAGCGTACAAAAGATAAACACAAATACAAAGTTCAAAATCAAGCTAGTGAGCTGATTAACCAAATAGTCGAAATATATATAGCTCAAGTTAAATTCAATTAATTAATAAGCTTAATTTTCAGTTCAAATTCAACTTATTTGGTTCAAGAATCAATTTCAATGAATTAACTGTCGACTTAAATTTAAATTATGTTCGAGTTGGCTCGGTTTATTGTCATCTCTAATTTGTCCTTTAAATTATTATTTTCATGAATTTGTCATTTATGTTACTTTATGTAAGCCTTGTTAGCCTTTTTAATAAGTTATCTTAAGAAAAGAGCATGTGTGATATTTTAATATTGAGATAACTCACTAGCTCAACTATTTTGAGGTAAGGGCTAAAACAATTGAAGGTCTTGTTCAAACATGGGCGGAAAGAAAAAAAAAACTTACCTAACAAATAATTACTAACATTTGTCGTTTAAAAATAAATAGAGATAACTGACATAGACATGTTTGATTTCTCATTTACCTTTTTCATTTAACTTCTTTAAATTTAAACTTAAAATCACTTTTGATCCTCTTATTTTACATGTATGCCTTTCTCTTTGGCAACATTTTTTTTAAGGGTTTTGCTAACAAATATCTTAAGGGTACTCCCTCCGGTCTCAAATGTAAGAAACTTTTCATTTTTTGGATTCATTCAATAAATAATGTATGTGGTCTTCATTATGGACCACATACATCGTTTATTGAACGAATCTAAAAAGTGAAAAGTTTCTTACATTTGAGACCGGAGGGAGTATTTGTTAAGGATTCAAAATTAGAAATGGTTGTTGAAATTTAGGTAGAAAAAATTACTTTTTATTGTTTCAATGTATTAAATGTGCAATTTTCATTGTGTTGAATGCACAATTTTTAAGATAAAATTTTCATTTTAAACTTCTTAACAAGTGTCCTGAAAACATTTCTTAGCATTTCCTTTTTTTAATATAATAATACATACACGAGATCCAAAGTTAAAGTTGAAACTCTGAAAATTAAAATAACTTACTTGCTTATAAAATAAAATAGAAAATATTAAAACAAGTGCATGTAAGCATAACTGCTTAACTAATTTTATTCATTAATCACTATAAATTCAGCAACATACAAGACGAATTAAAGCCATTATTTAGTTTCAACCCATTCAACAAGGGGAACAAACTGGCTATAGCACACAACATAAATTCGTCTAGAACAGAACACACATACATATGCATATCAAAATTAAACACACTAAACTTGAATTGAAACTTCAAACTTATGATAATTATAAACCAAATCAAACTTTAGAAGATATATATCTAGCTCCTTGATTAATTCTCCCTCAACATAAATCAAATGCAGCAACTATTTGGATCATCACGATGGCAACACTTGTAATTAACAGAAGTCACCTCCATCACACGTCCACAAGAAGGATTTGGACAAGTTATTGTAGCAAGAACATCTGAAGAATTAATAGCACATGAAGCACTAGAAGAAATCTCTGTAAGCTTAGTTTGATAATATTCCTGAAAAGCTTCATCAAAGCTTTCTTTCTCAACCACATTATTTTTCCACTTTTCAAAATCAACCACAGTCTGATACATAGGTTGACCATGACCATAAATTGTAACATGATGCCCTCTACATAGAAGAACCCATCCTAATGGGTCTTGTTTGAGACATAGCAAGTCTTTTACAAAATTTTGTATCTCACAGTCTATGCTGTCCTTGCATGTTTTGTTTTGTTTTCTTCCATCTATACCCATCCAAAAGTATGGAATCTTTGTTGGGTTGTTTTTTCCTAGTTGGTGGTAATCAATGTTAACGTCCACATTTTTTATGGTTTGATGTTTTTTAATGCTTCCAATTGCTCTTGTGAAGTCTTGGATCCACTTTGGGTCATTGCCTCCATAGATGAATATGTATCTATCCCAGCTCATTTCCTAAAGAAACATTATATAATATTCTTAAATACATCTTAGATAATAAAACTATCGTCGTTGTAGAGATATTTAATATGATAGGATACAAATTTAAATCCACAATCTATTAATTGTTCTTAATATTTATTGTATTTGAATTTCGTCCCTAAATTCTTTAAAAAAATAGAATAGCAAAAAAAAACATGATAAATTTTAGATTTAGATTAACAAGAGATTTATGGATGTTTCACTATTTTTCTAGTAAACAATTAATTATTTTTTTTATTGTTCAATTTTTTTAGTAGTGAATAATAGAAAAGAAAGTAGAAAGTTTAAAAATGTGTTTGTAGTTTGTACTCACCTCCTCAATATTGATATCTACTTTCTTCATTAACTTCCAAAACCATTCCCATTTCTTGAAGATATCTTCAGCATCACTTACCCTAAAAGGAAAAGCATCGATTCCCCATTGAAAGATAATTTTCATTGCATTCTCATTTATTATATCACCTTGAGGGTTGATCACTGCCAAAATAGGCTGGTTATCAATATCATAATTCAGTTTTTTCCTTATTATCCCACGCCCTGGTAGCTCAGAGAAGTGTTCCAACACATACCTTTTATTAAAAAACAAAAATAATAATATTGTTAATACCAAAATGCATGGAAATTATTTAAGCATATCTAAAGGTATGAAGCACAAACACTCTTTGGATTAGACGTGTTCAGGTGACACCAACACGACGCCGACAAATATATTTACACTGAATTATGTAATTTTCTTAAATTATTAGCAGTGTCGGCGTATCAATATGCGTGTCATATCCGATATCCGTGTCGTATAAGTACTTCATAGATCTAAAGTTATGTTTTCTATTTAATCTCAAACATATACCATTTGATGCTTTCTTTCAAATTTTTAAACTCATTCTTGCGGTTTTCATCCCATTTATCCACAACGGGAATCCACAAAATCTTGAAATCCTCTTTCTTGAAACTTCCTTTTATCACTTCTTGTGGTTTGTCCTGCAATCTTTTATAGATTGAATTTAACAGCAAAATCTCATCTCCAATGTTGTCTAATCCCGAAACGAACAGCAACACATACTTCTTCTTGAAGACTTCAATACCCTGTTTGGAAGAAAAAAATTAAAAGAAAAAGATATATAACATAGTAATCATTTAGTAATGTATGTATTCATGTGTTCTAAAAGGTGGTGGATTATTAATTCATATAAAAATTATTTTTTATTTTATTTGAAAATCATTCAAAATGTAAAACAAAAATCTAGACATTTATATATGAAGTAAATTTCATTAACATGTTGGTGATAAAAAGGAATTTTTGTAACTATTTTATCGGTGAAAAGGATACATCCACCAATTTTAACTATGACTAATCTCCATCGAAAAATTAATTTTAATGGTCATTTTTAGTGAAATATCCACTTACAACCATGTTTTACTCATTTACAAGACTCAAACTCGAGACCTTGCTTAAAGAATTCGAGTACAATTATAATGGGATCAGATGTTGGCTACTATAAAAAAAAATTAACGTTGACATTCTTTTTATTTTAGGTATTGACATAATAATTGTCAATATAAGGTAAGTTACTTTGATTTTATTTTTTTGACAAAGTTACTTTGATTATTGAGTAAAAAAATACTCTCTC
>Ga0228711_1004848_pt1 | contig 20565 bp, 14 predicted proteins | sample MedpolnodulmetaG_2_FD_177996 | JGI IMG/M metagenome (GOLD analysis project Ga0228711, IMG submission 177996) | Root nodule microbial communities from Medicago polymorpha collected in Santa Monica, California, United States - brown nodules | ecosystem: Host-associated > Plants > Roots > Nodule... | reverse complement strand
TTATAAATTTCAAATTTTTTGGGCCAAATTTGAAAAATGAAATTAGGGGTCAATTTGCAAATTTCAAAATTTTTGAGGGGCCAAATTATAATTTTTGGAAAATTTGAGGGGTCAATTTGCAATTTTTTTATAAATTTATTGGGGTTAAATTGAATTTTTTTGATAATTTGAGGACCAAAATGTAAAATTTGAAAAATAATCACAATGAAGAATTTTGAAATTCTTAACTTTTAGGTGTCATTTGAAATTCTCTAAATTTAACTTGAACAAAATACTTCATAAATGTCCATCATTTTGAAAATTCTTCAAACTATTATCTAAACAATGGAATTCACCTCAAAGTATTTGAATTCCTTCAAAACATTACATTCCCTCAAAACATTCTCCAATTCAAACACACTCTAAGAGATCATCTAGCGAACAAGTCGAAGAGCTGGAAGGTGAAACAACGCACAAGGACTCGTTGAGGTAGCCAATAGAGAGTTGGGAACGAACAAGACAGAGAGTTAAGGGAATTATGCGAAGAACAATTATCTTAGGATTCGCTAAGAAACATTAATTCTCTTAGTTTAGTGAAGGGAGAACACAATAACCATAAGGTGGAGCATTGAATCTTGGTCATTCAAGCATTTGATGCAACATTCAACTCATCTACATTGGCTACCGTGATTATCCATAGCTAGTTTTCTCATTATGTTGTAGTTATATATAGTAGTTACGATTTTGATGTAAATATTTGATCTGACTGATTATAAATAAGGGTTGTTTCATTATATCGATGAGTTTATTCCTATACTTAAATGTTTTTCCATTGTTCGATTGTGAAACTGATTATTTGATTTAAAAAGTGTCAGACATAGACTTTTTTATCTAAAGAATATGAAATAAATTCATTTGTAGTGTAAATTCTAGTTGCAAGACATAAGGTTAGATTTACAATCACAAACTATTATCAAAACTTAATGATATCACATCATTAGTTGATTATCTAAAGAATATGAAATAAATTCATTTGTAGTGTAAATGCTAGTTGCAAGACATAAGGTTAGATTTATAATCACAAACTATTATCAAAACTTAATGATATCACATCATTAGTTGAGCGAGGCATCAAGAGCTAATAGGTAAGATAGATCTTCCATTGTCCGCTAGACGTGAAGATTATGAACTATTAATATTAATTGATCTTTTTTTTGGTTCAGTAAAAAAATCAATTGACCTTTATCTTCCAAGATAAACTATAAATATTAATTTTAAAAATATATTTTAAAAATAATAATAAATACATATGCTGATTTGTAGAACCATCAAACTAATAAGAAATCGATCATGTGTTAACATCCGTCTCAAATAAAGCAAAGGTAAGTTTGATCCTCGTGATCATAGTTTAGTTGGTATGAACAGTGCATTGTAATATGTATAGGTTGAGATTCAAACTCTAGATACATCACTTATTCATCTTAAAATGAATTATATCAACTAGACTACTTAAAAAAAAAAGAAAAAAAAAGTAAGTTCGAGGAAAAAGAAAAGTTAATAAAAATTTGTACCATTCATGATTGATAGATAGATATTAATGTTAAATCAAAAATAGATATCAATGTTGCATAAAGTACATGCGAGCCGCAAAGTGTGTTTAGTAATTTTTGTGTTGTGGTGATAAAAGTTAAATTTATATGAATCAATTTTTTATTTTAGTTAAAAACGAGTCTAATATGAAATGGTTTGTATTCATTTAAAAAAAAATGAATTAAATAATAAATTTAAATGTAAAAATTATGTAATATACATCTAAAATTTAAGGTGAATTTTAGGATGAGGGATCAATGAACTCCCTCATCGGTGGACCACTTTAAACGATAATTGAGAGTCATTAGATTAATCAAACGTACATATTTTATTATACAACATATGCACTAGATTTTGTCTCTTCCCTACCTTCCATCATCTTCTAGCCTTTTCCCGATGAAATTCATGTTATTCCATTTCTACCAATGCTATGAAGAACAATCCATTAAATATTTCATAACATTTTTTAAGGAAAAAGCTTTCATATAATTACCAGTGAGTCCAGTGTTGAAATTGTTGTAGAGAAGGAGCTTTTCATTCCTTTTTCTTTTTCATTATCTTTTTAACTTATCAAATCATTAAGGCATTGAATGAAAACATGGAGGTGATGAATTAATTTTGTAGAGAGGGCCGGTAACTTGCAATAGATTGTAACTCAAAGCATAAATTCTTATTAAAAATAAAAGAAACTAGACGTGTAGTTTGACAGACAGGAAGAGAAACCGAAAGGGACATGATCGTGTGTAAAAATCAAAATAGTTCTCATTTTTTATTTAAAAAAAAAAATCTAAACCATTAATTAAATTTAATGGTATTTTGTTTATGATCCATCGATGAGGGATTTAATTGAACCCTCACCCTAAAATATGTTAAAATAAATTTTATACATGTAAAAGGTAACAAGGTAACAAACTACATCATTAAGTTTTTTCAGATGGCAAAATCAATCTTTATAAATACAATATTTATGGAACCTAGAGACAAGACATTGTTATACATCTAAAATCAATTTAAATTTTGAAGCATCAAAAAATAAAACCAAACATATCTAAATGATACCATATGATTCATGAATGCAATTTGCGCATGCATTTGCATGTGGGTATCACGAGAGAGTGTTCTTTTCTTTCTTTTCTTTACCATTTGCAGACTGCTCGCATGCTATGACCGTCCCCTCATGTATATATGCAACTTGCTTTGTTTCCTTCCCACTCTCACACCTTCCTTTGTCAACATCACACACACCACATGCAGGTTGTGGGGCCATAATACAAGTTAGTGAAGTTACAACTGGAGGAGGTCTTGATTGAGAGTATACAAGACAAAAAACTTAAGAAGAAGAAGAAGAAGAATAACATTTATTTTATTTAGGAAAATAATGGCAGAATAAAATGATGATAATTATGAAATCCGGATACTCTAAATATAGAGACATATTGTATCAGATATCGATATTCTATGGATACTCGTGGATACATACCCACGAAGTAACACAATTAATTAGTTTAATTTAAAAAGTATATTTTATCAGATATTTACAGGATGCTTGACAAATACACATTGATACTAATCATACTTCAGAGATGTGTATCTTGGAAGAAAAAAAATGAAGGGTAAAAAAGTGAGACTGTGTTATGAGAATTCAATAGAGATGTATATGATTCAATCAATATAATTGTTTTTTGATTAATCAGTTAAAAATTATGTTTTTGTTGGATGGGGGTAAGCATGTAGAGGTGATTCAATCGATCAAAATTAAACAAATTTTATTTTGAGTTTTTTATTTTATCACTTTTTTTTTAAATTGTACTAATATTATTATATAGAAATAAAGGGTAATCGATGTTTTTTTTTCCAAGTATTTTACATGCATATACATTTTAGTATATTTTTGTAATATATCTTAGGTGTATCGTATCTTAAATTTTAAAACTTTCACATATTTATGTACCCGTATCGTATCCGCACCCGTACGATGTATCTGAACTTCAGAGGATGATTAAAAAAAATTGGTTACAAAGATAAAAACTAGAGAAACAATACAGAAAAGAAAAAACTAACTAACTAGACATAAATTAATAATAACTATTTATTTGTAATTCCTAAAATCACTTTTAAATATGTTGTAAGTAAATACACGTAAATAATACCTATTTATTGCAAGTATTGTAACTAAACAGACAAAAATTAAATAGATACTGTAATAATCGATTAAAAACAAAACTGAAATATATGATTTAAACAACAGAACTGAAATTACTATATCAATTCCTAATAAATGTTGATTAATTGATTAATAGCTCGCATGGGTTATGATAATTATTTTATTTTGGATGTGGATGGTCATTCTGGTTGTATATGGTACCTTTGGGATGCTTAGTGTAATGTGGTTGTGCTTCATTCTTTGGATCAAAACACACCTGAGAGTTGCGTTCAAAAGTGGCTCACCTTGGTTATTTACTTTTTAATTCCTTCGTATTTTATTATAAGTCACTTTCAAAAAATGCTTGTGTTTCATTATAATTCCCTTTATTACACTCTCAATACATCGATAAAACTTTTATCACACAACATATACTTAGACATGTGGAGTTGTGAGATAATATAAAAGAGTTGTCTTTGCTTTTTGTTTAAGAAGATAAAATTAAATATATTAACTAAAATTTTGTCTCTCAAATACAAGAAGTACTAGAGAAAACGAAGGTAAAAGAAATATTTATTACATTAGATTAACAATGAAAAAAAAGAACGATATAACCATAGTGTATGCACGTCTAAAATATAGAAGCTAAAATAAATTAAATGATAATTCCCAAATATAAAAGAGGATTAAGCGATAATTAAAAAAAATTATAATGATTGGTTTTGCCTCCTTATCGTAGTATGAATGTCTTTCATGATATGGTGCAGTGACGGAGCCCTGGTCTACAGCTACATGCTTCATATCATTATTATTCATACAAAGATATATTTGTTTCATTAAGTTTATGTATTTATTTACTATTGATTAGAGAAACACACACATTCTTGACCAAAAGAAAAAATAAAAACACACACATATATGCAAACCAATCAAATAAATAAATATATACAGATTTTCATCAAGACATTAATATATAAAGATAAAGATGTTGGTAGCATTTCTCACCGTACCGTAGGTACTAACCACCTTGAAAGCTATTTTGTCTGTAGTAGCAATATAATGATAATTTAAACCTAGTTTGGTTCATGTCCTTTGATCATTTGAAGGTTCTTTTTAATTGTTAACTAGACCATCGACTCCGTGCGATTCACATGTCATATGAACTATAGTGTCCGTTTGAATTAACTTATTTTAAAGCTTATATAAAACAGCTTATGCAAACAAATAAGTTTTTATATATTATTTATAGGTTTTTAAGGTAGTTTATGAAAAAAAAACCGTTTATGAAGATACAATTTTCGTTAGTGAGAGCTTATAAATTAAAATAAAAGTTTATTTATTTACATAAGCTATTTTTCATAAGCTCAAAATAAGCTCAAACCATTCGGGGCCATAATATATAAGAATAAAGTATATCACATTATAGATTTAACCTGTAAACACGAAATAATTTAAGGGAAATAAAAAATATTTGAGATTATGGAAATCAAAATATCTATAGTGTTTATAAAAATAAAACACACAGAGAGAGAATTAAAGACTCGATTAAAAATGTGATTTTTAGATTCTAACCATTAACATAGTAAAATTTGTTGTTTACAAAAAGGTTAATTTAAGAATTAGACTTAATAAGGTCTTAGTTTAGAAGTCAACTCACATAAGGACTTGTATTGAAGAATGCATTTTTTAAAAACGAAACTTTTTTTTCAGGGATTCAAAGGGAACTTATAATTACAAAATGTGAAGTATATTACATATAAATAATAAATACAACTCGCATTTATCTATCATTTCAAAACAAAAACAAAAATAACTCCCATAGGAACTTACATGTAGGAACACAATTTTTTTCTCAAAGGAGACTTATAATTACAAAGTGTGGAGTATATTACATTTATTTAACATACGTTTTTGTAAAAAGGGTGATCAATATAGGAAGAACATAAACCAATATACATAATGAAATAGAAATGAACTAAAAATTACTCCAACTAAGTAAAATCCTCGGATGCAAAGACATTGACATAAAAATTTTAAGCATAGGTGAATCACATGTAAATATAATCATGTTTGTCCACCAATTTAGTCTTTTAAGTGGATCAAGATTAAAAAAGGACTCCATTTACTCTTCATGCTGAATGAAAAAGTAGCAATGCCTCACTGACAAACAACTAATGCAGTGTCTCACAATGATTCCGCAAAAACCTTGGCAGGAAATAAAAAAGCAAATGAATGTAAAAAATTAACTTAAGCATGATTACCTATCATATATTTAGAGAAGTTTTTTTTTTAAAGAATATATTTAGAGAAGTTAGAAACATTAAAACCTCAAAATAAGCTCAACTGTATAAAAGTAGCAGACAAATTAAGCATGATTACCTGTTATATATTTAGAGAAATTAAAACCCCCAAAAATATCCTTTGAGCTGTAGATAATCCAAAGAGTATCAAAATTATTGTTTCACATGTAAAATGTAGAATGGGGGAAATTAGTTGCAATGTAGAAGGTAAGGAAAACAAAAAAAAGAAGAAGATTTTCCCCAACCAAAACTAAATAAACCTTTGAAGAATATAATATATAATCAGAAAATGACATACCTTCTCTCTCATTCATGCATTAATAACATTAAAAAAAATCTGATATATCTAAAATACCTCAAAAAAAAGTCATAGAAAGGAAATGTTTGAGATATCAGAAGGGGTTTACAAAGGGAATGAACCAAGATTCATGATCTTTAATTGTCTTCTTTCACCCAATTATTCCATTTTATTTATCTGCAATGACAACAGAACAATTGAAAACTCAATCAAACAACATCATTCATAAAAATAAAAAAATCGAAGGAAAAATAGAGATCACTTAATATATAAGATTACTTTTATCCTACTTCTGATCAAATCAGTAACCATCACAATGCCTAAAAAAAACTAAGCAAAAATAATCATACAATTTGGAGTTGCTAATGAATAATCTAATTAAGCAAATAAAATTAGACAAATCCCATTTAGAGACCTTTTCTATGGTGTATTTAAATTCCATTTTAAAAGGATGAGATATTTAGAAACTTTAGCAACCCCATATTGATCATGTTGAGAAGACAATATATCTACACAACTAAAAAACTATCAGAATAATGAATAAACAAACAAAATGGAAAGAAAGCATCTGGATGTTGAGAGAAAATCATAGTGCACAGTACTATCAAGAACAAACCTGTAGTGCCACATTTGAAGTCCCCTCCACTTTGCTGCCACCACTCCTTTTGTTTTGCATGATTAAAACAAAGCTTTCGTCTATATTTGGTGGATATTGCACCTAATCCTGAACCTAGTTGATGGATCATGAACAAATTATGAGATAACTATCACAAAAAAAAAGTGAATCATTAAAGCTTGCACCTTATTCAATGCCTTTTTCAATACCAGTAGTTTATGGATCTTCTTGGTCTACATCAGTATTGCAGTCAAGCCATACATATATCTCAATAAACGTCATCCAACCAAAAAGCGTGACCTGCAGAGCTGAAAAAAACGGGAAGAAAAAATATAAAAGAATTAGATGGGAGAAAAAGAGTAAGAGATACACCCAATTCAACCAATGAGTACTCTGGAGAATACCAATCTAGATCATCAACGATCATTATAATCACCTTCCGATAAATTTTCTGAAATCCTCAGATTTCTCTTCACAACAATGAAAGAGATTAATGAATAAAAGAGTTTATGCAATTTAATGTTGTTGAGCGTAATTGAAATAAAAGAGTGAAAGTACTGTTTGCCTTAGTGGCGGATTAAATAAACTATGGATTAATAGGAACGATCTGTTTGCGAGAGGAGGTAGGAAAATAGGATAATTTGTTAAGCAACAATTGGATTAATAGGAGCGATTTGTTTTTTCAAAAAAATAGGAGCGATCTGTTTTTTCAAAAAAATAGGATCGATTCTTGATATTTAGTTTGAAAATGATTTTATTTTGTTTTTTAATAAAAGGAAATAATAGGAGTGATGTGCTGTTTTTTTGTTATGGATAAGAATAAGATGATTTGTTTATGGGAAATGCTAACTGGTGCCCCCGGGGCATTAGTTAAGGATATGAAAAAGGAAGTTATATAGTAGTTAATGCATTGAAATTGTGTAATTAATTTATAATAAAGTCAAAAACAGTTTCCTTTTATGGTAATAATTCCTTTTTATGGTATGCTTAACCAGTGCCCCGAGGGCACCGGTTAGCAGGACCCTTTGTTTATTTGTTTAGTAAAATTAAGGAGAAAAATTAGGAGCGATTTGTTTATTTTAATTTCCATAACAATTAACATTTTGATTAAATTAAATAGGATTAATATAGTAAAATTAAGCAAAGAAGTTAGGTTAAATCTAGGGCAAAATTTTGCCTTCGGATTAACTTTAAGAAATAAAAGATTCTTATATTAACTAAAGAACTACCGAAAGAAGTTGCTTTTTTTTTTTTTCTTTTCATAAGCAACTTTATTGAGGAGTATTAGCATACTCAAATCCATAATCTTTTTAATAATTGTTGATTCAACGGTCAATAATCATTTGAAGGTCTCCTCAAAAAAATAAAAATCTGAAGACGCCCTTTTAATAAGTAGCAATATACGCATTTTTTTTTTATTGCGAATATAAGCTTTTTACAAGGCATGAAACATGTTGTAAACCTTTGTAGCCTCTAAATATACATGTAGATTTCCCCTTTTGTGATCCTTTTTTCAATAAAAAGAAAAAGAATACAAAATAACATATATGCATGGGCATGGTGGAGACGGGTTTTACCTTTCCCGTCTCCATACCCTACTCCTATGTACTTACCCGTTATCCTTCCCATACCCTACGAGAATGAGAAATTGAATCTCATCCACGTCCCCGGGATCGAGTATCCTCACATCATCCTCATCTACGTAGTGGGTAATCTTTTTTAATAAAAAAGAAGTATTTTTCAGTCTCAGACTCAATGTTGTAATGCATTATCCTATGATGGCGATCGATGTCTATGGTGATGGAGAAGTGAGAGACCGATGATGTATGATGTGGAAGGAGAAGAGAGCGAACTTAGAAAAGTGAGTGTCGTCTGAAAACTTTGATTGTGTGAGTGAAATGATTTAGGGTTTGAGTTTCTACTTATATAAAAGGGATAATAAATTGATTTTTTATATTTGGGACGAGTTTGGGTATGAGTTCGGGATGAATACTTATATCTTCATTACTCGTCCCGTACCCGTGTTTTTAAATCGGGAAAACTCAAATTCATACACAAATTCAATCAAAACGGAAAAAAAAAAACCCATCAATTTAGGTTTGGTTCGGACGAGTACCCCAAATATAAAATTTATTGCGATGTCTAATAACATACATACATTCACTAACAATTTAACATTACAACCAATTCCGTTAACTTTTCGTGTATATATATATATAAAAGGCCATCTCTAAATCGTTAGATAAATATAGCAGATAAAACTTGTTCTAGATTTTCTCTCATTTCAAAATCTCAAGTATAAACAATAGGATAGCTCATGAATTGTATAGTCTAGTTATGAGTGGGTAAAATATATTTTGATAAAGCATTCATATTTTTTTTTTCTTCAAAGAAGCATGAATGTATTTTTGTATAGGATAACTTGTCCTCTAAGGCTTTGTTTAGATGTTTAGAGGGGAAGAAAATGGAAGGCTTTAAGGGGTGAAAAATATGATAGAAAATAGAAAAATCTTTTAAAAAATTTATAAGAGTTGTTTTTTAGAGAATGATAAATTAATGCATATGATTACTATATTTTTAATTTTAAAAATATTATATCAACATAGATTAAATTTGAAGAATTCGTATAAACCCCTCAAAATCCTCATCCAATACAATTTTTTAGTTCCCCAAATGATGAAAGTTTTGTATTATGAAGAAAAGTTAACCTCTCAAAGTCCTCCTCTCCCATTTTCCTCTATTTCTTCCACTTACTCATTCCTTTTTTCCCAAGCCTTCCCTTCTCTTCCCCTCCAAACTTGCAAACAAAGCCTAAGGGAAACAAGTTAAAAAGCTAAAAAAATAGTAAAAAATATATTGAAAAGATAATTTTTAAAGCTTTAAGATATTAAATGCATGATTTTTTAGATTATATTAATGTACTTAGTTTTTAGATTATATTAATGTACTTAGGTTCTTAACATCTGCCTAAAGGATAGTAGAGTTTTCTTTGTAACTTTTGTAGAAGATTGATTTATTATTACACTCAAAATGTGACTACCATTAATTTTAAGTAAGACTAAGTTTAGATGGAAAATTTTGGAAGGGAAGAGAGGTGAAACTAATTTTACTTTTTTCTTTACGCATTCTTTTCTAAATTTACGAACGTACAAATGTTTCTTAAACTCAATTAAATACGGTTGAAATGTTAATTTTACGATCAGTTATGATTTTATTTTTTAAATTTTTTTAAAATCCCAAATATAATAAAAATTTAGACCTTAAAAATTCTCAATCCAAACATTTTATCTAGGTGGCGATAATTCATAATGAACTTGAAGTCGCATTTTTTCGATATTTTGATGATACTTTTAATTGATTATTTTATTTTGGTCCTTAACCTCGTGGTTTTTAACGGAAATGGTTATTAGTAATCCAGAGTTTAACCTGAATGTAAGTAAAGCATGGTCAGTAGTAATTGATCCAACCATTTAAATTTAGGTTCTTTTGAATGATTTATCCTTAATTGAAACTCATTAATCACTTAAGTTCAACCACTTAGTTTGATAAGTTTTTTATTTGTGTATCATTCATGGGTTAAGCTGATGGTGCTGGCTTGAGACTTTGAAGTGTGTTCCTCTCAAGTATCAGGCTCAATTCTCCCGATTTCAATTTTAGTGGGTTAGTTTGGCTTCTTACAAAAAAAATTGTACTTTTGAACTAAGGAGATAACGTAAGGTTTGAGGAACATTACTAGTTCCTTTGTGCAAAGGAAAAGGAAAATTCTTCATTAAAGAGGATACAAAAACATTACACAGTGATACTAGTTTGATTACATTGTAATGTTCACAAGAAAGAGCACGTTCAAATTTTGGTTTTAAAATCTTAACTCATCAAAATGAAACGTACACTTTTGAAGAATTGTTGATTTTCCAATCAATGATTATAATCCCATAATTTATTTTTTTAAATGCAACTTTCACTTCTAAGAAGCTGAGTTCTTAACATCAAGCTACATATTTTGCAAGAAGAGTATGCATACATACCAAATATTAACACAATGAGAGGACTTAGCAAAGCAATCATAATGTATACCAAAGAAGGACTTAGCAAAGCAAAATACATAATTTGCTCATCAAAAATTACATTAAAACAATGAGAGGTGGACACCAAACCTAATATAGGCAACCTAAAATTTACAAGAAAAAAAAACCCTCAAATCACTATACAAGTCTCTCCAATGTTCATAAGCTCTGAGTGACACCAGACCCGACACTGACACTTGGTCTAACATGTTTAGGATTGAATAACAAAAGACAAATGAAGTTGAAAACTTCTTGGCTTCAATGAAGTATTGAAACTTATGTACATATACTCCTAATATGAGAAGCTTTATTAGTGTAATAAATCACTTTGAGTTATATGGTTAGTGATTCACTAAAATCAATGAGATGGCAAATAAACAAATGTGACTTCCTTAGTCTGAATCCTTTGAAATACTGTCTTCCTCATGAATGTTGCTTCTCATTCTTCCAGGTTTCATGGCAACTGGGAAAGGAACCTGTGTTACTAGCAAAGTTAGTAGCCAATCCATAGTAATTTCCTTGATCTTAGTATAGTAATAGTATACAGTATTTTTCTTATAAACAGCGAAACAAATCATGATAATAATTAAGTAATATGGAAACTAATCTTAGGAGATAAGTATCAGTTTTGTACCTGATCACCAGTATTAGTACCGGTTTTGTAAGGATGAGTTTGACTAAATATAAAAACCTAATAAAGAATGCAAGCAGCGTAACTGATAAATAGATGTTAAAGAAAATTTATACCTGATCGCCAGCATTTGGACCATCAGTGTCGATGAGGATAGGCCTGCAGCGCTTATCCTCGTTCATCAAGCTTGAATTCTGGAAGTGAGCAACGAGAGCTGCTTTTCCTTGTATGCGAGCATATGCGAGTGATGCTACTTTCTCACTGTTGAATTTTTCCCATTTTTTTCCGTTGAACCCCTGCAACAATTGCATCACAAGCTTTAGTCTATCGATACAGGGTGTGTGTGTCTGATGTATGTGATTAATTTTAGCCTCAATCATTATCATTTTCTGCGTCTAACCTGATAGAATGGTACAATCAAGCTAGGACTAGTCATGTTGATGAATGCATATCCCACATTGCACTTGTTCTGCAATCAATGTTGATTCCGTGTGAATAATTAACAAAAATATAAGGAATGCCAAAATAAATTAAACATTGAAAGAGAAAAGCACTTACTCTGAAATCAATTGGTAGATACACAAAATCATAAGCTCCTTTATGGTGTTCATCGATTGCAGTCAACAGCATCTTGGAAGTATACCTGCAAATGATCAAAGTCGTAGTCAAGAGAAATGAGATTTTAAGAAAATGATTTAAATTATAGAGAATATGAAAAACATTGATACTACTTACTTGTTAGGAATGTTCTTAATCATAAGTGTTGTTCGGTTATCTTCGCCCCTTTTGATGCAGTCAATATCAAGTTCATACCGTTTCATGTCAGCCAAGTTTGACGCGCCAACATTTCTACGGCTTCGAATGCGTTTGTAAGTATCAAATGGATTAGTCATATGGTTTCTACCAGGAAACACCATGCCTCTTTGGTTATGGACGTTGAGTCCGAAATGAGGGAACATGTTATGAGGAACAAAGTCAACACAATGTGGTGTTATAGGTTCAGCTGCATAGGTATATCTTCTGTCCCAAAAAGGAGGTGATTGAATATGATGGTTATTTGTTGGTAAAACAGTGGTTATCATATGTGATGGTGACATAGGAAGTTGGTTCAATCTTTGCAGGGTAGGTGCTGCATAAATCCCATCGAAATATGACGGTGAATTCGGCCACATTGTTCGAGGAGGCGGATAGGAGTTGCTCCATTGTTCATGATGGACAGGAAGTGTGAAGCCTGAGCTTATATTAGCAGAGGAATTTGAAACTGAAACAATAAGAAGGCAAGATCTCTGACCATTATGATTGATTGATGGTATAAAAAAAACTTTGCACTGACGATGTATATGAATTAAACGAAAAACAAATCACTTAGACAGGAAACAAAATTACTACACTGATTATTCTCAATTGCACTTTTGTTGACTTACCGCATTTATCAAAATCTATGAAGGGTCCATTGGCGTTTACTTGACAAAACTGCATGTTATCTATTATTTCCGGTGTTTGGAGATTGATGTTTGCAGCCTCTTCATGAGGATTGTGGTGAACACTGCTAGTAAAACCATGACGCCGTTCGGGGAGGGAATGAGGATGAGAAGTTAAAGCAGCTTGAGCATCAAAGTTCAACTGGCCTGGTGAACTAGATTCAGTAAATTCACATTGGTTTCCAACTGATTTAGCTTTGATTGGAGACGGTAACATGTTCGGAACACTTGAAGAGATACCATTCAAGCCTGCTTCCAATATTGCACAAACATCAGTGGAGGAAAACATATATAACTTTGCTTCTAAATTGATAATTCATGAACATGTTCTCTACCTTGGAAGCTAGTTGATGGCTTAAGAAGAGGACTCTTATGATGAAGACAGAGGTTGCATTCTTGTTTGAATTCGGGATGCATCGGTTGAATGATATTGCTGAAAAATAAAACGAAAGAAAAATTAGTAGACACTTTTAGGAGTTTTTCATCTGTTTGCTACGGTTCTTTTCAGAAATGAGAATCTGGAAGAAGAAAAAATGCATACTTAATGTGATAGTAGTAATTTTCCATGCAAAATGAAACTGATATTTGCTATGTAACAGTAGCAAAAATAAAATTGAGAAAACATGTGCCGAGAAAAAGCACAGTTGAAAGTTTACAAATTACAATACCTTTTTGAGTTTATTGATTGGCTTCGATCAATCTTTAACCTCTTCATGATAGTATCATTTCTATTTATACCATGGAGAGCTGCATCTGCAGCTCTAAAATCGTAAAACTCGATCAACTTGTGACGCTGACTATGAGGGTTTTCATGAATCTGCAGTTGTTCAGTAAGGTTAACCGATCACATATAAATTATCTTGATCAATATTTATGTAACTGTAACAGATGAATTTGTAACCAAAATTACCTCTTTGATTCCTCCATAAACATTAAATATATGGTGAAGTTCAGTATTTGGAATTGATGAATCATATAAAAATACTTCAAGTGTTCCCTGATTCACACCTATTTTGGAAGGACTATCCTGAGAAATTTGTAAGACAAATAGGAGTTATTGGCAAACTTTATACAAACATTACTCTAAGTGTTACCTTATGATGTATTAGAGTCTGAGCACAGTTCAATGTAGTATTATCAAAGTCCAATAAGTCTTTGTTTGGATAAACAACTTAAGTAAACACTTATAGCATAATAGCTTATCGTATAAGTGCCTATGTATAAGTTATTTCTACAACAAAAGATAAGACAAATTCAACCTGTTTTCTTATACACTATAAGTTGTTTTCATAAACTATCATGTAGAGATTATAAAAATAAGCTGAAAACAACTTATGGACATTCATTCCATAAGTTTACACAAACAATCTCACAAATACTTATATCAGTAGATAAACTCGGATAAATAAATTGAAACAAGCTCTAACTATTAGTAGTTACTATCACAACTGATTCATGCAGACATATAAAAAATAATTAAGACTAAGTTTCAATAAGGAAATAAAAATGTGGCATCCAACCTTTGGAATAGAATAATGAATGTCGAATTTCCTGCGGCCGAAGAGTCTATTTTGGAGTGCTCTCATTGCATTTTGGGCAGCTCTGATATCATAATATGATATCATAGCATCCCCTAGATGCTTGCAAGCTCTATCAAAAGTGTGAACATCTCCAAATTGCTTCAAAAAGAAGAAGAAAATAAGTTATTTAAATACGAAGGAAATGTCTATACAAACTAAAGAACAAAGAAAACAAGAAAAAGCATACCTCAAAAAGAGCTTTCAATACAGAATCTTTAACATCACTATCGATATTTCTCACAAATAATGTTCTAGAAGGATGTTCACCATAAGGGTTTTCTCCGGCGATTGAGCTATTACGAACTCCACTGATGATTTCAGAATTCCTTTCAATAGAGGATGGATTTTCAACATCTCCAAGATCAAAACCTCCATTACTACTGAAAAGGTCTAGTTCATCTATGTCATCGCCATTGCTATCACAGATGATGTAGTTGTTCCCATCGGTCACTCCAGAAAGTAAATCATCCTCGTCCGGGAGTAGATTTCCAATTATTTGAGCCTCGAGTTCTTCAAGAGAGTCAGAAAGCTTCTCTTCCTCATAATGTGATGCAACTGTATCCACTGAATGTCCATATGAAGCATTATTCGCAGATAATCGCACTACACAAACAGAAGCATACAAAGACATAGCAGATTAGCCAACAATTTTCACAAGAATTTTTAGCATACAATTTCGCAAAGAAAACTCACATTTCTTGCTGAACAAATCTGACAGAGAACTTGAGAAGAGGCTGCTTTCGTGCCGAGAGACAATTATATCATCTTCTTTACTATCTTCAAAGGGTTTTATTCCTTGATCAGAATCTACATGACATAACAAAGTCAAAAAATAATTGAATGTGCCATTTTTACCAACAAAGTAATGCATCAATGCATGTCTATGACTTTATTTCTACACAATCATAACAAGAATCTATATCATAATACAAAGGAAACTTTGAAAGTAACTACCAATTTTGGTTGAACGTTTTTCTGTACAAATTTGCCTTAACAACACGACCCTTTTCCAATTTAAGTTTAAATATATAAAACATGCATAGATAAATATGTTCCAGTAATGTAAATAATATGAAATGCAACAAAATATATATATACAACGAAATGCAATAGAAAAATAGACAGACGGACATATTAGTTTCGTCTTTCAGCTAGTAATACTTACCATGGCCTTTGGAAGGTTTGTCTGATTTCCACCATCCAGCTTGACTCTACATATAACAGAAAGAGAAAATAAGAATAATTAAGGACTTAAAATACTAGCATTGTTATCTGTCTAATATAAAATAGAATATATATTAACAAGAAACAATAAGATACCTCAGTAGAAGAACAAGAATCTTCAGAGGAAAACATTGATGAAGAAGAAAAACATTTGAAATCCATTGTTTCACAAGGCATGATTATTCTCAAAATGTGCAGATATATGTAACCAAAAAGTAAACTTATAAACTTGTTATATATATCTTTTGATCAAAGCTTAGAACGGTAGAGTAGTCAATTCAGTAGTTTTGCTTCCTAAAGATGAACACTACAAAGAACAAACAGAACTTGTAAGCAAAATCTTCCAAGTTATCACACAATTATAAAGAATAACTTCAAGATTGTTATGTCTTAAAAAATACTTAATTAAGAAAGATTATGAAAAATAAAGACACATTAAACTAAAATAAATAAATACAATCATGCAACCTGTAATCAATCCACTAAAGTGGAGGTAGCAATCACACATTGACACATCATAATACTAATTGTAAAATCCACTAATATTGTAAAAGATTAACAAGATCACAAACATCACGAACTAATATTAAATCATTAATAATATTAGATTTAATTAGATTATCACCCCAACAAAAACAACCAAAGAAAAAAAAATCATTTCATTCTTATAGATATGAATAAAAAAAAGTTCAAAGCAAGATTAACTATATTATTTTATTAATAATAATCTTAACTATTTATCATATAGACATAAATAGATAGAATGAAATAATAAGTAGTTAAGGGTATTTGAGGAAATATGAAAAGCAACAAAACTTTTTCTTATAAGGTCAAAGGATTCCACGCGTTCGGAACATCGATGGTTGTTGTACGGTTCAAATTCAAGCTTAGTATTTTAAATTATATAAAAATAAAAAAAACTATAAGTTTGTCGTTGATCAAACGTCCATAGATGTATTGAATGCGTGAATACGAGATTAAAAAGAAAAATGATCGCATAGAATTCAAATTCAAAAAATAACGGAGGGAATAATAAATACATTAAAAGCATGCATGTCATAAAAATAAAAAAAACATGAAAAGTAAATGTACGTACAAATAGAAAAGTTGAAAACCAAAGCAAAAGCACAAAGCTTATTGAAAATCTTGTTAAGAAATAGCAAGAATGGAAGATGATTATATATATGAAATATGAAGAAGAATTGAGAGAGAGAAAAAGAATAAATTAAGGAATAAGGCAAGATGAGAAGTTGCAGAAAGGAAGGATCTTTGGATAATGTGTGCCGTACAAGATCTTCAATCCAAAGCTTTTTCCTGCAATGCACGTTAACCCCTTAATCAAGTTATTTAACTTCTTAACTCATCTTTAAAATTCAGAAACTGGGTTTGTTAAGGTGTTGCCGGTGCCGGAACTGTGAGTTTTCCGGCGAGTAGGTGAAGTGACTTGGTAGTTATTAAATATTGTTTGTCAAGTAGTTTTTTTTTAGCAAGTTTGTCAAGTAACTCCGTGGTAAGAAAATTGTTATTTCAATTTATTTATTTATTTTTTCTAGTAGTCTAGTGGCTAGAGCTCACACAATTTAATTGTGGAGAAGTGGAGTGTCCAAGGTTTGAACCCCGGCCATGCATATAATATGGAATATCCCTACCAACTGAGATAAGTCTACGGGGATTTGTTATTTCAATTTTATTACATAGTAAACGTGTCAAATCTTTTTTTTTGGAAGGAATGTGTCAAATCTTTGTCATGTCACTTACAATAAATCATTCTTTGGACAATTTTGTTTTATTCATCACACTCATTACACCCAATTTTAATTAAAATTAAGTATGACAATACCAAAATTGTTTATTTACATATAAATTTTTCAAATTTCATTTTTCATCATCACTCTAAATCTTCACCTCCTCTTACTCGCAAACATTTAGGGATATGAAATCAATCACAACGAAATATTAAAAGATTAAAAATGTTAAATAGTGTCCTTATAGCATTGGTTTAAAGAGGAATGCTAGCAACACTCTCTTTTGAGCACTCTCTCTAGCACTCACTCTTTTATTAGGTGAAATCAATGTGGGACCTACACTTTGGAAATAGAACCCACATATGGTGGTGGGACATACAATGATTTTACCCAATAAAAGAGTGAGTACTAGAGAGAGTGCTCAAAAGAGAGTGTTGCTAGCATTGCTCTTGGTTTAAAAGATAAAAATAGAAATTTTGTATTGGAAAATGGTGAACAATGATGAATTTTACTTTTTAGAAGTTAAAATATTGTTGAATCCAATGCAAACCTACTAGTTTTGATTTCCTTAACAAGTGTCCTAGCATAACCCTTAAGATTGAGTCACAAGGTGTAACCAAAATTTTGAGGGTGTTTTGGTTATTATGAGGGTGTAACCAAAATTTGATAAGGTGTGAGTAGAAACTGTTAAATCTTTGTCGCGTTGTATATCATTAAAAATAGGTAGTGTTGATTTATTTAACATTTGTGGAAAATATTTTATTCCCAATTTTCACAATAATATTGTTGGCATGTTTGATTGTTTGAACAAGATGGAAGATACTATAGACTGTTTTATATTGTGTCTAAATTGACGAGTTAGCATTATACGGTGATTAATTATGTATTTTTACCTTATCTTATTTATATGTTTAAGATAATAGGATACACTCATGAGAACAACATTCAGAGTGATCTGTTTTCAACATTCACTCTAACATTCACTTTTTTATTGACAAGAATGTATGCGGGTCTCATTTTTAAAATGAGCCACACATTAGGTGATGGGACCCACTATGTTTTACCTCATTAGAGTGTGTGTTGAAGAAGCACTCCTCTATGAACAAGTAAGATTAAATAATTGAATAAAAATAGATAAAATATGAATATCACACGCTTTTATTGTATTTAATATTTGATGCACATGGAATCTATTAATGTAACAACCCATTTTATGCTAGGATTAGTTTTATTTGTTTATTATATGTGTTTGTATGTGATTATTTGCTTGTTTGTGTATTTAATTTGTGATTAGTAGATTTTTAACCTAGAATGGTATTTTAGTCATTTTTAAGACTAAGGGTATTTTGGTCATTTGGTGAGTAAGGGTAAATTAATAATTTTAGCAGCGGTAAAATAATGAGATGTTTTAATGAGTTAGGTGTGTAATAACTTTTTAGAATTAAGTAGTAATAGTTTTGAGGCTCATTATGAATATAGTGACCCTAGCCCATTATTGCGGTATAAATAGATAACTCAAGAGAGAAAATTAGGGTTTTGTCATTCATTCATACGTTCTCACAAATAGATAGGCTAGAGATATTTTGAGAGAGAAGTGAAGAATAGAAGAGAATGAAGAGACTCATTTGAAGATAGTGAAGAGGAAGCTAGGAATCAAAGGGGAGAGTGAAGATTTGCTTAGTTTTTGAAGATTTGAGGTAAAGGGAATAGGTTTGTTCTACTAAATAAGTAGTAATCTACTTTTTCATTGTTTTGTTTGATTTGTGAAAATTATGATTATGTGTGATGAAATTCGTGCTTATAATTGATGTGTAATTATGGGTATGTTGAAATTTGTGGAATTGAAGTGTTTATAGTTCAAGTTCATGGTTGGTGTTTGAAATAAGTTGGTTTATCAATTTTAGCTTAATTGTGTGAAAACCATGAATTTTGCAAATGATTATTGTTCAAACATGCTTCAAATCACTCATTAAATGTTTAGGTATGTTTGTATGTTGTTGGGTTTTGAATTGTTGGTGTTGTTTATGAAGTTTGGATTGAATTGTGGAAAAATGAGTTTTTGGTGAAAAATGAGTTTGATTTTGAATTTATAATGAAATGATGTTATGAACTTATGCTTAAAAGTGTTTTGATTGTCCTTTGTGTTGGAATAAAGGGTGTTTCGCAAAATCACCTCTTAAGTTTTGATGATAACAAGGTATTAAAATTATCAATTGGATATGCTAAACATTTGTTCAAGTGTACAAGATCTTAATCAAAGTATCATTCATAGAGATTCTGATTGAACAAGTCAAAGAGCAAAGGAATTGATATTGAAGCTTAAAACATCTGAAGGAATTGCGTCTGAAGAAAAGTGCTCCTGAAGCCACGTCATCAGAAGCCACGTCTCCAGAAGCAAGATCATCAGAAATATATCATCAGAAGCTACTTCACCAGAAGCGTAAGAGCGTTGACATAGTACAGTGTACGAATTGTACAACCACTAACTCTGCGCATGCCTCTGCAACCACCATCTCTACATCTTGTCTCTACATCAAGACAAGAATAACAGTAATATCTGCAGAACTTGTTTCTTCACAAGTGGAATGGATTTGAAATTAGTTCTTCATAGGACAGCCATCAAATCAGGCAAAAGATCAATGGTGAAGAATCAAAGCTTCAGACAAGACAAGTTGATGTACCGACTAGTTCTCAACGTCTCTCAAATCCTCTATAAATAGGGATGAAGACTTAAAATAAAAAAAAAGAACAACACATATACAAGAAACGCATATCTGAGCCAAAACGTCGCAAGTTTAAACACATCAACAACTTAGAGAATTCTTACAAAAGTTCATATCTTAGAATTCTTAAGTGTCTAGAAAAACAGAGTCTGTTCTGTTTGTATTGTTTTGTGAATACCTCTGATTGTATA
>Ga0228711_1004847_pt1 | contig 20567 bp, 13 predicted proteins | sample MedpolnodulmetaG_2_FD_177996 | JGI IMG/M metagenome (GOLD analysis project Ga0228711, IMG submission 177996) | Root nodule microbial communities from Medicago polymorpha collected in Santa Monica, California, United States - brown nodules | ecosystem: Host-associated > Plants > Roots > Nodule... | reverse complement strand
TCTCTCCCCCAGAGTAGGTCATATTGGACCGAACTGGGTTACCATCTTGTGTGTATTTGTTTATTTCCTTTTAAGCTTGCTTATCTCTATGCTTGGCTAGTGTTTTGTGTCATTGTTTTAGCTCTTGTGTGTGTTGTTGCTTGAAGACACTTAGACTTAGGATTACCACTACCTTTTGCTCCACACATCTTTGTTTTTCATTGGTGTGATATCCGAAAAGAAATACACTTTTCACAACAGGGAGCCATACGCTACCATGACCTCATTGAGCACATGTATATGTGTGTGACATCCTTCAAAAAACAATGAGGAATGTGACATGGTATACTCCACTTTGTGAGGCTAGTATTTCCCTTAAAACATTGCATTTTTTTCTTCTTCTAGAGGATCACCTTGTACTTACTACTTCTTGTTTTTGTTTTATTTCTTTAACACTTATATATAAAATAGTGGGAATTATCTTTAACTGTTTGACAAGGATATAATAGTGGGAATTATCTTGGACTGTTTGACAAAGATGAAAGGCCAGACACGCAACTCATACCATTATTATTTCAGAAAAACTCTTATTTTTTTAAGAAATATCAGAAAAACTCTTATCATTATTGTATTTTATTTTGGTCTACTTGCCTAAGGCAAACGACTTCGTAAAATTCCAATTCAACTTATATTAATTTATTAAAGAATTTTTCTTTATCTTGTTTATCAATTATTGATTGATTCCAACTTCATTGGCATCCCACAATTATATGATCTCAAATAATTCAAAGTGTATGTTTGATTACGAGGAGCCATTATTTTATTTTTTTGAATAATGCAAGGAGTCAAAATTGATTATAGCAGTGAGTATAATTAACTTTGTCATTTTTTATTGTTTGCATGTAGAATTGATCCTATATCTAGAATCGATTCAATTTAAAGTTAAAATTTGTAACTTTTACTTTTAGAATTGATTTTTACACTTAAATTTTATGTTCAATTCACTTTTTTATAAATGAATCTAAACACAAATACTTTTTAGACAATATTAACTTCACATAATCAATTCATTAAAAAGAAAATTCTTGTCACTTGCAACTGCAGAACCAAACACAAAGTGAACCAATTATAATATTCATTAATTTTTTTAGAGGAATATTCATTAAACTTGTCAAAATAATATGATGTTTATGAAAAATATAATATACATTTTTGGATTTAGCCATCACCAACCGGTCCCCAAAAATCCATGACATAGACGGGAGTTTTTGTTTTTTTTATCATCTAGATGATCAAATTCATACACTTTTTAAACGTGTAAAGGTAGAAAGTTTGAAATTCAAACCTCGACCCTTGAACAAAATGTTTTAGATAATTATCAATCGAACTACATTTACAAACTAAAAATAAATAAATAAGAAACATGATTTTTTTTTTTGTCTTAGATGAAGTTGTAATCCACTGCAATTAAACTCACGCACAACTATGAGGTCCTGGATTCGAACTCGGGTCACGACGTCCAACTTTACAATTTCGGCATTTGCAAGTTGAGTTAGGACTTCTAAACAGAAACGAGATTTTTAATCATGCTTATAATTTTTATTTTTATTTTCGACAGAGAATTTTTGTTATCGTTGTTGAACAAGTAATTAATGTGGGTATATAAATTTAACATTCATCGATAAGAGGGTGATTATTTTTGATTTTTTACCTCCATTAGACATCACAAAGTATCTCAACAATTTAGGCATTTTAGTATGAGATAAGACATACCGTGATTAATTTGGATCATTTAGAAGATTAGGAATGAGAGAATTTTTAAAGACAAGGTTAGAGACTTGTCGGAGATTGTTGACGAGATTAAGTTGCTATCGTGGAGGTGAAGTGTTAGTAGATTGAAAACACCGCCACACCTATCTTATGAATGGCTTTGGTACTCGTGTGTTTGAATAGATAATGGCTTGGGAACGTGTGTTTTGGTGTTTTAACCGTGGACAATATTGTGGAAGACTCTGTTTAGGGATGGTAAAGCGGGCCGGCTTGCCCCGTCTAAATCCGCTTAAAATAAAACAAGACGGACCAAGTCAAATTAGTTGATCGAGTCCAAAATATCACCTCACCCTGTTTAGTAGCGAACATACAATTTGGCGGGCTGACCTGCCAAACAAAAAAATATTTTGCAGAAGAAAATAAAACAACTTTTTTTAATGCATTCTTTTACAACTTAATTGTTACAAAAATAACTATGTTGTGTTTATCATGAAAAAATATAAAGGAATACCCAACAAATAAATTTGTGGTAAAAACAAGATAATTAACAAATTGTCGAAATCAACATCATACTTAATAACAAAATAAGAAAAATCCGCCAACATAAAACAAATATTAAAATAATTCCAACAACCAAAATAAATCCAAAATGATAAACTAAGTCTAAGAATAAAAGAAAAACGAGTTAAACGGGTCGGCCTGCCCGTGCCTTCCCCGTTCTTTCAACGAGTTAAACTGGACGAGCCAACTCCTAAAAGTGAGTTCAAAACTTCGTCTCAACCTGTCAAAAATAGCTAACTAAACGGATCGGCCCGACGAATTGGGTCCATTTTGCCACTCCTAACTTTATTTTTGTTTTCAGTTTGTGCACAAAAAACTGCGGTGTGGCGTTTTCATAGTTTAATTGTTGTTCTGGCTGATCCCATGCTGTCTTGGAGGCTCGTTTTTGTTTCTGTTGCCTTGTGTTTTCGGGGTTGGTGTTGTTTGGACAGAACTTGCAACATAGGTGTTTTGTGGGCTTCTTGAGGGTTGTCGATTGTTCCACTTAGGCCTCTACTTGTATTTCTTTGTTGCGTTTGCATTTTGAAAATTGTTGTATACACTACAAACAAAGCTAAGAAACACCATGAAATGATAAATTTAACCTCAATTTTCATCGTCAATTAACTACCGCCGGTTAAAATCCTTTGATGTGGGAACATCATTTTTCTTGCATTTGTTGTGTGTAGCGATGTTACATCAGAGGTGATGCAACTTTGTTGTGTCGTGGTGGTGTTTTAGGTGTTCCACATATATAAGGTGTCGTCTTTGTATGCTTATTTATGTCTAGTTTCTATACACCTTGCGCAGAACAGGTTTTTGTTTTTTTTTTTTGTGGTGGCCGGGGTTTGAACCTCAGACCTTGCATATATTATGCATTGTCCCTACCAACTGAGTTAAGCTCATGTGTTTGAAGATACTTGTCCGTTAAAAAAAAAGTAATCTTTGGTTGGTAGTAGCACATGCCTAATTCAAAGAGTTTGTGTATATCTCATCTGGTATAATATACTTACTCATTTTGTCTCAAAGTAATTATCGCTATAATATACTTACTCATCCTTCTCAAAGTAAGTATCGCATTAGACGATTTCACACCTTGAAAGAAAATAGTATAAATTAAAGATAGAATAGTGATTTTACCATATTATCCCTATTAGCTAAGCATGACAACAAAAACCATACCCGTGGTTACCCGCCCGAACCAAACTCAATTTGACGGGTTTTTCCCGTTTTGACTGGGTTTGGGTTTTCCCCGATTTCAAAACATGAGTATGGGACGGGTAATGGGTATATAGGTACCCACCCCGAACTCATACTCAAACACGTCTCGAATATAGAAAATTACTTTATGTTGATATGCCATGTTATTTTGTTTGATAATTGTCGTGTTATAAAAACTACCATTGATATTTAAAGGACCAACTAAATCAATCAGTCTAACATATGTTAAAGTGAGCATATTGCTGGATAATACATTACAACACTTCTCTTAGGGTTGCAAAAAACTTCTATTTTTTATTAAAAAAAATTATTCAATGCAGGGACGGGGATGGGGCGGGGATACCTGAATCCGTCGGGGACAGGGATGGAGTTCAATTTCTTATCCCCGTTGGGTATGGGTAGAGTAACGGGTAAATATATGAGAATTGAGTATGGGAACGGGGAATGTAAAACTCATCCTCACCCCGCCCCATTGTCATGCCTACTATTAGCTATTGATGTAGTCTACTTATCATAAATTAAAAGTGAGAGAATAATAAATTGTGAGTCATGGACATAATATTAATTACATGGTACAATTAAAAAAAGAAGTCCCCGTGAGCATAGTTTGGTTGGCAGGAACATGCATTATTATGTGTAGAGACCGGGGTTTGAACCTCGGACACCTCACTTATTTACTTTAAAAAAAGAGAATTCTAACCACTGGACTACCTGAAGAAAAAAAAATAGAAAAAGAAATTATGAATGGAGTAAGGAACAAAATTAAACCGTTATGCCTTTAAAAAAAAAAACAGCATTTTTTTTTTTTTACAAAATTAAACAATTCTTTTACGGTTAATGAAGAAGGAGAAAAATTAAACTTTCTTCTTATTTAACCCCATTCTATTGTTCTCATTTTAACGTTTTCTTAACTCTCCCATCATCATATCCGTCTTGGCCTTTTGCGTAATACAAACAAAGTATATGTTATCATATTAATATCTGATATGGGTTCAATAAGTCACACAGTATTAAATTATTTTTAAAATGCCAAGATATCACCACAATAGCTTGTTATATATTAGACTTCTCAAATGTCGTCAATGTGTTGCACTAAACATCGACGCACCCGACTAGAGAAAAAAAACTCCCATCAATAATCTAAACATTGGCCCAACGCACCCAACTAGAAAAAAAATACTTCCATCAATAATAATTTTTTTGATCATGTAGTCTAGTGGCTGGATCTTACATATTTTAATTTTGGAGAACTGAGATGTTCGAACCCTGACCTCTGCATATATTATGCATTGTCCCTACAACTGAGTTAAACTCACGGACTAATTAAAATGTTAATTAAACATATTCTTATGGACATTGACATGCAAAATCAGTTGGCAAGAAGCAAAATCTTGGTTGAGAGAAAAACAAAATACTAATTAAAAAAACATCACCATCATAACTTACTTCACATGAGTGAATGCGGTGTGGTAACATGTTCTATATATCCACGATATATGCACTACCTAGTTGCAGCAATGCAAGTGTAACTTCTGGGTGGGGCAACAATCGTGAGGTGAAGAACGTCAAAGAAAGTTGCTTAGTGGAGGAGATTGTGCTTCCCAAATGTGCAACTCCAATAACATGTTCTACTCTCCCCAAATGTGCAACTCCAAAATATCTCTTCCCAAATGTGCAACTCCAAAATATTTCTATATATAGCTTACAATGTCCCTCTCCTACATAACATAACTCACAATAAGAGAGACATTTAAACTTGCTAGATATGGATAACAAGCCTCGTTCTAATTCCTATTTCCTCTTTCTATTGCTTATCCTACATTTTAACTTGGGTAAATTTCATAATCTACGTATTATTCTATCCTTTTTTTTTGTGACCAATATAATTAAGACCTGTGGCAAAATTTATATATACATAGTTATGCATTATCAAGTGAAAATCTTACATGCAACTAATTTCATGAGTTAATTGTTATTATAGAGTGACCACCTAATTATTTTTTTTAATTGGGTGCAAGTGTATGTCTTTATAATTTTGTAGGACTTGATCATTTCTTTTCAATGTAGATATTCGATATTTTCACTTAAACGCAAAGTAGGTTACCAAAACGCAAAGTAGGTTAACAAGCCAACACGAGATTCTTATTATTAGAAAATCATATATTTGCTCCAAACATGTGATCCTTCTAACCATGAGCAGACAACTCACTTTCTGACGTTGATAAATTAAATCTAAAATACAAAGTTGAAACTTAATTTGATAGTTCAAATTGACAACTGTGTAATCACCCTGAATGCAAGAAATCTATATCTATTGTGGACTTAACATCAATTTGTAACCGTTTCTAATTATATTTTTGTTTAGATATTGAATCATTTCTTAATCACCCTGATATTTTTGTACAGGGAAAAGCCAGCTCCAGCTGAACTACTACTCCGACAGCTGCCCAAAAGCGGAAGAGATAATCAAGCAACAAGTTACTGAACTATATAATCAAGGAAGCACAGCCATTTCGTGGCTTCGAAATCTCTTCCATGATTGCATGGTCAATGTGAGTGTGTGTATTACATAATTACCACAAAAGTTATATCGTTTCAAATTAATAATAATGATACATATATATGCAGTCATGCGATGCATCCTTTCTTTTAGCAACGTGGCGCGGTGTGGTATCGGAGCAGACATCGGTGAGAAGTTTTGGGATGAGAAACTTCAAGTATGTGAACACCATCAAAGCTGCTGTTGAGAAAGAATGTCCCTTGACAGTGTCATGTGCTGATATTGTTGCTCTTTCTGCTAGAGACGCCATTGCAATGGTATGTCTATGTCATCATGTACACTTGTTAGAAGTTGCCTCCTGGACAGTGAGACTTATAAGCTGGACTGTCCTTGAGGGAATGCAAATAGCTCAGCCGAGCTGGGCCTCCAAAATTTGGGGCACAATTTTATTTTTTTTAACAGAATGCATGTAAAATAGTAACATATAATTAAATAACGCGAGAAGCATATCATGTTTTCAATTTTTTTTTCCACCTTTCATTTTTTCTGTTTTCAATTTTTTTTCCCAGAATGCGAGGGCCTTGGTTTTGGCCTAATTTATCATGTATTTAAGGCTCATATGTCTTCAATACAATCTTTTTTACCTTCAATTCAGTCCAACTCTTTTTAACCTATTGCGCTATGAAATTGCAAAACTCTAACACCAAACATTGTTATTATTCTCTCAGCAAAAATTAAAACATTATAAACTTTTTTTCCCATACTTGTATAAGATATTCATTTGAAGTTGTAATTTTATATTATTGATTAGAATACAAGTCTTTTTTGTGTTAGTTACAATAAAGATGTTATTTTCAATTTAAATAGAAGATTTCTCTCTAAACAAAACTACCGCAAAACACCGAATATATTTGGATGTTGTTTTGTAAAAACCGCTAGGATCGGATTAGATTTCGGATCACTTTTTCAAAACCGAACCGCATAAGTAAATGTTAATACATATTTATTCTTTTATTAGTATTATATATTGCATTATTATGTTGCTAGTTGGTTTTTAATTTTATATTGCACTAATTTAATCTTTTATATTAGTATTATATATGTTTAAAAAATAATCGATAATTTTCATACTATAATTTTAATTTTTTACTATATTTTCAATCAAACTTATTATTTTACCGTGTTTGTGTAATATTAATATTAATAAAAAAATTATATTCTTAAAAATAAAAGCAAATAAAAAAATATATAATTTGCATTTTGGATATCCAAAAACCGATCCAAATTAAACCGCATATATTTGGATTGGATCGGTTCGAAAATTTTTTAAATAGTCATCCAAACCGAATCGAACTGCATGTGATTTTTATTTTGAATCGGATGATATTTTACCTCAAAACTGATCCAAACCGCATCGCAAACACCCCTAATTTTTACATTGAAAGTCGGACCTCCAATTTCATAAGAACTGCTCTGCTTATAAATGACTCTCCTTCAAATTAATAGATTTGTCTTTAAATTGGAGCGTCTAATATGGACGTGATCTTTATTTCACATAGTCAAGGAGTCTTTATTTTTCAAAAATTAATTTAGAAATAGTATGCTGATGTTGATGTTGGATTGTTGGTGCGTTTTGTATATTTAGTTGGGAATTCCAAACATTGAAATGAAGAGTGGAAGAAGGGATAGCAAAGAAAGCTATGTAAAGGTGGTGGAAGAATCCATTCCAAGCCATAATGCCTCCATGTCCTTGGTGCTCACTCGTTTCCAAGCTATTGGTGTTGATGTTGAAGCCACGGTTGCTCTTTTAGGTACCAAACATTCTTCTTGGCTAATTGGTTTCTGTTAACTAAAAGCACTTCAAATTACATAAACATTTACTGTCAAAACACAAACATAAACATAATTAACCACCTTTTCATTACATTAAAACACTCACTCAAGTCTTAACAATAAATGGAAGGACACTGATTATTAATAATTCAACATTTTACTAATTGGTCACTATGATTGAATCAGGAGCACATTCAGTGGGAAGAGTACACTGCATAAATATGGTCCACAGACTATACCCCATAGTGGACCCAACGCTAGACCCTACATATGTTGTCTACCTAAAACGTAGATGTCCAAAACCAAATCCAAAGGCAAAAGCAGTCCAATATGTGAGGAATGATCTAAAAACTCCATTGATAATTGATAACAACTACTACAAGAACATTTTGCAGCATAAGGGTCTTCTCACTGTGGATGAAGAACTAGCCACTGACCCAATAACATCACCTTATGTACAAAAAATGGCAGATGATAATGGTTACTTCAACGAGCAATTCTCAAGGGCTGTTCTTTTGTTATCAGAGAATAATCCTCTTATTGGAGATCAAGGTGAAATCAGAAAGGATTGTCGCTTCGTTAATCCCAATTAGATATATAATTAGCTAGCAATATACTAGCTTCGTATTTGTATAATTTACTAATTCTACTTAATGCCATAGAAATAATTTACTCGTTCTACATTAGTTTATCAAATTGTAGAGATGTTTGGATAATCCTCAAAATGAAGGAAATAAATTTCTTTCTCGATATATGTTGTAAAAGGAATGTTACTCTATAGTCTATATTGTATTCGTTGGTTTTGGCTTGTCTCAACCATCTTACTAAATAGAAATATCAATAGAAATTTCTAAATATCTTACTTATTAATGTTAACTCGTCAATCATTGTAAATAGTTTAAACTGCGTTGCTTGAAATATTCCGTAAATTTAGTGGTTGAATTGTTCGTAAGACCTAATTTTATAGGTTTTCGACCCTTTTGCCTAGAGAGATAGGTTCGAGTGTACTGACAAGTATGGTGATCGAACACGGTCCACAATTTTATAGCCGGGGACTATCCAAATTTATATCAGAAATTTATATAAACAAATTTAAAAAACTTCCTTAAAATTTGAACCAGATCAAGTAGTTTTGACGTATTGACTGAACTTCGATTGCATGTAGTTATGAGTTTCCATCAACATGGAAAGTTATCTGGTGGGTTTCGTTAAACTAAAATCGAGATTCTTGTTCTTTGAAAAAGCTGTGAATTTTGAAGTTTTATTTTTAGTTTTTGCAGCCCCATTGTTTGTGATTTTGGCTTGCGTAAGGAATTTCCGGAGGCCAGTTTCTGTTATTGCAACAATAATTTATTTTTTGAAATCAAAATATGACACAATCAAGATACATTAACAAAATTCATTCTATATATGAATCATAAACGTACAATGTCGGTAGAGAGACATTGACAATGCTAGTTGACCATCAGTAATTAATTATGATGGTAACGATTTAACCAAAAAGCATTTATGATTATAACAAGGAGACACATGTATACTTTTCTTCCATCTATATCATGTTTTAAAATGAAGGAACTTCTTCAAACACATCGTACTGAAGTGTGGCTCTTTGTCAATTGTCGTTAATGAATTTGTTAGTGAAAAAATAAGGTTAAAGTTCTACATTTTTCTAACTCTCTTATTGTGATGTGAAATTGCATCTAGATCTTAAAAAATGCATAATATAATAATATTCCCCTAACTTCTTCTACTTGTTACTTATTGTTTCTCTTTTATTTATATAGCCAACAATATAATAGTGGGAAATTACCTTGAATTGTTTGACATGAATGTATGGTCATAAACGTCTCTTTAACTTAACCTATTTCTATAGCAGTCGGAAGCGTAGGTTAGCAAACGCTAAACCTAGATTGATAAGAAACAAGTTTGCAAGTGATAAACTTGTGAAAATAGAGTTTCGGAATCCAACAGATATTGAGAAAACTCTCTAAAATATTATTGAATGAATAGAAGTTTCTCTTAGACTACAACTGTTAAGCTTAAATAGGGAAATGACAAGACCATAAGAGGCCGAAAATAACAAACTAAAAACAAAACAAACAAAATAAAATTAGGCTGAAATAATAAAATACTAATGAAATACTATGGAAACTCTCTTACATTAGTCTCCTCCACCTCTGAAGAACTTGACCCTGACTTCACATTCTGATAAAGAGCTCCCCATGTATATTGACTCCTCCAATAAACAAGAGATCACCCTCCTGGATCCCATTACTTCAACCAATAAGGCCTAGCTGGTGTAAACATATTCAAATGACCTTCGGGATTCCATTGCTCAAAGTAAACATTGAACACAATATGTTTTTATTAGTAGCCAAAAGTTGAATAAACAAAGAGACTCAATCCAAGTTCCACTCCGTATGCAATGGCCATGGTACTGAGCGAGGAAAACTTGTAAATTCAAACTATCAACTTCAAGTGGCTCCATTGGGATGACTTCCGGTGGATCCATAATTTGACCATAATAAAAGTCAAGTCTATCATTATGAGAAATCACATTTATGTCTTGAACACTTAGAAGAAACTGAACCACATATATCAATTGTATGCTACAAAATTGTTTTCTTTGGATGTCTATGCGACCAGTTGAGAGAATGTAGTTGGTAATAGCCTCTGCAAGGAAAATTTTCTTCTTTTTTCGGCTTAGTTGAAAAAGTTGGATAACTTTCCCACATGGGCAATCCTCCATTAACATAGGGATAGAAAGTGTGGGACACGTCAGACCTTCGGGAAAAATCAATTTGCCATGTATTTTTTAGCATATCCTCATGGTCATTAAACCAAGTCCGTGGTGGAGGAGGATACACATCACTAACAAAATGCATTGGATAGAACAATCCCATAGGAGGAACATTAAGAGCAGTAAGTCTTATCTTGTGAGATCCTGGCAGCACTTTGCTTTCATCCAAAACGTCATCGAATTTTATCATAGGTTTTCTTACTCTTTCTTTACTTTTCCCGGAACAATTAAAGTCAGACCCAAAAGAATAAATTTCAGATGTTAGAGACAAACCTCGATTTATCTTTGTACCTGCATCAAATAGATCTGTGGTTCCGCAATTGAAATCCATTGAAATAGGAACTGATTTCACCATTAAATTCTTCACTTGGACATATTTACCGTTGATAGAATGTCCTTCAACTGTTTCTTTAATGTATTCTCCCATTATGACAACAAAACTACCAGCAACATTCATGTTAGGTAACTCACCCTTAGTGACATTCACACAAAGCGACTTCTTATTAGCGACACTCAAATTAACTGACTTACCGCTAGCAATACCGACACCAAGTGGCTTATCACTAGCAATATTAACATGAGGTGGCTTATTTTTATTGACTTTAACATTAAGATACCTTTCAATATACATTATCAAAACATAATGTTTAGCAATATCTTTAACCATTTTACACGAGTTACTTGCCATTCTAGAGGCATGTCTCAAAAGGTCCTTCAAGGAGTAATTTTTCGTTGTAACAAAACTGACAACGATATATCGAATCGGAGATTTTAAACTTGTAGTAATCATCCTTCAGAATAACGGGACTTGGTCCTCCTCCCCTGTTCGGAATATTTTTGTTGTTGTTGTTGTCATTGATGTTGTTGTTGTCGTCAAACTTAGCTGTTAAAGCTGCCATTTGATCTGACAGAGCTTTGATGGTCATGATAAGAGTCGTGGTTATGTAGTAGACGCTGCCACTCTTCCCTGGTTATCAATTGATCTCTCGTGGATGATCATGTTAGAAAAAGAACATGAGAAACCTGCTTTGAAACCAACTGACGCAGTCGGAAGCGCAAAACCTAGATTGATAAGAAACAAGTTTGCAAGCGACAAACTTGGGAAAATAGGATTCCGGAATCCACCAGAAATTGAGAAAACACTCTAAAATATTATTGAATGAATAAAAGTTTCTCTTAGACTACAAATGTTAAGCTTAAATGGGGAAATAACAAAACCCTAATAGGCCGACAATAACAAACTGAAAACAAAATAAACATCTAATAAAATTAGACCGAAATAATAAAATACTAATTAAATACTATGGAAACCCTCCTACATCAGCGTCCTCCACCTCTGAAGAACTCAACCCCAAGTTCTCATTCTGATAAAGAGTTTCCCATGCATGTTTCCTCCTCCAATGAACAAGAGACCACCTTCCTGAATCTCATTGCTTCAACCAAGAAGACTTAGTTGGTGTAAACATATTCAAATGACCTTTAGGATTCCACTGCTCAAAGTAAACAGTGAACACAATCTTTTTTATTAGCCAAAAGTTGAATAAACAAAGAGACTCAATCCTAGTTCTACTCTGTATGCAATGGCCATGGTACCGAGCGAGGAAAACTTGTATTTTAAACTATCAACTTCAAGTGTCTCCATTGGGATGACTTCAAAAGGATCCATAATTTGAACATGATAAAAGTTAAGTCTATGATTATGAGAAATCACATTTATGTCTTGAACACTCAGAAGAAACTAAACCACATATATCAATTGTATGCTACAAAATTGTTTTCTTTGGATGTTTATGCGACCATGTCATACCCCAAATTTTGACCAGTTAGAAATTTTTATTCATATTTTAAAGTCTTTATTCGTATTTTAAGCATTCAGAATCTTTGCTTTGTTTTTAGATAAGTTACACTTTCTTTTAGTCGTTTTTAAAGTATTTAAACGTTTTATTTGTACCATAGATAAGTTAAAATATTCTATTCGCATTGTAGGCGGTTGAATCCTTTTTTGTTCATTTTTAGATAATTAAAACATTTTTGTTCGTATTTTAGAATTATTATTCGTTTTTTAATCAATTAAAAAGTTTTGTATTCGTATTTCAGAATCCGAGTAATTTTGTCGTCTCAAACAAAATTTCGGCAGAGAGGTATTTTAAAATACCTCATTTGGTTACCGAAAGGGACAATTTTAATTTTTATCTTTTTTCATTTATTTGATATTTATTATTATTTAATGCTATTTATTTACTTTCTTTTTTTATTTTACATATGTTTTTTTGTTGTTTTCTTCTCTTCACTAAAGGTTACGTTTTTTCTTCTTCTTCTTTCTTTAAAATTTTATTTCTTTTTGTTTTGTTTTAATGTCCTTTCTTTTTATTTTATTTTTTCCTTGAGTCATGTCCATGTGTCTTGTTCCCATTGGTCTTTGCTTTCCTCTTGCCAAGTCTCAGCTGCAGGGGCAGTTTGGTCCAATCTTTTTTTTATCACGTTACGTCATTACGCTTAGTTTCTTAGTTTACGTTTAATTTAGAAAAATCTTCTTACCAAAAAAAATCAAATATGTAAAACTCCAAAAATATTTTCTTAAGAAACTTTGGATTAATCCAAGTGCTTTTTCCTTTTATTTTCTCAATCAAATGTTTAATCAAATTAATATTTAATTTGAGTTTCTTGTAATTAAAATTTGACCAACTTCATCTTATTTTCTCTCATGCCTTGAGGCCTCTTTCTCTTCTTAAAACCTTTTTTTCAAAAACATTAAAATCAATCTAACCCACCAAATAATTTTTGAGAGTGAACTACATTGGTTTTGATCCCACTTGTGGGTGTGTAGGCAAAGGACCCAATCCTTCCAAATCAAATAAAAATAACAAAAACATACTTCTTCTTCCTCCATTCTTTCACTTAGACATTTAGGCAAGTATTTTCAAAATAAGTAAATTAGCACAAGATAAATTAGGCAAAAGGTTCCTACGGAGTACCGTAGTCGTGTAAGGTGCTTAACACCTTCCCTCCGCGAAATCAACCCCCGGATCCAAAATCTCTTAAAGGGTTTTTTTCTTACTTTTTCCCTTCCCACGAATAAAAGTTAAGAGTTCAAAGATTGAAGGTTCAAAACCAATTAATGATTGATACCCAAAAATCAGGAGCACAGACCAGTTGAGAGAATGTAGCTGGTAATAGCCTTTGCAAGGCCAAGATTTTCTTCTTTTTTCGGCTTACTTGAAAAAGTTGGATATCTTTCCCACATGGGCAATCCTCCAGTAACATTGGGATAGAAAGTGTGGGACATGTCAGACCTTCGGGAAAAATCAATTTGCCATGTATTTTTTAGCATATCCTCATGGTCATTAAACCAAGTCCGTGGTGGAGGAAGATACACATCACGAACAAAAAGCGTTGGATAGAACAATCCCATAGGAGAAACATTTAGAGCAGTACGTCTTATCTTGTGAGATCCTAGCAGCACTTTGCTTTCATCCAATACGTCATCGAATTTTATCATAGGTTCTCTTACTCTTTCTTTACTTTTCCCGGAACAATTAAAGTCATACCCAAAAGAATAAATTTCAGATGTTAGAGACAAACCTCAATTTATCTTTGTACTTGCATCAAATATATATGTGGTTCTGCCATTGAAATCCATTGAAATAGGAACTGATGTCACCATTAAATTCTTCACCTAGACATATTCATCGGTGACAGAATGTCCTTCGACTGGTTCTTTAATGTATTCTTCCATTGTGGCAACAAAACTATCAGCAACATTCACATTAGGTAACCCACCCTTAGTAACATTCACACCAAGCGACTTCTAATTAGGGACAATCAAATTAACTGACTCACCGCTAGCAATACCGACACCATCACTAGTAATATTAACATCAGGTGGCTTATTTTTATTGACTTTAATATTAAGATACCTTTCAATATACATTAACAAAATAGAATGATTAGCAATATCTTTAACTGTTTTACGCGAGTTACTTGCTATTCTGGAAACATGTCTCAAAAGGTCGGTCAAGGAGTAACTTTTGTTGTAACAAAACAGACAATGATGTATCAAATCAGAGATTTTTAACTTGTAGCAATCATCCTTCAGTTTTTTGTAATATCTACACTCATATTATTCCATATCAGATTCACGGGTATGTTTTGTATGGATTTTATTACGAACCCTAATAACCGGAATTGATCCTCCTCCTCTGTTCTAATTGTTTATGTTGTTTTTGTTGTTGGTGGTGTTGTTGTCAAACTTAGCTATTAACACCACCATCTGATCTGACAGAGCATTGATGGTCGTGGTTGATCAGTTGATCTCGTTGGTCTCATTACCAACTGTGGTTGTCGTCAAACTTTGCCCACTCTTCCCTCATTATCAGTTGATCTCCCACGGATGATTATGTTAGGAAAAGAACATGGGAAACCTGCTCTGATACCAACGGACGCAGTCGAAAGCGTAGGCTAGCAAGTGCTAAACCTAGATTGATAAGAAACAAGTTTGCAAGCGACAATCTTTTGAAAATAGGGTTCTAGAATCCTCTAGAAATTGAGAAAACTCTCAAAAATATTATTGAATGAATAAGAGTTTCTCTTAAACTACAACTGTTAAGCTTAAATAGGGAAATAACAAAACCCTAATGGCCGAAAATAACAAACTGAAAACAAAACAAACAAATAATAAAATACTAATGAAACGCCATGGAAATCTTCCTACATCACTACAATTGACGCAGTCAGAAGCGTAGGCTAGCAAGCGCTAAACCTAGATTGATAAGAAACAAGTTGCAAGCCACAAACTGGTGAGAATAGGGTCCGGAATCCACCAGAAAATGAGAAAACTCTCTAAAATATTGTTGAAGGAATAAAAGTTTCTCTTAGACTACAACTATTAAGCTTAAATAGGGAAATAACAAAACCCTAATGGGTCAAAAATAACAAACTGAAAATAAAACAAACAAATAATAAAATTAGGCCGAAATGAAATACTATTATAGACTCCCAACTAGGACTTCAAAATATTCCAATCCAACTCCTAATTTAAGTTTTAATTAATTTATCCTTTTCTATTTGATTGAATCAAATTTAATTGACAATCCAAAATTCTGAAAGTCAAAATTATATGATCTCTAATAATAATTAATTAAAAAAATGATTTCTAATAATTCAAAGTAAGTTTATATAATATTCATTAAAACTTATCAATATGATATATATATATATATATATATATATATATATATATATATATAATGTTCTCTGATCCAAAAAAAGGGATCTGATTATATATATTTATTTTATTTTTTTGGTCCAGTTGTTCATTAAATTATTTATTTGTGCATTATTTCCCTCGGCAGATTATTATTAAATTATTCATTTTAGGATTTAGCCATCACCAACCGATCCCCAAAAGTCCAAGACAGATGCAATTTTTAATCATGCTTATAACTTCTTGAACTTTTTTTTCGGAGCAAAAAATTCTGGATAAGATCTTTTGCCAAATAATTTTTTTTTGACAGATCTTTTGCCAAATAATGTAATATATATATACACACACACATTGAATAACACATAAAATAGATCATTATTTATTTTGAATTCCGGTAGATGTCTCAAGGTGTATCATTACTACTTGGATCATTTAGGCTCGTCGTGAGACAAAATTTATTGGCAGCTGGATATTTGTTTGCTTTTTTTTTTTGTCTAATTAAAAAAAAATTGTTTATAGGTAGGAGATACAAAAATCATTAATACTAATATTTGCGTAATTAAATTTTCTTCTGCATTTTCCTAACTCACCTATCAATTTCTTTTGGTACAAACTCACCTATCAATTTAATTATATCTTAATCAAACATTACCGTCATAATTTACTTCTAATTATATCTTAATCAAACATTACCATCGTAATTTACTTCACACTAGTTAATAGTTAATGCGATACGGTAACATGTTCTATCCATAACCAAAATTAATCCATAATATAAACACTGGCTAATTGCTAGCTGCATGTGTAACTTCTATGTAGGCCCAAGAGCATGAGAGTCAGAGAAAGTTGCGTAGTGGTGGAGAGTAGCTTTTGTTCTACTCTTGCTATCACATTAATTAATTAAGCTAATTAATTGAGTAATGCTCTCCAAAACTTATCTATTTAAAGCTTCCAAATTCCATCTTCCATAACTCACAAGAGAGAAGAGACATTTAAACTTGCAAGATATGGCCACCAAGCCTCGTTCTAATTTTTGTTTCCTCTTTCTATTGCTTCTCCTACATTTTTATTTGGGTACATGCATATACTTAACTTTGTTTCCTCATTTTTCTGTGAGCAATATTTATTTATTTTTGGTGAGCTTGTGACCAATATTTAAGACCTATATATATATTAGTATGCATTATCAAGTGAAAAACATGCATGCAACTTTCATCTGTTTCACTCCAAATAGTTATTAATTTCTAACCATTTTAATTTTATTTTTGTTGAGATTGCACCATTAATCTCCTCTCAAATTAATAATGCCATGTATTTTTTTGCATAGGGAAAAGCCAGCTACAAATGAACTTCTACTCCAAGAGCTGTCCAAAAGCAGAAGAGATCATCAAGCAAAAAGTCGTTGAACTGTATAACGAGCATGGAAACACGGCGGTTTCGTGGGTTAGAAATCTCTTCCATGATTGCATAGTGAAGGTGGGTATATATTGCAGCAGAGTTATTATTTTCAGATTAAAGAAGCAATTAATATTGTTATAATATGTGAGTTTTCATGCAGTCATGTGATGCATCCCTGCTTTTAGAGTCGGTAGGCGATGTAGTATCGGAGCAGACATCAGAGAGAAGTTCCGGGATGCGAAACTTCAAGTATGTAAAAATCATCAAAGCTGCTGTTGAGAAAGAATGTCCCTTGACAGTATCATGTGCCGACATTGTTGCTCTTTCCGCTAGAGATGGAATTGCCATGGTATGTTAAGAGTCGCACATTAGAAATCTCACATAAAAATTGAGACTTAAAAGTTAAAAGATTTTTATATATGTTGGTGCATTTGTATAGTTGGGAGGTCCAAAATTTGAAATGAAGACTGGACGAAGGGATGGCAAAGAAAGCCATGTAACAATGGTAGAAGAATTCATTCCAAATCATAATGATTCAATCTCATTAGTGCTCTCTCGTTTTCAAGCTATTGGTGTTGACGTTGAAGCCACTGTTGCTCTTTTAGGTATTACTACTGTACATTCTAACATTTACTTTTTTTTGGTCAAAACATTCTAAAATTTACTTCAAAAGTCAAACATAAACATAATTAATTGGTCACTTTGATTGAACCAGGAGGACACTCAGTAGGAAGAGTACATTGCATGAATTTGGTCCACAGACTATACCCCACAGTGGACCCAAAGCTAGACCCCACATATGCTGCCTATCTAAAACTTAGATGCCCAACACCAAATCCAGATCCAAATGCTGTTCTATATGCAAGAAATGATAGAAAAACACCAATGATAATTGACAACAACTACTACAAAAACATTTTGCAACATAAGGGTCTACTCACTGTGGATGAAGAATTAGCCACTGATCCAAGAACATCACCTTATGTAAAAAAAATGGCAGCTGATAATGGATACTTCAATGAACAATTCTCAAGGGCTGTTCAATTGTTATCGGAGAATAATCCTCTTACCGGAGATCAAGGTGAAATTAGAAAGGATTGTCGTTACGTTAATGCCAATTAGCTATATGATTATATCTCTACAGTATTATTATGTGTATTTGAATTGCATAGAATAATTAATAATACCATCGGGCTTAAACTTTTATTAGTTGTTCACTCAGATATGTTACTTGATCAACTGACAAAGGCAATAGAAAATAATTCACATTTGAAGTTTGTGAGTGTATTATCAAGTTGTATCATGCATGTTGATTGACTTGCAATATACTATTTGATGTAATATAAATATATAAGTATATGTCAACAAAAATTGAATAATGTTTGGTGAATGCATCAACATTTTTTCTTCTTTTTCAATTTTAGTGTAAGTTGTGTTAGACGTCAAGCGAATAATGTGACTCATTTCCTTACAAAGGAAGCCCTATCCATAGTTAATTTGTCGTGTTTATTTTATCATGTTCCACTTTGTATTGAAATTTTGATTATTAATGAAATGCATTGAATTCATTTGGTTAAAGAAAATTAATTAATAATGTGCAAGTTCCAATCTAAACGATCCTTAATTTGGAACATACCATAATTTGTTCAAAAATAAATTCAAACCAAACTTAAGCGCGTGATCGAGAGATTGTTGTTTAGTGCAGAAAATAGAATCTATGAATTAAGGAATGGTTGGTTAACTATGATGATAGTAAGACAAACAAATTTTTGTCTGCACAACAATTGAACAATGCTTGCCTAAGGAGTTGGAAATATAATGATTGAAAGGAAGGATGGGAAGTATTTTGTGATCTGATCAAATTGTCTGTTCTAAACATGAAAATAAATCTATTGAGTATGAGACAACTTTGGAAAAAGGTTTCACTATTTGATTTGAGTCATAGAAGAATTTTGAAGACCCCTTGCTTAGCATGTGACCTTTTGACTCTAAATTCTTCTATGACTCAAATCAAATAGTAAAGCACATAGTGAAACCTTTTTTAAAATTCTATGACTCATCTTCTATTTGATCTGTGACCTTTACCTCTTGAGGTTCAGATTCATGTTGGTGAAGCACATGCTTCTCTGCATAAGTGATACAAGATGAATCTCGGAATTTGCAATTAGATTTTGTCGCCCAAGTTTCAAGAGGTATAGTGATTGTCTTCAGTTTAAATTCCAAAAGTGTATGAAAGTTGTTTGATGAGTAAAATTAATAGGAATACCATTAGTTCCTATGAGGGCCAAGGGAGTGTTAAGAGTTGTTCGCTATAATGTATGTGGACCACTTGAGGTACCATCACTAAGTGGAAATAAATACTTTAATCTTTTATAGTTGAATTCTGTAGAATGTTATGGATTTATCTCACCAATAAAAAATGGTAAGGTATTCTCAATCTTTAGAAGGTTCAAGTTAGTGGCCTCTGAAGGAAACTTAAAGGAAAATTAAAATACTCAGAACTAAATTTGGAGGAGAGGAGTTTGAAAAGTTTTCTGAAGAGGCAGACATCCAAAAATTAGTATAATGGAAGTGCTGAGATGAAAAATAGGACAGTTCACAATATGACAATAAGTATGATGAAACGTAAAATTTTACCTTCTGTGAATCACATGAAAGTATTTGGATCCTTATGTTTTAGACAGATTCCTTTGAGAGGAGGAAGAAACTTGATCATGATAAGAGTGAGGGAGGCTATGATATTTGTTGAAGTGCTCAAGTCCTCTATATCTATGATACTAGAGGACGAGCATTGTGCTAAAATGTAAGGGAGTGAAACCGGTGCTTAACAACAAGTGAATTTGAGACAAAAAATAGTAAGAAACTTATCACCAAGACTTGAAGTTTATCATATGATTCTGACAGCATGATTACTGCAGAATGTGACGTAGCTCACTTGGCTTTATTAGCTGACATAGAACCTATTAGTTTTGAAGATGCCTTGAAGAGCTGAAAGTAATTGAAAGCAATCAAGGTGGGAGTTGGTTGAGCTGTCAGCTAAGAAGCATCCAATTGTTGTTAAATGAGTGTTTAAGGTGAAATTTAGATTAAATGGATCAATGGCTAAGTAGAAACCAAAACTAGTGGCAAAAGGCTATCTGCAAAGGGCTAGTTAATTTGAACTGCTAAGAGGTTTCTGCATTAGTGGCAAAGCTTGAGACAGTGAGATTGGTAGTATCACTTACAAACTGAAATGGTTGGAAGCTATTCCAACTTCATGTCAAATCCACTTTCTTGAATGCATCACTTGAAGAGGTCTTTTTTTTTTTTTTTTTTGGTGGATA
>Ga0228711_1004846_pt1 | contig 20570 bp, 5 predicted proteins | sample MedpolnodulmetaG_2_FD_177996 | JGI IMG/M metagenome (GOLD analysis project Ga0228711, IMG submission 177996) | Root nodule microbial communities from Medicago polymorpha collected in Santa Monica, California, United States - brown nodules | ecosystem: Host-associated > Plants > Roots > Nodule... | reverse complement strand
ATTAAAACCCTTCAAAAAAAAAAAAAATAAAGTACAAATAGACATTTGCTGGTAAGGGAACAGAATTACAAGTTTTATTATATTTATGTTGAATTACAAGTTGCTTTCATTTTTTTCACAGATCAAATTAGGTCTCACATTTTCTCTCAAGGATTAAAATAAACATTTACTGGTATTTCAAGTGTGAGTAAGAGTTTCACATTAAATTGAAAAGGTGAATGTTATATATTATATAAGTAAGAGAATATATAATAAGAAACCAAATGTCTTAAAGTTTGGATTAAGATGTGATGTCCAATTCTTCTTATATGGCTATTCAAAGTACAATGAGATGATCAACACTCTCCTCTCGTGATCTAATCGAGATATAACAAACGATGACTTGCCTAAAGAGAGTCAACTCCTAGTATCACAATTACTTATGACAATGGTTTTAGAGAACATGTCCCGGTGATGTTAATACCACCAACGATGATAGTATATCGATGAAAAACTTTTGTTTGAGGATGAGCAATTCCAATTGATGGTGGGGTTTATCATGGGAAAGGGGAGTTGTTTCCCACCATGGGAAAGTTATTCTTGACCATTAGATCAAATAGAGAACATGATTTTATTATAAACACTTAACACAAGATTTTTTTTACTCTCCTCTGATAGAGAATTGACAAGTGTACCAAAAACTATCAAAGTAATAAAATAAGTTCGTATCCACGAGGACTGTGTTAATATCAATTTAGCAATAAAGTAAATATTTAGGATGTATAAATTATTTTGTTTGCCCTAGGCAGTTGATTTGATTTGATTGCAATAAAAGTAAATAACAGAAAATAAAGATTGATAAGAAAATATAAGGAGAATGAGATCAGGTCTTTTGAATCATCTAAGTTCCCCTAATTGGTATATTGCACCTATTTCTTATGAATGGTTCTCTAGTTTCACGATGTTTAACCAAAATAGCCATAATCAATCATTTAACTTAGGACCCTCTTCTCTGATTACAACCCCTAATTCCTTAGGTGGTCTAATATTATTTGAAGGTTTTACGAACGTTAACTTAATATCACAAATAAACGATTATCCATTCATTGACTAACCATGTTTATTTGAACAATTCAATTAGGTCTAAGTTGAAAGTTAGAGTCAGTAGTCATTCATTCTCACTGAATCATGTTTATATTTGATCAGGATATAAAAAGCATTAAGAACAATTAAATTGAATAAAAACTAGATTGTCATTCACAATAGATAGAGTTTCACAACAACGTTACAAAGAATCATCTCAGACCTAATCTCTAATCAAATTAGATAGACATGATTAAAGGAATAAACAACATAGTAAAGAAAATAAATCGATAGAATTCCGTCGTTGCCGACATGCTCTTAATTTCTTTCCGATGCTTGTTGTTTTTTTCTCCAAAATCGTGACCTCCTTGTTCCTGCGCGTGGTCTCCTTGTTTTTCTTTGATTCCGTCTCCAACAACGTGAATGCTTTTCAATGTGTGTTGATGCCCCTTTTATATTGCAACTTGGTTCCGTTTTTTTTTACTTCATGTTTTTCACTGTACCAAAACCTAAGCAATTCATTCTAGCATCTTGGATCAAAATCACGTTACTTCCTTGGCCCAACAATTTAAGCAATGCTTTCTTATTCACACCTGTTGTTCAGCCCTTCATGTTGCTTTCTTTTTATTCATGTGACAATTCACATTAATAATAATAATAATACCAAATATACTATTTGACTCAATAAATTAAAAAACGATAATTAATCTAAAACGACTCTAAATTAAATACTAAAATAATAATAATAGACTAAAAACTTAACTAAAATGACTCTAAAAATAGTGAATGACTGAAATTGCGGAATTGCTGTTACTTTAGCACACCCCTCATCATCCTTCAACCTCCATGGATAGTGATTCAAATGGTACTGACTCAAAACAATCACTAAACTCTTAGAAATTGGTTTAGGACATTCATGATAAAGCCTTTCAAAAGCTTCAATCTGCTCAGGTGGATAACGAACACACTTTCCATTATCCATTTTATGCATATTACCATTCTAGTTTAAGACTTTCAGCAACCAAATCCAAATACAACACTAACCAAAGACACTTTCCTTCTAAATCTACTTAATTTTAAATTTGCAAATGAGTTAGATTTTGTATTTAGGTTACACAATATTCACTGTTCACGAACTTGATGTATTTTATTTTTGGAATTTTTGCAAAAGAGCTTCAATTCCTTGTATTTTATTTTTTAAATTTCATGTTCACGAAGAAGAAGAAAAACGAAGATAAGAAATCTATAGCTGCAGATTTACATTCTTAAGGTTGAAGATGATGTGGGGAAAATATATAGTGTTGACAGTCCATCATAAAATCTATACACCTCTTTAATTTAATGGTTAAGAATGACTTTCCCATGGTGGGAAACAACTCCCTTTTCCTATACTAAACCCCACCGTCCTCCTCAATTGATTGGATGAATTCACACTTGAGTGGAAGGTTGTTAACATGTCAAGTGTGAGAAAATATTACATTAAATATTAAAATGAATGTTGAGCGTGATATGAGTTATATGAACCATATACTTGAGGGCTGAGTTAAGAACGTGGTGTTCAAATTCCATGTAGTTGCTAAAAGGCCAATGTTGTAATCCCCGTACTCTTCTTGTGACTCAAAAATTTGGGTTGAAATATAATTATGAGAAATGTGATACTTAAGAACCAATAATGTGATTCTCTCTTTTTTTTTTGACAAAATAATGTGATACTCTTGTTGGGTTGAAATAATATTATTTTAAAAAATATGAATATCAATTTAGTCAATGAAATAATCAACAGAGCAGTTCAGCCAAACGTAAATAAAGAGGAGTTGCACTTATGACCCCACAAACATGCAAAGCCCACATGCACACTTTTTTGTGTGTGAATATCCCACGTGCACACCTGTGGCTTATGTTGCTCACTATATATTAGTAATTACTATTTCAATAGTATTAGAATGATAAGACTCTTTGTTTTTTTTGAAGGATAATATGACAAGACTCTTGAACAACAAGAGATTTTCTTCATTTCATTCTATAGGACTAGAGAACTCTATGGTTAAACTTAGTTCAAGTTGATGTATAATTGGTGGATCATGTAAATCAGATCCCATCCAATAATTTAAGAAATTGAATAGCTAATGTATATCTGTACCAAATGTAAATGTAAATAAATGCTGTGTATTTATGTAATAATTATATGCAAATGACAAATAAATAGAACAGAACAATTTTTATTGAATCAGTAAAAAAAAAAGAACAACTTTTGTTGAAAAAGATAAGAAGAAATGGAAGTCTTGGGTAAGGGAACAGAAATAGTTACCTATGTCTGTACGGATTTCCTTATGGGGTAGGGTTTTGTAGAACATGCTTTAAACTATATGCTTATAAATAATACTGGACTACTGGTTGTGATTGAGATCACATTCAGATATGAAAAGACATACACATATTATATTAACCTTTTTTGTTTGTCTGTGCCCTCTAGTAAAATGTACTAAATAAGGATAAGGATATGAATTTATCAGGGTGAATTCCTTTTCCATCAATGGTGGAATTAAGTAACTATACCTATTTCAACACTATTGAGATATATTATGCACTCTTAGTCTACGTTCACATTTCTTGTGTGACATACATTATTATAATAAAGAAAATTAAAAAAAAAAGAGGAGAAATATGCAGTAAGGCATTTTAATTATTTGGCACTTGCTTTATCTTTGGTTTTACTTTTGGATGAGAAAATTTTAGATGGCTAATATTTATTTTTACATGTTTGAGGGATCTTTAGTGTAATTGATTTTACATCTAGAATTCATTTTAATTTAAAGTTAGAGTTTGGAAGTTTTTACGATATATAATTGATTTGCAACTTAAAATATATTATTCAACTCACTTTTACAAAAATACAAACCATACTCAACACTTATTGATGTATGTAAAAGACTTTAAAAAAGGATCTAACAGAAAACATATTGGTCATTTTAATGATGATAATAATATTTTATTGTAGTGTTTTAATATTTTACCTTTCTTGCTTTTTGAGATGTAAAATATTATAATTAATTATGCCAATTGGCTTATCTTTGTCAACTTGTGAAACATTTTACTTATAAATAAACAGTTATTTTAGTCTCTGAATGTGTGAGATGTTGTCACTAAAATCTCTAATGTATCGAAATTGCAAACACATTCTAGTACCTTTTTTATTAGTAATTTTATGGACTAAATTGATCAATAAAAAACACATTCCAGAATTAAATTGATTAAAAACAAATTCAAATACCAAAAAGCCTAATAAAAATATATTTGCAGATAGGTTTGTAATTTCGATACATTCAAAGATCAATATGACAACGAGTTACACTTTCAAAGATCAAAACGATAGTTTGTCTAGGTTAATTATTGTCCTTAGTGAACAAAAAAACACCTCAGTACATATATGGTGAAACAATTTTTAAGGAGAATTAATTTAATTTTTTTTAAGGAGAGGATTAATTTACATTTGTTTACTAATTTTACAAAGTCAGTTCATTTAAAATAAATTTTTGGCATTGGATAACCAAACATTAAGCAACTGTAAACACAAACTAACATGCATTTGTCCAAGGTGTACAGAGTAAAGTGTTACTGTTCACCTCTTGTTAGGTTATTGGAACGGGTTTTCTTTCTTGAGTTCAGAGATAATAAAGAGTTGAATTCTGCAGTACAATAATTGTGTGGTGATTTCTGCAATTGGATCAGCAAAATATGGCTACTGTTGATAACGTGGAAATTTGAGTTGAGTAGTCAGAAGAGAGAACACCAGCGTGCAGTGGCTAGTCCCATGGATTGGAGAAACCTATTTCTTCTTCTATTAATCAGAAATTGCAGTCACTAGGCTTAAATCAAGCAGTTATGGGGAAGGTAAATTTTGTTCAGCTTTACTGATTCTTTTGGCTTCAATTGCCCGATCTGTTCCCTCGTAGACGTAGTATAGTACACTAACACCACTCAAGATTTCTTGCATGATCACAAACAAGACTTAAACATACAATTTGGGCGTACACCCAAAAATATTAATCTTTTAGAGGCCATGTTAACTTGTGTTCTAAGGGCGTTAGTTAAGAAACTTAAAATAGAATTTAAAAATAAATTTTATATTGAAAAAATAATTTTTAAAACATTGAATGCACAATTTTCTATAAAAAACTTTTATATTTGATTTTTTAACTTATGTTCCAAGAACATAAGTTAGCATTTCTCATCTTTTAAAGTTTCTGGTAACGAGTGTTCTAAAGACACTTTTTAAGGATATTTAATTAAAAAACTATTTATTGAAAAAAATTAATATTTCAATTTTTGATGTATTAAATGCACAATTTTTTTTTTTATTAAAATTTACTATTTAAAATTCTTAAGGAATGTCCTTTAAACACTTACTAGCATTTCTCATCTTTTAATTATTTTAGAAACACATGTCATTTTATTCTTTTTTCTCTCTAACTTTTCTCAAATGTGTGAGTGTGTTTGAATAGTGTCTAAATATTTTTGATCAAGTTTTTTCCAACACCACAACTAGTGTATCAAAGAATGGGTTTGTGTGTCTCTCCTCTAAGTCTCTAACTTAGGCGCAAGACTACACAACACTGGTTATAGATGCCAGTGAGGAACTAAGATAAACAAATTTTAATTTCCTTTTTTTAACTTTGCAAAGTCAATTATAGCAATTGGAATTAGAAAGAAAAAAGAGAGGGAGAGGTAAATTAACCAACTGAAAATGGCTTATGTGACCTAACAGGGACAGCTAATAACAGACTGTTGCATGCAGTTTGATTTAAATATAGGTTTCATTCAATCTAAAGATTAAATTAACTAATACTTTAGTTTTTATTAGTTTTCTTAAAGGTGTCAAAATAGATGGATCGGATAAAATCATTTTGATCCATCACAAAAAATATGTAAGTGGATTTATCAATGAGAAATGCACAACATTTCAATCATTCTGTCAATATTTTTTTTACAATCGATCTTTTTTTTTTAGTGTTGTTAATTAAACTGCAACATAGCTAATGTGGTAATCCACATGTCATGTCATGTGTATTTTGAAGGTGAGAAAAAACACAAAAACGTGGTTGTTTTATGTTGATTTTTTTAATTTTTTTCTAAGTGTTTTGCTAAATGTAACGGAAAAAAAATCAAACAAAGAGAGAGAAAGAGAATGAGACATAAATCAATTATACTGGTTCCTCTTACAAACTGAGAATAGTTCCGTCTCCTTATACTTCCAAGAGATTTTCACTATAATTAAAAAAAATTACAGATGCTTAAGTACATGAGCAATAGAATTTCAATGCTCAAGCACACAAACAAGAGACTTCTAATACTCAATCACAACTAAAAAAGACTTCTCACAATCTAACTTAATCAACTAAAAGAATATTTGGTTTTACACTTGTTATGCAATCAGAGATGTAAACAATTACAAAACATAATATACTCTGAGGCTTAAAGATTTTTAAGATAATGATTTTGTAAGAAATTATAAGTTCAAACACGCTTTTGATTTTAACAGAGTAACGACACTTTCAAAATGTGTAGAGTTTTGTTAATTTCTTCAAGTCTCCATCTCCTTATATATGGAAGGATATAAGAGACATTGGAGAGGTGTCATCGTATAATTTAGAGTCTATTTGAGAAGTTTGATCATAGAAGTTGGAATGTTCTTTGATTTGGTTATTGTCGTTGAAAAGACATTTGAAATTCCTTTGTTGCAATTGGAATTATCCATTTCAATCCTTTGTCCTTGAATTTTGACTTAACACGTGATTCAGAAGAAGACAAATTATACTTGGTCAAAAGCTGAAAACGACCTTTCATCAGAAGAAGACAAAGTTGACATGTCTTCTGAGCCTCCAGAGTCTGATGCTTTCAGAGTCTGGGTGACTCATATGCTGGTGCTCCAGAGTTGGACCTTCAGTAACCTATGCTTCGTATGCTCTCATACATGTTCAAAACTAAGTAAATTTTAATATATAATCTTGTACACTATAACACATATTAGCATATCCAATTGTTGTTCAATACTTTGTTATCATCAAAACTTCAGAGGCATTGTTTTAAAAGCCAGTTTGTTTCAACATATTTAAAACTAACATAACCAATACTTAGTACCATAACTGATGTGGTAATCCACTTGTCATGTGTTTTCATACAATCAATTTTTTTTAGCGTTGTTGAACTGCAATATAGCTAATGTGGCAATCCATTTGTCATGTGTATTTAAAACTAACATAACTGATATTTAGGGCCCTGCAACAAAAATATGCGAGGATAATTTGTTCCTTAAATTTTCCTAAAATCTTTAAATAAGAAAACTTATCTTCTTGCTTTGCTCTTTCTTGTTTCTCTGTTAAAATATCTAAACCACGTGATTTGTTCATATCGTATTCCTAAACGTGATAAACGTCCATATTATGTAGGTCTACCTAAACAGGTAATATGAAAATTAAAAACAACACAAATGGATCAAAACAGCTTCTTAAGTAGAGGTCTAGAACGGTGAATGAATCAACTGTCAACACGGAGCAGATCCATGTACCATACTCTCCCTGCAAAGCATAACAAGTTAAACACTCTTTCGAGCCCCAAAGCAAATACCAAATAAGACCCTCCTTCTGACGCAGGAGGAATACTGGAAGCTTTAGACCAGAATCGTAACCACCATCCAGAAACATCTGGATCAACACAACAGTTCATTCCTTATCAGACCTTGAAGAATGATGACAACCTTGAGGATGACGACGACGGTAGTTTGGGAATCCGAGCTGAAGCTTGACCGCCTGAGAGAAAAATGTCTACTCTGACACGTCTACTCCACAATTATGACCGAGACCTCCTTGAGTCGACCAACATGCAGCGAGACCGAGGAGGACGGGCCAGAGGAAAAAGTGGATCTAAAGTGTTACCCAAATCTAATGGATCCTACCCGAGAGGGTTTTAGAGAGCTCCGGTGAGCAAAACGAACACCGTTGTAGCCATCGACGACGACAACAACCATAATATCAATCAACAGGATGACAACATCATGCGCGAAATCAGCCATTGTGGAATCGCCAAACAACAAGGAACCCAAATCGAAACTATGTAACAAAGTCTCAATCTTCAACCCACCAGAGACCGCCTGCGACCAGGCCATCAATGAATCATCCAGCATATTCAGGAAAAGAGGTGATGTCGGAGGCTACTGCCAACCGTCCCACCACCCACGACCGTCACTCAGGGCTGTTTCTGAGATTTTGGTAGCCCGCCTACGGCAAACCTTCAATTTGGGTCCTAACTAATAAATATATATAAATATCAAACTTGATACAAAGAACTAAGCAATTTTTTAAGGGCCTAATAGACCCATGAAAGAAAAATTGGGACCTAAATTTCGTACTTATTTTTTGGGGCCTAGAGCGGTCGCTCTGTCTCAGATACGGCCATGCCGTCACTACATTGAAGGATGAGGAGGATAGGGAGGGGGCAGCGTGTTCGCTCTTTCTTTCACCTAATTCCAAATCTCTTCATAAAAAAAAATAAAAAAAAAGTCATCATTACTCAGAGGAAGATGGAAAATCACAAAGTGTATAATTGTCACACTTAAGCCTTATTACTACCGAAAATCTGATGAATTCAATGCCTGACATTAGGCACCACTTCACCGTTGTAAACTTTAGCAAAAACTCTAGTACTTCATCTTTGCATTTCAATAAAGATTTCTTCTTTTTCACTTCTTCTTCTTCCTTTATTTTATTAGCTAAGCACGTAACTATGATGAGTTAATAAATATTTCTTCTGACTTAGAAATTATGGAAAGCAATATAAGGATGAATTTTCCATAATCTCTTTCTTTTTCTTTTGTTATGGGATTTCAAATCCCATTCCAATTTTGTTGTTTTTTAAAAAAAATCTAGGCAACAACTTTTGTTATATGACGAAGGATGTTGTTGGACTTATAAGATTATAGACAAGTGTTTTAGAACATGAGAATAATATAAATATCATTGGATGATATAGGTAATGGGACTTAAGGGCTCTTGACTACATATGTTACTATGAGAATATGAGGCTGGGTTGGTAAGACGCGTATTTGTACCTTTAAAGATTACACATGTTACTTTAGAGTTACCTCACCTTTAAGTTTTGAATTCTCATAACATTAGAAATGATTCAAGTTTAGATCGTTCATTGTTGTGATGAACTTCAATAATTTGAAGACATATTCTATAAATTGCATATTTTAAAATATAAGTCCCTATGGGTTGATATTTTTATTAGGAACAACGATAAAATCATAAACTTGCAAGTTATCAAATTTTAGGCATCGTTGTCTAGGAAATTCTCATATTCTAGGAACAACAATAAAATCATATTCTATAAATTCTCATAAAGCATTAGCCGTATAGTGCTTTGTATTTTAAAGTGATCCTTCTTGGTTAACATTTGTTAAAAAAAGGTACTCTAAACTTACCCAATAATCAATTAATATACCTAAAATGATTAGAGGAAGGAATAGATCCTCTATGTCTCAAAGTGGTCACATACATACCCCACTAGAATCACTCAAAAGGAAAATAAAGAAGGTTCGCTAATCCCTAGCTAGCATCTATCGTGTGCCCTATTGTGAATTTCCTTCTAGTTAGTCAAATAGAGTTACAATAGGCGTCTCTTCATAAAACTTAGGGATTGCGGAAATTAAAATTCTTCATTCTGAACCTAAATTAATCACAAAACCCAAAACTAGGGAAGGGGAGATCGATGACCAAAACTATATATTTTTTTAGACGGGTTTTTGTCCGCTCGATGAATTGTTTAAGATCATTTTCTATGACATGAGGATCTCTCATGTACTGTAAGGGGAGATCCATGTCCAATATATCTTCAAAAAAAAAAAAAAGGTGTGTCCAATATAGACCTATAAAAAATGGTCTAAAGGTATAATTAAGGGGTTCAAAATTATAATTAAACCTAAATTTAAATAAATATCAATTATTAACAAACTTATAATACTACAAATCAAATTTCTTTTTTTTAATGACAAATCAACTTTCTTTATTCAACTTAATTTAGTCAAATGAATTATATGTCTATGTAGAGACGGAGTTAGCATACCATTCATTCAATGGACATTCACTAGTAGGTAGAGTGAGATTTGAAATGTCTATAATATGGATGGCATAACCTAACTGAATTGAAAACGATAATTAATGTTATAACTATTACTTGGAAGTCTTGGTAAACCAAGGAGATGAATTAGCTAGGATCGGTGTATACGTATATATTGGCAAGTATATATGTATATAGCTAATATAAATGTGTAAGTAAATAAAAATAAACTTTAGTGACAGGAATTATTAATTACATTGTCTGCCATTAGTTTTTCCTTTATTTCGTCATTTCTCTTCAAGTGAAGTGACAGCACTACTGCAAAACATATGAAGCAGTATATAGTATCATATCATCAATCAAATTGACCAAAGGTAAACGGTCAGCAGTAACTCTTCAATTGATGGGAGAAAGAAACCAAAAGAAACTCGTCTCATGTCTTCTGATTAAGCTTAAAGGGCCCTATCATTCTTTAATAAAAGGACCCCTATCACATTTGAAGGAGACAATATGTAAAGTACTATAGTTTTTTATTTTATTTGTAAAGTACTAGATAAAATTAGCAACTTACAACGAAAAAGATGAAGCGAGAAAATAGCATAGTATATAAAAGATGCAAACAATAATATGATTGACATTCTTTCAAAAAAATAATATGATTGACATGAAGTTGTACGGAATTGGCTACCCAGCTATACCTTCAAATTAAGTTCAAACAATTACTCAAGATAGGTCAATGAATTTGCTAGTAATTAAAATTGAGGAATTCAAGTGAAGGAAATAAAAATGGAACCCAAAATGAAGATAAAAATGGATATTTGTCTAATATGGACCTCATTCAAAAGGTTTAATGATGAACCATTACCATTTTATTAAAGTAATAAAACTTATAATGGTAAAAAAAAAAAAAAAACCAAACCAAACGACTAATATTTTATGGCTATGTCTAATACGAATCTATAAAAAATTCCCTCAAAAAAAATGAATCTCTAAAAAATAATTAAATAGCGGACCTCTACTCTTTTTGGTAAAAAAAAATACTAAAAAATGAAGAAAAAATATTTTATTAAAACTTACAAAAAATAAAAAGATTTATTGCTTGACTTGGTTCATATTAGATAACTCCATATTTGATTAAAATTTATTAAAAATGATAAGAGTCCATCTTAAAGTATTTTTAAAAATCCATATTAGATGCACCCGACAATAATTATCAATTTAGAGTCACATAATATAATAATCTGCATATTATAGATAATTCAGTTGGTCACCTAATAAGAGATATTGAAGGAGATATTTCAAAAAAAAGAGAGAGAGAGATATTGAAGGAGTTATAAGCTGTTGGTTAGATTTCCTATAAATATTTGCTTATAATTAAATAAAAAAAACATATGATAGAAGAGGAAGAACATAGTTTCTAAAAGATTTCTGTACGAATCTCAAACATCTCATTTATTCTCCGAAAATTTTTAACCATAAAAAAAAAACAAAGAAGATGAAGAGCATACATACATGTAATTATGAATAAATAAAAAAAAGAATCATGAATATATAATTATGATGAGTAGCTTTTGTTTCATCGGTGGGATATCATGTCCTTCTCCATGTACATCAATTCTACCACCACCACTTTTCTGCTACTTCAACTAACAGATTACTACAAGTACCATTAATTAACTGTTGTCATTATAAAACATGATGATTCATAATCTTATATTTAATTTCTGCTACACCAAGCAGAATACATACATACAATACAACAAATTAATGACAACCAGAAATCTTTCACAAAATTTAACTGACAAATAAATAAAACCTAAACCTACTAGCTACTACTAGTACTTAAAATTAATTAGACAATTAATTAATATTCATGACTTGAGATAAATAAAGATAGTTTTTTCCATGGAATATGAGAATAGCCATTTTATTGAGTTGCACCTGGAGGTGGAAGCTGATGTTGATGATGATGATGAAGATGAAGAGGCAATTGCAATTGCATTGGTTGTTGTTGCTGAAGCTGAAGCTGTTGTGGTTGTTGTTGTGGTGGACGTTTCCTTTTCTTCTTCTCATAACTAATACCTCTTGCTTTGGATTGAAGATCACGAACCTCACGAAGGTAAAGTCTAACAGCTCTAGCACCAAATGGATTTGTTTCTGGCTTCCCTCCATTTTCCTCAAAAGCTGCCCTTAAACGACCTATCAGTGCATCAAGACTACCCCAAGCTTGTCTTAATGGGCATGGACATGGTGCTGGAGGGTTTGGGTGTCCATAGAATGGACAAATTGGTGTGTGCACTTTTGTCTTGCCAAATTGGTCCAAGTACCTACATCACAATCACAATATTAACAATTCAACCAAAAAATGTTACAAGATTAGGTTTCATAAATCATTGAACCCTAGATCGATCTTTTGTACGTCCCATTTGTTGAATGAATATGTACTTGTTAGAAATTAAAGGATCATTTAAAAAAAATATCAAAAAAATTGGCATGTAGAAGAATTACAAATGAAGAAAGATATCATACCCTAATAATTAGTTAGAAAAAAGAAATTCTACACTAATTTTCTTATCAAAGAACAAGAGATGTTCCAGGTTTCAGGATTCAATCTCTACTACTAAATATTTCTCTTCCACCAAAATATTGATTCACCAAAACTTGTTTATAAAAAAAAATGACTGAATTAGAAACTCATTTCATATTTTTTGTTGTTGGTATGTACCGGAGAAATTCAAGCACATGAGCACCGCTACATCTGGAGAGGGAAAGAGGAGGACGGTGATTCTTGAGGTACTGGCCAAAAGTGTTCCAGTCACGGCGTTTCTGGTTTTCATAGCGGCTGCTTGTGGTGGTAGAGCCAGAAGGTGAAGAGCTACCAACTATGGTGTTGCTGATGGTGTTGTTGCTGCTGTTGGTAGTTATGGTGCTGTTGGTGAGGCTGCAACTGTTGTCAGAGTTACATGAATCCATAAAATCTTGAATTGAATCCATGGTTTGAATCCTTTTTTAGCTTAATTTTCAGATCCAGTGTTGTTTTGAAAAGAGAAAAAAATTGTTCTAGGGTTCCTAAAGACAGTGACCAGAGTGAGTGAGTGAGGGAGTGAGAATATAGGATGGAGATTATAATTTATAACTGAGAAGATGAAAGTTTGATGTACTAATAATTTGGGAAACAGTAGATGTTGTTCTCTGATAACAAAAATAATAATAATATTTTTTAATGTCTTTTCATTTTTAGAAAAAAAACTACCTTGAAAGAAAATGAAAAGGAAACAAACTCTGATTAGGTTGATTGATATTACTGATATTACAGACTTGTTTGTTTTTTTGTGCAGAGAGAGAAATTGAAGAGATAGATGGTATATGGTATGGACCTCTTCAAGTGGTGAAGCAAGAAGATTTTTTATGTTAAATGAGGATATGTGATGAGATTGATGGGAGGGGTGACTGAACTTTTCCACTTTTCCTCTTTACTATTTGTTGTTGGAGAAATTATAATTGTACGTTTATTTGTGACAAAACTCTCATATAATTACATTGTGTCTCAAAAGTTATTTTAAAAATGGCTGTATAAATATTATTACTTTAATTGGTATTTTGAGGATAAAAAATGTTGAAAGAGAATTTTACCAAGTTGTATTTAAGGAGTATTACTCTTGTATTTTTTTATTTTTTTTAACAATGAAATTGGATTTCCTATATCAAGGTGATTGAGAACTTTGCTTTCGAGACATTGACGATCATCTAGTTAATATCAATTGATTATAAAATGTATATTTTAATTGGGAAATGTTAACTAGTGTCTCTGGAGCATTGATTAAGAACTTTAAATGGTAAATTTTTATGGAAGTTTATGTAATCAATGCATTGGAAATTGAAAATTTTGACATTTTAAAAGAATAATTACTTAATTTAGCATGCAAAGAGTGCCTCGGGGGCACTCGTTAACAAGACCCGTTTTAATTTTGTAATTCAAAATATTGAGTTTTGGAGCATGGGTGTTTGATTTTGATTGAACGATCATTGTTTTCTTGAATGCGTGAGTGTAGGAAATTTCATCTACAAGCGAGTCGGATTTGTTGAGCAATACCAGAAGAAGAGAGTGATATTATTTGAACAACTAAAAATTAACAATCATTTTCAACATCATATAAAAATATATCATTTATAATTATTGATGTGATTTGATGAGAAAGAAAAAAAAAACTAAATGGTATATTTTTTTATAAAAACAAAATGATATTCATTTATTCGAATCGGTATACATCAGATACAATAACATGTTCAACATTATTAAAAATGTAAATGATGAATAAGCGAACAAACTCACAACACCCAAGTTAATAATATACAACGACAAAATAGCTACAAATAATATGATAAAATCATAGTCACACAGAATATCTATGCTTCCAAATTTTCAACGTTGACATCCAAATCATTGATTGAATTTATAATTGACTGAAGTCGATCTTTCAATAGGAACCAAACGAACACCGCAACAAGAAGCGAAATCAAACAATGTCGTACAAGACGACTAACAACACAACGCCACAACCAGACGCTGAAATCACAAAAAACACAAGAAAAAACTTGATATATATGGAATCACCTATGTTGATTGAAAGAAAGAGAAAAAAGAGATGTAGTTTAGTGATTTTAGATATAAAAAAATGACTTAAAACTACCCATTTTCGATGAACAAAAGAGAAATAGAACTTAGAGAAAAAATATAGTTGCTCTCACTAAAAAACTAGGATTGACATTAGAGAAAAAAATATGAAATGGTTTGTTTAAATGGTACTTGTATCGAATAAATATTGACTTCTGGACAACTAAAAAGTTGTCAAATTAAGTAGATACGGAATAAGAAAATGGATTTTGAATAATGATACTTATACAATCATTTGATGATAATTCCTTAGACAATTTTATTTTTCTATCTTCTTATTGGTAAAAAAATAGAAAGAAAATAGAAAAGAGAATTATAAATATGAAATAGAAAGTTTGTTCAAATTCATTCATTTCTCTTTTGAATTATGTGTTTCTTTTAGGATTTAACTTTTATTTATTTTTTGCCTTAAAAGGGTGGTGCACTCAGACTTTCATCACTTATATTAATGGCAATATTAATATTCCTTTATTATGTTGGTGAATAGACAGAGAAATGGATGCTGTTGCTACTTGCTAGGGCTTTTTATGAAAATAGAAAAACAAGGGATGTACAGTAGTTTGAGATGGCGACAGGAAAAAGTATGAAAGGTAAAAATTGGGGTAAAGAACATGATTCTGTTTTCTTCACACTATAGGTTGAAACTTTGAATGACAGTTCCTTTCTCATTGACTGGGTATGCCTCTATTAATTTCCCCCTTTCTTTTTACTACCATTTTATTTCCCTTCCCTAGAGAGAAAAAGAAAACTTTAATTTCTTATGCTGTTTTGTCCCTATCTTTGTTTTCTCACAGCCAATATATATACATATATACATGGAAATGAAATTACCATAATATGACAGACATTTTGGTTTAAAGATTAGACATACAAAATTCTTCCTTGAAAGATGGTCGGGTTGCACTTAATTATGTTCACAATTTTGACTACATTTTTTTTTTGTAACTAAATTTTGACTACATTTTGTAAAAGGTGAAATATAATAATAAAAGGGTCCTTAAAAAAAAGGGTGACCATGGGACATTCTTTATAAACGTATTGATGAATAATAAAATTTCTTCAATTACTCTTGTGCTTACGACATGCAAATAATATAATTTCAATATAATCTTAGATAGGAAAGCATTCAAATTCATGTGTATTTTTTGTCAAAATTAAATTCATATGCATTTCTTCTACATATTAGATATGACAATTGCATCCTTAAAAAAAATGACAATTGCATCAAATTATCTACAATTCGTCTAATCCTATCATATAATAAATTGTTAATGAATTAATCAAATCCATCCTTTTAACAATTATAATGGTTAGTAATTCATCCATTTTTTTATATAAAAAAAAGTTTAGAGGCAATTTTCTTTTGTCAATGAAATGAATCAATTTAATTTTTAAAGAAATTTATCAATTTTATATATAAAAAAATATTATAATTTGGTAAAAAAGATATGAAGTGTCTAATATGAATACGGTTCAAAGGTGGACTTGCTATTAGATTTTCTTTTATAAACTGGTTTTTTCAAAATATGTTAGTAAAATATTGTGTTTATTTCCCTTTTATTATTTCTAAATTATATTTTTGCGAAAAATATTAAGGTTCATATTTAGAAAATTTTGTAAATGTTCATATTAAATTGACCTAAAAAATTAAATAATTTTATATATATATATATATATATATATATATATATATATATGTGTGTGTGCGCGCGTATGTCTAATATGAAGCTTGTCAAAGGGCCAAACCTTTACTATTTTTATTATAAAATAAATTTTATAATAATTCAAATTGGAGAACATGTATAATATTTTATTAAAATTTACTAAAATACTAAGATCCGCCTTTGGGCCAGGTTCATAGTTTAAGTATAAAAATGTATCTTCGCTATATTTTTATGTGTAGAGTTGATATGTAAAACATTACTTGCCAACTTAAGTCTTCATGCTTTTTCGAAGGCTCTTATCAATTTTGTTTATTTTGCAATTATTTTTCGGTGCATATACATAATTTGCAGATAATCAGTCTTATGGACAATTAGATTTAACTTAATTTGTTTCACTTGCTATTAATTCTCGCTATGTGATTTAGTTACAATTTAATAAATAAAGCAAGATGAGTAAAACACAAGAGGTAGGACCAAGTTAATAAAAGAAAGACAACTCTAGGTACCCCGTGGTAGAAGTAAAGTGTATTATTGTTAAAAGGTCACATATGAGGGATTCTGGCGAGGAAAGTCTTGGAATTGAAGAGGTCTAAGTGACCCACCTCTCTTTCCTGGAAACCCCTTTCATGTACCATTTACTTTGCAAACTGAACTAACTATTTAGTAAAAACATAAATAATGAATTAATAGCACCAGACCCATGTAGAAGAATAAAATTGAGCAGAAGACTTAGTTTCAACTGCATAGGAGGAAGTAAAGACATAAAAAATAAAATACCAAGCAAATTAAAATTCAAGTTAGTAGGAGAAAAAGGAGGAGTATAAAATAAAAGAACGAAATGGGCAAGTTAGTTTAAATCTAATAAGGAAGTAGCGAATTTCGATTTAAGAGAAGTAGTAGGAAAACTTAGTTTCAATCTAATAGAAGAAAGAAAAGGATTAAAAGCACAAGATAATCAAATAAGAAGGTTATTTCAAATCTAGTAAGAGAATGAAAAGAATAAGAAGGGGAGGAGAAAATATGGGCGAGTTAATAAGAGAAGACAACGAGTAATTAGTTCTCATTAAATACGATTGAGTGATTAATTAAAATTCAAGTTAGTAGGAGAAAAAGGAGGAGTATAAAATAAAAGAACGAAATGGGCAAGTTAGTCTAAATCTAATAAGGAAGTAGCGAATTTCGATTTAAGAGAAGTAGTAGGAAAACTTAGTTTCAATCTAATAGAAGAAAGAAAAGGATTAAAAGCACAAGATAATCAAATAAGAAGGTTATTTCAAATCTAGTAAGAGAATGAAAAGAATAAGAAGGGGAGGAGAAAATATGGGCGAGTTAATAAGAGAAGACAACGAGTAATTAGTTCTCATTAAATACGATTGAGTGATTAAGACTCCTTTATTTATTTACTTTAGAAGTGTGGAAGTATTATTATGATGAATCATAGACATGATGCGGACAAGCTCACCAAGGGCGAAGTTGAAAATAAACTCGCCAAAACAACACGCCATAATTAATATGTGAAAAAGGAAGTGCATATGGAAGCAACAATCTCGCCATTAAGAACACAAAGACTAAATGCGGAGTTATCCTAACCCTTATTCAACCTTCGACTGTCATTGCCTTATACCATTTTTTAAAGAAGCTAGCCACAGTAACTCTTCCAATCTAGTCACTCTTCCTCAACAGTAACGAGATTATTTAGTCTCTGTTTGGATCAGCGGTGGAGGCAAGATTTCCACTTCCCGAGGCAGGATTCAACGTGGTTTTGTGAAGCTAGCATTTTTGGCTTCACTGCAAACGTGATATTCTGACGTGGTTTTGAAAATTTCAACGCCAATCCAAACACATAATAAGACATATTCTCATCCTTCAAATTGAAAATATACACCCATAAAATTGGAAACAAATAGACATTATTTAAAAACTGTATGGATATTTTCGAAGACTTGAGCAAGTAAATAAGCACCTCAACAAAGCTTTAATAAGTGGGTGGACCATTCTAGCTAGTTGATCTGAGAATTATAGGGCATCTAATTTTGAAATTTCTTTAAAATGTAACTTTCAAAGTACACTTGACAATTCTTGACGTGCCTCTCTCACATCATAAAATAGATAATTGATTCCATCAAACACATCATATAAGGATTATTTTAACTCAGCAACTCTTTGGAAAATGCAATGAGAATCTATTGTAACGAATAGGTCAAATTAGATTACATTAAACACTGCTACTTAGAGTGGTACCTCCAGTCGCTATTAAAGAACCGGGTAATTTTAGGGCAAATACATTCATACACACGTCATTTGATTTCTCATTAATTTGTCGTTAAACCTTTTTAACTATTACTCACTTTGTTCCAAATTAACATATCAGGTTTGGTTTAAGGTTGAGGATTTGCGATGTAGTTTGGATCAAAGTTGTTGTGACAAATGTGAGGTGATTTTGAAATTACATATTGTTTGAAAATGTGAGGTTGAACAATATATAAATGAAGACTCATAAATTCAATGTCTAAAAATTTTGAATAAAAATGGATAAAAATGAGGACTCATTTGTGTGATTGCTCTTGACATAATGTGGATGATCCACATACTTCTCTCATGATCCAACAAAATTTAACATAAAAATTAGTCATTGGATTCAAAGATTAAAATTACACGTGTTTGATATGATTTTTTTACTCCTTTTCAAAACCTAATCTAATATTAGATCCAGCTAAATGCGGTTTTGATTGAATTAGTTTTCGATCGACTCAATTTACAATTATAAAAACAATGTATACAACAATGCATTTTTGGTCCATCTATGCATGATCTTAGTCTCCTCATCTTGAAATTCAAGATTTTAATCCTCCTATTTCACATATTTCGTGATTCTTTTTCCACATCAATTTTGGTTTTATTTTTTTAACGTATTATATTCATTAATGACGTTGAATTACGTTTGTTGATGTAACAATGTTGATTTGGATTAGAAATAATACTTGATTTTAGAATAACATTTTACATTTGATCAATGAATATGCAAACAAATGATGTAATAACATTTTGATCTAAATAAGCAATGTCACGTCATTAATAAAAATGACATGTCATAAAAAAAACTCTAAAATGTATTTTGGGAAGGAAAAAATCTTGAAATGAAATTGTAAAACTTCGAGACTAAGCATCACAATTGATGGTATCCAAATGAGTTTTTATAGAAGTTGGGTTATTTTTTCAAATTAAAAGTTGCAGACAAAAAAATTCATTAAAAGTATGAGTTTCGTAAAAGTTGTTTAATTTTTCTAAAATTTGAGCAAATTATTTCAGAGCTTCATAAGTGTGATGTGGAAGCCACTTACTAGGGTTATAAAACCAACTTTGAGTTTCTTATAAATTTTTCATTGGAGATGCTCTTAAATTATGTTCCAGTCAAAACAAAGGGATCATAAATGTATTTAAACCAATATATTATTAATACTTTTTTTTTTTTGAAATGGCCATTTGTATCGATTGTTATCTTAACCAAAAACTCAATCTCATATTTTTGTTTATAATTCTAACTCTTCCTTTCTCTCTTATGGTCGAGATGTGTTAATCGAAAAAACTTGAAAGAATTTCAATCGAGAAAATTCATCTTCGCCTTACTGCTTGTACCATCACACTATTTTTTTGGAAGAAATTCTGACTATCTATAATTAATTTGGTAACACTGATTAATATAGTATTAACTATAAATAAGTTTACCGTCCATAAATCCTAGCTTAAGTGGCAAAATCCAGAAATTATTAGGTTAGACACCATCACCGGAGTTCGAACCCCGACACCTCTACTTATGTTGTGAGTTTATTTGTAATAATCTTGTCATTTCGTCTATTAAAAAAAACTAGGCTTAATAGGCAAATCGTCCCTGTAATTTCGCGCATTTTTGCAAATCGTCTCTGTATCTTTTTTTTTTTCAAAACTCTCCTTGTAAGCTTCTGACGTTTTGCAAATGGTCCTTCCCGTTAACTCCCGTTACAAAAACGGCGACGTGGCAGACGGAGACACACGTGGCTTAGTGTGACTTGGCAAAA
>Ga0228711_1004845_pt1 | contig 20570 bp, 14 predicted proteins | sample MedpolnodulmetaG_2_FD_177996 | JGI IMG/M metagenome (GOLD analysis project Ga0228711, IMG submission 177996) | Root nodule microbial communities from Medicago polymorpha collected in Santa Monica, California, United States - brown nodules | ecosystem: Host-associated > Plants > Roots > Nodule... | reverse complement strand
TCTCAATAAAGCTTGACTACGGATACTTTAAGAATAGTTTCCTTATGTTTAACGGGGTCTCACAATTAAGTTATACTTAATGTTCCATTAAACAGACTAACTATTCTAGGGACTTTATTATTTTGAATCAAAACAAAATCAATAAAGAAATGTCTTATTATTTATATATTCACAATATATATTTATATCAATATCATGATACAAAGCCGAACCCACCAATATAGATTGGCTATTAGGGCTTACTCCAACAGTATTTTCTATTAATAATTAATAACATGCCATTTTTATAATATTTAATTAATTATGAGAGCAATTTTTTCATTTAATTATAATGCTATCCTATTTGTTATCACGTGCGCATCAAACACATCATAGGATTAATGTTTATCATGGCTTGGTCATATCTTATCTCTATCTAGCTTTATATCATATCATGCCTCTATCTTATCCTGACCATCAAACGGACCCTAGGTTTATGCCTCAAAACCAAAATATAAAATGTTATCGGCTTAAAGCTTCGTGAATTTTCGAAACATATTATTCACCAAATGTAAAATACTCTTTTAAAAAAAAAATCGACCATACATTCTTATATGAATTTCTTTTTACTTTTTTTTATTTAAAATCATTTAAAAAGTATAATAACTAAATATAATTTAGCAACAATGTGAGATAAAGTTTATGCTTTTTTTTGAGTATTTATTACTCCTATTTATTTCAAATCATTTAAAAAGTATAATAACTAAATATAATTTAGCAACAATGTCAGTGAGATAAAGTTTATGCTTTTTTTTTTTAGTATTTATTACTCCTAATAATGTATATTTAACATTTTTTACAATAAAATGTAAAAAAATAGTTATAATACTTATAAAAAATGAAATGATGTTATTTATTATTAAATGATCATTTCTAAAATACAAAAGTTAACAAATAACTTTTTTATTTTTATAAAAATATTTGTTAATCTATGGGTATACAGTAAAACTCTTGAAACAAATACTTATACCCAAATATATTAATTAGTATCAATAATTAGTTTGTATAAAATGTAACTAAAACATAGTGAATTTTATGCTTATATTTTGGAAGGAGCATTCTAAAATAGTTTGTTTAATTTTGGTCGGAAAAAAAAAACTATGGTTGAGTATCAAGGATATTCTTGAGTTTTTTTTTCATCCTATCAGCTTTTCACGCGTCCTCCACTTTGATCATTTCACCTCTTTCGGGTTATATAACCCGAACGGTTTTTACCATATTTTGAATTATATAATCTGAATCCCCTTATAACTCAAAGAACACCTACAAATTGTCTTGGTTTCCTCACTTCTTATTACAACACGGTTCAAGATATTTAATCAGAAACAAATATTAACAGTTCTGATTATAATATGTGAAATACAACAAATCCACCTTCAAACCAGTTTCAAAGACCAATTGCAATTCATAAGTTGATATGTACAATCCGAGTTATATAATCCAAATGCTCGAAATACAGGTTTAGATAATATAATATGAATTGTGTCGGTACAAAGCCGGAACATGTGTTCATAAGTTAACACATTTTTTTGGCAAATTGACGGCGAATTGTTTGCAACATAATTCTAAATAAATTATAAGCACAAATATAATTGAAGCATATGAAACAACACGCATTAAACATAAATTAAGAAATAGTAGCATCATTATCCAAAATTTACAACAAAAATTCCAAAATGAAATTAAAAACACAAATTATCCAAATGTTACAACGCATACAAACAACTATTGGGTAGCATATATACCCACCCATAACACCCCCTCCTCCACCGGCAATAAACAGCCCTCCCCGAACATCATCTAAGATCATCTCCAAACTCATCCATGATGGACTTCCCCACTCCACTTGACCACCAACCATTACCCCTAAGGCATGGTCTATGATGTGTCGTAACGGTCATGTCGTTTCTGCCTGTTGCATGCCCCATACTCTTTAGCAGCAATATCATCAAAAGGCCTCCTACTCAGGTGGCTTTGGATCCTCTTCATTCGATCTAGGCAAGATGTATGAATGTGAAATAGTAAAATATCATATCATGTATCCAAATGCCTTCTTGATATCATGAAGGGCAAGCAGGCCCAAGTCCTTGACTGACATCAAACAATCAAGAAACTACTTATAATATTGAGACATATGTTGTTCGGTCGTCTGGGGAGAAGCTAGCATATGTGGATTCCTGGGGAGAAGCTGACAGACTTGGATTCTTGGGAATGGTCTCGACCCTGTCAAATTGTTGTAACACATGCTCTAGCATATGATGGACCATGTGATGAGGTACGCATCTAAGCCAACCTGATTCGGTGTTGATCAACTGGGACGGGTGTGTCTAGCGGTGCCGATGAGCACCGTCGGGGTAGAAGAAACAATCAGTAGCTATGATCCAGTCCAGGAGCACCCTTATATGTATACGTGACACCTACTTATGTATAAAACAAAAGCAAAAAGAAACACCTTCATCAAAACTAATTCATTCAAAATTAAGCTAAGACTCATATGATTGTCTATATATCCTTAAGATTAATCATCCAAGACCACATGTCATTCACATTAGATTGCAAGAGAATAATATCAAGCAATAAACTACATATATGCGTCAAATCCTCCTACCAAGCAAATAGAGGTCGCCTCCAACACAACTCGTTCCCATTGATATATCCACCCCCTTATTTGCTACACACCCAAAATGTTGTCTGAGATTCTAAAATGACACTACATGTAACTTTGCAAAGTCTTTTTGCAAGCACCTTTGACAAAACTTCGTACAAACACCCTACCAATGATATAGGACGAAAATTTGCTAACCCTTGTGGATTCTCTACTTCAGGAATTAAAACAATAAAGGTAGAATTTGAAATGGTTTAGACACATAAAAATGGAAGAAAAAAAACATAGAAAGATAAAAAAAAATCAACTTATTGTTTGTATTCTTGAAAAACTTTTTTTTTTTTTAATAAGAAAAACATTTGTTATTGTTATTGTGTATATTTGTGTGCGCCTAAATTTGAATATATATTTGTGGCTAGGTAAGAGTCACCCTTTGTTAATTTGGTTAGAAAAGATTTTTCAAATGTAATGATGACAAGGATGCATGAATTCCATATGCAGATTGCAAAGAAACTTTCACGTACCGAATAAAATTAGTTGATCATTTAGGTTTGAATTAATCAATTTTTTTCCCTTGTATATAATATTTTAATTTGAAATTATTTTTCTAAATCTCTTTTGGGTTACCATTCCGTTGACCCCCTAACTACTTCTACAAAGAGCTCACATCTCTTGCTACTTACATCAATACATTGTTGGTTATTTCTTCAAAAAAAAAATACATTGTTGGTTATTTTTATTGGTAGAAAAAATACATGATTATTTTTTATAATTTTAAACATTCATAAGAGCAAATAGATTTGTTCTTATGGAATTGGTCTAATGGACTGAGAGGTTTGGATAATATGCATGAGAGCATAAGTTTAAATCTCATTGTACACAAAACAAAAGATTCCTTCTTATGGATGGTTGGTCTACTTGAAATTAAATGTCATTAAATAAACGCTCAATTCATTTCTCGATTTTAAGGGACTCCTTCAGTTGCATGGAACTACTTCATTTGATATATATGATCCCATTACCATCAGCAAATAGAAATCTTTACTTTATGGTCATCTTGTCTTGTGTAATTTGCGTCTTGGTTATATTTAATCTCATTAGCATTATTAGCAAACAGCAGTTAATCTTTCCTTATGATCTTTATAGTTGGAAAAGATTTTTAAAATGTAGAAACTTCACCAAAATAAAAAAGAAGACCTAATTTTTTTTTTCCTAAAAATTATTTATGATATCTTTATGATTTTGCATTAATTTTTACAAGTTGTTACGAAGAGTGAGACAACGAAACTCAAGAAATATATTGCTATCAAATTGTAATTTACCCTTTTATCCGACAACCAATATCTTCTTACTATAATTTTACCCTTGTATGGTAAGCTTTTTCCAACATCGTCAAATCTTATGTTTTACATTGTTCGTACCATATAACATTGCTCTAATTTCTGTCAAAAAAAAAAATTGCTCTAATTTTTAACTCATAAATGTATAAAAAAATGTTTTCACATGTAAGCTCTAACTTTTTATTTATTTTTTTAAATAATTTTGATTCTGAGGGATTTTTCTATTTTGTATTAGAAAATAGTACCAAATAGAAATATTTTCCTTATGGTCTTGTTTGCACACAATAGAACTTAACTGTTTGCCTTCCACTTCTATTTCTAGACTCTAGTGGTTAATTCAATAAATACAGATAACCCTGCTTGAAAACCACATTGTAATACAATATTTGTTCTAATATTTTCTAATGGGTATCCCATTGAATATTGTTAAAATAGTGCTTCGTTGTATTGTAGTGTTTGCTTTGTGTAGGAATTCATCAACTACAGATGAAAAACCTGCAATTTTTATCTTTGGAGATTCTCTTCTTGATGTTGGTAACAATAATTACATTGTTACCCTCGCTAGGGCTAATTTTCAACCATATGGTATTGATTTTGGAGGACCAACAGGGAGATTCACAAATGGAAGAACCACTGCTGATGTTCTTGGCAAGATTTTATTTTATTTTCTTACATTTTATTTTATTTATTCTGATTTAACTTATGTGTTATTTAGATTCAATTTGTTTATGAATTTAATTTATAATGTACCACCAGATCAAGAACTGGGTATTGGTCTTACTCCACCTTACATGGCTACCACTACGGTTGGACCAGTAGTTCTTAAGGGTGTTAATTATGCCTCTGGTGGAGGTGGAATCCTCAATAGGACAGGATTTCTCTTTGTAAGTTTTTGTTCCAATATTTTTATATAGTTTTTCCTTCAATTATGCCTTTGGTAATAGGTTGAATCTTTCATGTTATTAATAGGGTGGTCGAATAAACTTCGATGCACAAATTGATAACTTTGCAAATACAAGAGAACAAATTATTAGAACAATTGGTGTTCCTGAGACTCTCGAGTTGCTTAAGAATGCTCTCTTCACAGTAGCACTTGGCTCAAATGATTTCCTTGATAACTATTTAGCACGTACAAAGCAAGAGAGAGATCAGTTGTTACCTCCAAACAAATTTGTGGAGACAATGATAACAAAACTCAGAGTACAACTCACGGTAATTTTGCCAAGACCCAATAACATTTTCATTTAGAAAGATGATATTTGTACGATCATTTTGGACAACTTTTGAGACAATTTTCTCTCTCATAGTCACATAACGTTCTTATTCTCTTTGTTTCTTTCTCTCTATATTGTTTTTATCCAATAAAAAGAAAGGAAAATAATTGTTACAAAAGTTTTCTAAAATTGGTTATACAAATATTATTCTTTTTTCTTACAAGACTATTATTGTTTTTTTAACATTTTAATACATGAGGTTTTGTTGGATACATACCAATCATCCAATCATTTAATATCATGTCATTTTTTATATTTAATTATTTTAAAATAAAATTAAAATTTCAATTAATTTTACCTATAGGTAGGTTCTGATATCCAACAAAACTCGGATTACAAAACAAATTTAAATTCCCATTTTTTTCCGACCAAATACTTCTTTTAGTCATTTAAGTTTGAAAAAAGTAATAGGATAGTCCTTTAAGTTTTAAATATGTCTTTATTACCCTTTTAAGGACCTATTTGAAACTTAAAAACTTAAAAAACTTCAAATATATGTATTAAATTAATAACTTAAAGGACCTATTTGAAACTTAAAAAACTTGAAGACACATTAAAAACTTAACAAAACTTAAAGGACTTATTAAACTTAACAAAATTTAAAGGACTACCCTAATATTTTTTGTCAAACTAAAGGATCAAAAGGGGGATTATGTTTTTTTTTCCTTTGTTGATCACATATATATTGCAACTATATGCAGCGACTATTCAACTTGGGAGCAAGGAAATTTATTGTCCCAAATGTTGGGCCTATGGGCTGTATGCCATATATGAGAGATATTAACCGACTTACTGGAGATGAGTGTGCTACATTCCCTAATCAACTAGCTCAATTATTTAACACCCAATTGAGGAGCCTTATCGAAGAATTGAGGACATACTTGGTGGGATCGTTAATTCTTTATGCAGATGCTTACCACATTACTCAAGATATGATCATGAATTATCATACATATGGTAACATTGATTATTTTCTTTTACCTTGTTTCCTAGGTTTAAAACGTTTATTTTAGAGAGCTTCTAAGATAGGTTTACATACTCAAGTTTTGGAATAGTTGTTTTTAAACTCTTGTGTTTTAATAAATCATTTTTATGTATTTAACTAAAGATTCAAAGAACAATTGTACCGAACACTTGATTTTTAAAGAGTACCGTATAAATCATTTTTGTTTTATTCTAATGAAGTATTCAAAATTGTATGTTCCTTTTTTAATAATCAATGATTTTTATGTGGTTTAGGATTCGAAAATCCGAGTTCTGCATGTTGTCATCAAGCAGGTCGATATGGAGGATTGATCCCTTGTACTGGTGCTTCGAAAGTTTGTGAAGATCGATCTAAGTACATTTTTTGGGATACTTTCCATCCCAGTGATGCTGCCAATGTTGTCATCGTAAAGCGTATGTTACATGGTGATACCAATGACATTTCACCTATGAACATTGGGCAACTCTTACAAGCTTAAGACACAACCAGAACAATGATTCTTATAGTAAACTATCAGAGTGAGACACCGTTCAAAACGTATGTATCTGTTAGATAATATAAGTAATCAATTCTTAGTTAGTCCATGAATACAAGCATGTACCACGAGGTACATGATTGTTGTTTATAAAAATCTCTTTCTATAGCAATATCGATTAATTATAAGGTATAGAAATAAAATATTTCTCAATCATTCAATCAGTATGTATGTTACTTGAGCTGGTGTGAACAGAAGAACATCGATCCTACATATATTTAGTCCAAGACTCTTCAACTCCAAATTCTCTCATCTGCCATATAACAAAATTATATCCATTGGAATAATGAAAAAAACAAAGACATTCCATCAACACGCAAACAATTGGTGCAATAGGTGGCACTTCGTCAAAACTCTGAGGAAGCTGAAACTGTTTGTACGTCTCCATCCATAGATCAAGTGAGATGATCACAAATTGATCAACAGTAAGAATAAGATCCTTCCAATGAGAACGGACGTTATTGCGAAGTGCAAACCAAATAAGACTATTGCTCAAATAGACACCACACTGACGGATATGCGTGTAATGATAAGGATCTACAGGAAACCTTTGAATATTTCTCCAAACCTTATTGCCGCAAGTTAAAACCTTCACCATGTTGGGTTGAAAGCAACGACCTTGTATTTGTCGGTTAAATTATCATAACCAAATGACCAATTGAAAGCAACCCCGTTGTCATTTTCACCTATTATTTTATACATTGACCTTGAAGCTGGGTTCCAGATACATAGACAACGCTTCAACCTTCGGGTTTTAAGCAATAAACAAATCAATCCATTGCAAGAATCCAGCAATTGGTAGTTAGAATCATCACTAGGAAGGGTAATAGACGGGTTATCCAAGAGATTAAGTAAACCTAACCGGTAATCATACTCACAGCGCACGAATTGTACTGCCAGGAGTGGTTTTCGTGAAGATTTAAGGAGGTGCTTTTTGACGAACAAGGGATCGGAGATAAGCAAGTACCAAGACTTGCTCACACACTTGAACCGAAAGAGTGGTTTCAAGTCAAGAAAGGATATGATTTCAGCGATAAGATCATCATGGAGGGTTAGTGGCGATGGTGGGTTGATTTCTGTAACGATCCAATTTGTCTGCTACGCGGTATGAGCTGCTGCATATAACAGATTTTTTTGGATATTTATAACCCAATTGAAACCCTTACTTACAAGGCAAGGCAAACCCCTTTTTTTTCGGGTCCTATAATGATTTTTTTTAAGGACCTTCTAAATTTATAATTTAATAACCCAATTTTATAAATTTAAATAGTTTGTAATTTAAATATTTAAATTTATAATTTAAATGTCAATGATTATTAAATTTAAATATTTATTAATTTTGTAACTTAGAATACAAAATTCATTTATAATGACCATTATAAATGCTGGTGCTGATTTCAGGTTTGGAATTTATAATGACCATTATTATCATTTAGGATACTTTCTCTATGGAATTGCAGTGCTTGCAAAGAATGATCCAATTTGGGGTGGAAAATTCGAACTCTAATTACACGCGTCTAAGGTGTTTTGATCTTTATAAATTACACTCTTGAGCTGGAGGGCTTACTGAATTCACTGATGGAAGAAATCAAGAGAGCACTAGTGAAGAAGTGAATGCATACTATTCTGCAACCTTGATTGGTATAATATATGAAGATGCTGAACTTGCAGCCATTGCATCAATCAACACTTACATCATTGGAAATTCTTGCTGCTAAAATGTGGAGGAAATATGTATGAGAAAGTGTTCACTAATAACAAGGTTATTAGTGTACTTTGGTCTAGCAAAAGAGAAAGTGGTCCAACTGAGCAGAAAGAATGTCGGCTCGGCATTCAGCTCTTACCAATGCTTCCTTATATTAAGTATGTGAATAGACTTGTGGAGTGGAAATTACCTGCTTTTAAATGGAATGGTGTTGGAGAGGATTAGAAGGGGTTCGTATATGCCTTACAAGGAATTTATGATAATGAATGTATATGCATATGCATATGCAATGCTTTAAGTTGATGAAATCAAATATTTGAATTGGTTTCTCCTTTTCAACATCGTTTTGCTTTTTTCTTGTTCAGAAAAGAAATAATGTTGACCCGGAAAATCCTTCCAAAAATTTATTTTCACTTTGGTTCTAGTTGCCTTAAGGAATTTGTCTCTGTTATTAAGGGACACAAAGAGGCCCCAAATATTATAATTAATGAATTACCATCCTAGTCAGTATGCCACATGGATTTCAATTAAATTAAAATATTAAAGAAAATATAAATAGTTGTTTTAAATATTTTTATTAAATTATTCTAGAAATAACTATTTTTTGTTAAATTAAAATTCTAATATCAATTTCAAAACCAAAAAACAAAAACAAAATATCTCCACCAGATCATGTCTCTACAACACCTCCAAGACAATCGGAGTCCACCGATTGTCCTTCAGGCTGTCTCTTTATGCACTTTTAATAATAAGTTTTTATGAAAATTCATACTACTAATTAACAAGACCTTTGTTTTAAGGTTATAAATCTGCAGAATCATCATCTCCATCACGTGAAGAAAAATATCAAATTCATCTACTAATCATCATCTCATAGCATCATTGAGATTCATTTACCGTTACTTAGCTATGGAAAGTTTGACTCATACCTCATTAACTCAACCCGAAACACTCTTGTCAATCAATGATAACTCCAGCACTATTGATCCGTGGGAATCATGCCAGAAGAGACGGTGGTCTATGGTTTGGTCCTGCTGAGTGGAACGAACGTCGGCTCGGAATTCAGCTCTTATTATTGCTTCCTATCTCTGAAGTTTTGTTTTCTGATGTTAAAGATGTGAAGGGACTTGTGGAGTGGACATTACCTTTAAGTGATGGTGTTGGAGAGGGTTGGAAGGGATTTATATATGCCTTACAAGGAAGGAAATTATGATAATGAAAGTGTACTGCATAAGATAAGAAATTTGAACAAGGTTATTAGTGTACTTTGTCCAAATATATTGTACATAAGCACTTATATGATAAATGTTGTAGAAATTGCCTTAGTATTCCTTAGTATTTTCAGTTATGATATTATGAAGTTTTTAAGAGACATTAGTGTGTTATTTTTCTGTTATGATTTGTTTTCAAGATAGTAATTTTAGGGAGTTTATCTTCTATTTTTCAGTTATGTTTTAGCTCTACATATAGAGCAATGCAGTGATTGTAACCATGAACCATATGTTATAAACATTGCCTTTTGCCTTCCAATATATCAGCTTCATATTCATTCATAAAACAACAAATGTAAATATTTATGATTGATTTGTCACAGTTCATGATAGTCCAAATTGAACAAGGTTATTTGTGTTCTTTGGTCTAACAAAAGAGACAGTGGTCTATGGTTTAGTCCAGCTGAGTGGAAAGAATGTCGGCTCGACATTCAGCTCTTACCATTTCTTACTATTTCTGAAATTTTGTTTTCTGATGTTATGTGAAGGGACTTGTGGAGTGAAGAGGGTTGGAAAGGTTTTGTATATGCCTTACAAGGAATTTATGATAAGGAAAATGCACTGTAGAAGATAAGAAAGTTGAATGGTTTTGATGATGGAAGCTAAATGACTGATCTATTATGGTGGATTCATAGAAGAGCTTATGATTTGGTGGTTTGTTTCACTACGTGAGTGATTTTTTCAAAGAACTTGAGAATAATGAATCAATGATATCAAGCATTTTCTCTTACATTTCCTTTATTTGATTTGTATCTGTTGGATTTGTAATCAATGAACATCATTAGGCACGTTCACACCAGGTACGACATTATTTACCGTGGATACTGGCAAAATTTCTTGTAGTGTTAGTAAAGGATTGTTCCACCGAGAATTTGAATTTGAATTCTTTGAAGCGATTCTAAGCTCAAGCATATAAACATTTGTTTGTGAATATAGTGCACCTAGCTAAAGAATTTCGGAAACATCGGTCTAGTGTAACCTGAACGTTACTAACCTGGAGTAATCAAATGCAAATGCAATGTTTTTAAATTGGATTGGTTAAATCAAATATTTGAGATAATATCCCTTTTTCAACATCATATTGTGTTTTCATAAACGACGTGATGTTCGAGTGGGGGATTATCTCCATTATTTGTTTTTATTCTTGTTTGGTCTCTATTACGGGACACAATAAAATTATCAAATTTTGAGGATTATCTTAACTTATATAACATTGAGCCTAAGTAATGAAGTCCTTGATTATATGTTTTGAATTGAACATGTTTTGCAAGTCTAATTTACTAAGTTTCTGTCAAAAATATAGCAAGTTGAATAGAGAGATGTAACAAGTCCCACATCGGCAACTTATATAACATTAAGAGGAAATCTTAGCTATAATGAGCATTGGACTACATGCCTTCAAAATGCAACCATTTGCAAATGCAATGCAATGTTTTTGAATTGGGAAATATTTGAAGGTATTTCCAATTTGCTTTTTCATAAATGAAATGAAACGATGTTTTAGTGGGATATAATTTCATATACTTGTTTTTGTTCCAGTTGTTTTGAGAAGTGTTGGAGTAATTGAGTGTTTGCAAGTACATATCCCTTACCGTTCTAATTATCAGTTGACGTATTCACCACTGTTAACCACCGTACAAAAATTGCACCGGTAGTCACCTTCTCATCATATACGATCAACTAGTCATATTGCGAAAACGACGTGACCTTCAAAATTTAGCCTTGCGAACTAATAATACAAGTAGTGCGTAAATTTTCTCATTATTGAGGATATGCGGTGCCCCACATTTGACTTGATCTTTTTTCTTTCATATGATTTCTTGTTTCCTCTATCCATGTGTCTTTTACTTCGGTTAGTAGCGTTACAAACATGGAGCACAAGTAAAAAAGCAATTTATCCGGTTATACTAAGTTTTGACTCATTCTAACCCACAACCTTCATGGACCTCAAGATAGTTGAAAATGATTCGACTAGACTGAATATGCACTTGCCTAATCTTCAATAGATTGGGAGAAACTCGCATGACCTTAAATTTGTGTATCTCAATTTCGGGTAACAAATTATTTATTTTTATATATAAATAAACACCGTCAAAATTATTTCACTTCACACACTCACGGGTGATGCCTTTATGCTCACGATGATTGTGACATATAAAAGTGAAAAGCTGGTTCCCTAAACGATTAAGCTCATTTTTCACACACTTCGTCCAACTTGCATTAATTATTCCCCAATCAGAGTATCATTTAATATCAATTTGTTTTAAAAAAAATTGTAAAAAATTATTCAATTCTTACGTGCGTCATTTTACTTTTATTTTATTTTTTAAAATATGCCCATTTTAATATTCTTACGTGTGACATGCGAAGATAAAATGCTTTTTATGGACGATCCATTTCTGAAAATAATGAAAACAATCTTTTGGCATTTTCATTTTTTCAAAAAACATGCACACAATTGTCTACTTCAAAATTCTAACGTCTTATTGTTAACAAGTAAAATTAACACAAATTTTATATTTTCATTTTTTTAAAATTTGTGTTAATTTTACTTCTTTTTTTCCTTAAAAAAAGAGTAAAATTAACACAAATTTAAAAAAAATGAAAATAGAAAATGTTTTCATAAAGTAAACAGATCTTCGTATACATTATACGAGAATGTTATAAAGTGTCTGAGAGATGTTGGTTAAAAAATCAAAACAAAAAGTTTTTATAAAGAAAATGATGTAAATATTATTCGACCAAAGGTAACAACTTATATTTTAAAATAAAATTTCTATTTATAAATTTCTTAATCAACGTCTATGAGGCACCGGTTATCAAACACCCTACATTATGTTATCGCTGCTCAAAAGATAAAAAAAAATTGAAACATAAGTATAAGATCACTAGATAAGTTTGATTGATCATCCATGTAGTAAAATTAATATCCTTTAAAACCAAATGTATAATTCATTACGACTCTTAAGGGGGGTTAGTCAAGTTTGTAGGATAATACAAACATAAAGTTCTTTACATAATTTACAAATTAAATTTAATTAAGATAGTGGATTAATATTTTGTTCAATCCTGTGCAATTTCATTTGTTTGTATCCAACACAATTATTTGGATATATATATTTGTACCTAATCTTTTTGACATTATGAAGAATCATTGTATGTCCTGTCTTGGAGCAGAGAAACCAAACAAAACAAGAGGAACCTATTTTTTAGCATAATTTTTCCTCTCCAATGGGTCTTTATTATTTAAGGATTTTAACGTTATTGCTCTCTCTCAAATTTAGCCTATCATATAAAATTCAAGCTTCATTTGTTTTTGGTGATTCTTTGCTCGATGTAGGGAATAACAACTACATCACTTCACTTGCCAAAGCAAATCATCACCCTTATGGAATTGATTTTGGAAAACCCACAGGTCGTTTTTGTAATGGAAGAACCGTTGTCGATGTTATAGGTAAGAGTTTGTTTTTCTTTCATTTTCTTTATCTTATCCTATGTTTTTTATTTTAGGGATTTATCTTATGAGACATTAATATATATATTTTTTCTTTGAACTATAAGAGCAACAACTGGGTCTTGGTTATACTCCTCCTTACTTGTCTCCTAATACTTATGGATCGGTGATTCTAAAGGGGGTCAATTATGCTTCTGCTGCAGCTGGAATTCTCAATTACACTGGTCACATTTTTGTAAGTTTTTGCCTACAACTTGTTTTTTTGTTGTCTAGTTCCAAGTTCAATTATTAGGGCATTAAAATTCAACTAGGAACAGCTATTGAACATTACAATAATGATAAAAAAGTGGCTCTCAATAGTCTCACATTTACTTATACATATTATGCATTTTTCCCTTTTTCAATTTAAGCATTATAAACAACTAAGTACCTCGAAAAAATTGTTAAATCAATCCTACTTATAATTTTGCATTCTTACTTCTAATTAACAAAATGTTTGTTTAATACTTCTACCAACAAAAAAAGTAATTATTATTAGAATAATAATCATTTTATGTACAAATAGTCAAAATGTGGATTAATTTCTTGAGGGTTGTTTAACAATGACGCGGCATGATATAACATCAAACGATCGGACTTGGAAGAAACCCCTCTTCCGCACAAAATAAAGTCGGCATAGGTATTTGTCTATGAGAATAGTAGTCTTGTGCCCACGAAAATAGATTGCTTCTCGTCACTTGTCGATGTTGACACAAGTGAAGCTATTGGCTTACTAATTGTCGTCCAATAGGTTTAAGATTTACCCCTCACGAATGTAGACTTCGAATTATATTCGAAGAATGTGGTATCCAAGTTTCACACTAAGGGAGAAGATTTCTCGGATTATGATGCCATTATCCAAGTCTGTCGAAGTATATCAATCAAATGTTTTTTTATAAATTGTTTTTTATCCACACTTAGTTAAGGCATCCACATCTAAAGCTAATTTCCACATTTTCACCAATATACCCAGTTGTATTGAAAATCTTATTATTAGTAAAGTGAGTTAAGATTGCTTCAAAAGAACAAAAGTTAAATATTTTCCTTCGACGACTAATTTTCTCTTTAGATCTAATGGTTGCCACAATTGTTGCATCATCCAACTTTTGCAAACAATTCAATTCCTCTAAACACACGGTAGAGGTACACACATTTCAACGCACATTTTTTAACATGTTCTCTTTGATTGGTTAAAACTTGTGTGTCCACCAAATCAACTCATATAAATTTGGTGAGACCCATGTGAATCTAACCAATCAAAGTGAATGTGTTGAAAATTATGTGTTAAAATGTGTGTTACAAACATTTCTCATACATGGTAAGATGATGAATCTTCATGTCATTAATAGGTTGGTCGAATCAACTTTGATGCACAAATTGATAACTTTGCAAATACAAGAGAAGAAATCATTAGCAAAATTGGTGTTCGTGCAGCTCTCAAATTGCTTAAGAATGCTCTCTTCACAGTAGCATTTGGCTCAAACGATTTTCTTGATAACTATTTGGCACCTGGACCCTCAATTCCACAGTGGCAATTATTGTCTCCAGAATCATTTGTGACCATCATGATATCAACATTCAGAGTACAAATAACCGTAATTTTGCTAAAAACCTAGAAAACTTGAATATATCAATATTTATATTTTTTTCACTAATAATTTTTTTTACAAATATTTATATTTTCTTTGTTGATATTGTACATATCATATTATTACAACTATTTGCAGCGGTTATTCACTCTAGGAGCTAGAAAAATTGTTGTGGTAAATGTTGGTCCTATTGGGTGTATACCATGTATGAGAGATTTGAATCCATTTTCTGGAGACAAGTGTGTCCAATTCCCTAATCACCTAGCTCAATTATTTAACACCCAATTGAAGAACCTTGTTGATGAATTGAAGACAAATTTGAAGGGTTCATTATTTGTTTATGGAGATGCTTACCACATTATGGAAGATATCATGATGAATTACAGTAAATACGGTAGGGTTTAATTTTTATTTTTTTTCCTTTCATTTGTCTATTTCTAAGACTTTCATTTTATTGATTAACCGCTATGTACTGGTAGTATTTTTTTAAGAGAAATGCTAACATGTCCCCGGTGCACCGGTTAAGAAAGCAAATATATTAGCAATGCATTGAAAATTTTGTTGTCAACTCCTCAAATGTTTAAAAAGTATTATTTTCAACTTAAATATTTCTTATTTTATTTTTCTTAACTAGTCCACCTGAATCACTGGTTAGCATGACTCATTTTTTTTATAAGTGCGTCTAATCATGTTTTACAATACAGATGTTTATAGAGATATTCTAGACATAATGTAACAAAATGATGAGACAACTTATTAAAAAAATACATGGATGGTGTATATAAATTAAATCTCTAATTTTAATTATTCAAAAATGCATTTTCGTTTTTTAATAACTAAATATTTTAATGTGTAATAGGTTTCAAGAATACAAATTCTGCATGTTGTCACCTAGTTGGTCGATTTGGAGGCTTAATACCATGTGATCGTTATTCAAAAGTTTGTGAAGATCGATCTAGTTACATTTATTGGGATACTTTCCATCCTAGTGATGCTGCCAATGTTATCATTGCAAAACGTTTATTAAATGGCGATGCTAATGATGTTTCACCTACAAATGTTTGGCAACTCTTGAAAGCTTGAGATACTGCTAGAATTGAAATTTTTATGACTGATTAGGGGGAATTCTTTTAAGCTTTTTGGTAATATTCATTAATTGTTGCTTTTTTAAGTGTGAGAAGAAACCGGGAAAAATTACTTGAATGAGACTCAAATCATAGACTTTTTTTATATATAAATTATTTTATAAGTCATGAGTGTAGATTTAAAAATAGACTAAAAAAATGAAACAAAATAGGCTAAATAGTCCACCGGAAGCAAGTTTCTAATATAAACTTAGGGGTTTTAGAATAATAGGGGGGTTTAAAGAGCAATTATCAAAAGGTCGACGTTGTGCTCAATAGGTAGGTATCATCAGACAAACACCATCAAAAAGGTAGCATCAGTCCAGAGCTAACCAATATCATGCGGGTATTGCTCTTCTCCCATCTGTTTTTGCTCATTCTCGTTAAATAGCATAAATGTATTTTTAACTTATGCAAGTGTATTTTTAACGTGAGTTAACTCACATAAATGTATTTTTCAGCGTAAGTTAACTCACGTAGGACGGGAATGAGGGAAGAGCAATTCTCATATCATGCACAAAACAAACTTAGATGTTTAAAATTACATGGATGGAGAACTGCATTTTATAAAATAAAATTGCACATGTAAAAAATGATATACATAATACATAAAAAAAACTACATCAGAAGATTGCATAATGGTACATCATATGGAAACGGACAAGATTTTGTGAGAAACTCTAAAAGCCAAATATGATGATATTTATGTCTTTGGATTGGTTTGATTTGAAAAATAGCAAGTAATAGACGAGATAACTTTTAAGTTATTTGACAACTTGTTTTGCACGATATTAGGTGGACAAAAAACAACATAAACAAAATAACATAACATTTAATGATTAAATTTTCTCCTAAAAAAAGAATAAAATAAATAAAATGGTTTAGATAATAAAGAGCGTTCAACAATGTAAAATCCTTCCTTAAAAAAATGTAAAATCTATTTTGTCAAAAAAAAAAAAAGCAAAATCTTTATTTATTTCGATCTTTTTTTTTGTGGTCGGAGTTTGAACCCGGACCTTGCATATATTATACGTTGTCTCTACCAACTCAACTAAGTTCGTGAGGACATTTATTACGATCTTTATAAAGACTATACTTTTTTTTATAGAATCTAGTGAACTTGTTGACAAATATATTGTAGAAACTAAAAGTCACGGAAAATTCTTTAGAGACATATACACACTTAGTTTTTTAGAAGGTGTGTTGTAACAACATACACTTTAAGGTCTCAGGTTCGATTTCATCTGGTGTCAATTTATGTGGGCTAATTTAACTTCTTCAGAAGAAAAAAAAAACATACACTTCAAAGTGTTTTAACTATAACTTCTTAAAATACTCCTTTATAAAAATTAGTAGGTTTGTTTTAGCAAATATATATACATAGACACACATAAAACAAAACTTGTCAAAAATAAAAACATCATCATGATTTAAAAAGGACAGTGATACAGTGTGTTGTGTCTGTGTTCGGTAATTACACAATAGAACATGACCATGTGTTCTATTTTGTTTTTTATGGTTTTTACAAATGTCATCGCTGTACTTTCATAATTCATACTAGTCATTTTATGAAGGAAAAAGTACCAATTTTTTTTTGCATATATATTACTTTTCATTTTATTTTTTTCGTATCAAAGAGAAACTAACTTTACCACTAAACCATTTGTTCATTTGGTTTTTCATTTTCAGTTCACATAAAAAAATAGTGTGTTTACTTTTTATTTTTGCAAAATTTCCACCTCTGATCTTTATTTTGTTTTAGCTCCATATATATCTATTTTCTTTTCCATTATAATCATATTGACTTTAGTCCTTACATCATCTAATGACTATATTTCGAGACTAAGAAGGCTTAGAACATCTTGAATAAGTCATGTGGTGATGATTGTTGAAAACAAGGACTAGAAAGTAAGTAATGAGTGATCAAGAACCCATACCGGAGTATTTCATGAACAAAGGATATATGAAAGAAATAGTGACAAGGTTCAAGAAAAAGCTTTGCAAGCTAAAACCACTTTAGAGAATGATGGATTAGGAGGCAAAAACAAGAAGGAAAAGGGCAAATAGGGAGATAAAGAGTGAAGTAGGACTAGAGAGAAGGTCATGTCTCAAATAAGAACCATAATATGATAACAATTACAAGAATAATGGAGATTGCAACAAGTTCAACAAGAAAGACATTAAGTAGTGATAGTTGTCAAGAAATTGGGCCATCTTGTAGGTGAATGTAGGGGAAAAAGTGTGCAGTACAAGTAATAATAGTTTGAAATATTAATGATAATGTAAGATATAAGTTGAGATTTATTGTAACTTTGTAATCTCTTTTGAAGGTGTTGAGAAGATGATGTTCAAGAAAAAGGATAGAATGAAAGCCTATAAAATAGATGTTTGATTATTTCATATTACACAAGCACCAATGAGATAGTAAGATTGTTAGATGAGTAATCTTTTGACCCTAAGTTAATTGTCCATGTGCCATGTGCCATTTTACTTTTTTTTAAAATAAAAAAAATAATCCCTCATTTTATTCACAAATCACAATACAACAATTTAGTATAAAAAAATATGACTGTCTATGCTATTTAGTGATTAAAGTATATAAAAAAAAATTTATATACTTTAATGACTACTTGTAATTTTCATATAATTTAGAAAAATAAATTGGAAATAGTGTGATATTTAATGACCAAATTGATGGTTTAGTTTTTTTTTTATAATTGTCTTTATTCTATTCTATTTAAGTGATCCTCACAATCTAAACTGCTACTATCTAATCTAATCGGACTCGAGATTTTCGGCCTTATGAGTGTAGTGATGGAATGAGGTTGATAGACTTAAACAACGACTTGTTCTTACCGTTGGGGTGATGTATCTACAAACACTTTGACGATCAACTAAGAATGCGTCAAATATGTGCCTAAGTAGGGATTTTGAGTTAGCCTTTATAGTGGAAAATCAGGGTTCAACTCTCCAAAACTCCAGGCTCGACAATTATCTTATATGAGAGACATGTGAGCAAATTGGAACAGATGAACATAAGATCTGATCGGGACTGTTCGTATTCCTTTGAACGGTCCCGATTCAATGCTTTTAGAACAAGTTCGAGTGATACTTAGTGTGTTAGCTAGTGACTTGATGAGACTTAATCCGTTGAGGAATTGAGCTTTAGCCCAATTAACACCATCATTTTATCACATTCTTATCATCATTTGTTTTCTTCAATTGAAACACAATGAGCTCCCTTGAATCTCTTACCAAACGGGGGGTTAAAAAAAAGGTGAATGGTAATATTGATTTACTCTCTCAATAAAAGGAAGGCAACCCTAGAAAATAATACAACTACTCCCTTCATTCCTTTTTAAATCTTATTATTGACCACTTCACACATGTTAATGTACAACTTTGACAACTAATATATTTAATTATCTACTATCACATAAATTTATAAAAAGATGATATTTTAAAAATATTCAATGAGACAAAATTGGACAACATCTTTTTTTTTTGACAAAAAAATTGGACAACATATAAATTAACATTTGTCTTTATATATCAATAAAAAAATATAATCAAAATATATTACGTGAATAATGCACATGTTCAAAATACGATACTTAAAAAGAAAAGGAAAGGAATAGATGAAATACCAAAAATTAAACTAGAAAAAAAAATCTAGTCTAAAATTCTTTGCAACGATTGGATCAAAATATAATATTATATTGAAAGAAAGACGATGGTGATGTCCTCGCAAACATACTTATTTAGGAGAGACATTATAACATACAAGATCGGTTCGAACTCGAAGTCTCTCACTTATGATCATGAAATTCTAATCAATGGACTATTTGATAAAAAGAAATGAAAAAAATGTGATGGTAATTTTAAAAAAATAATTTATTAGCTCATAAAAAAGGAGATTGAAAAGAAGAAGACGCAACATAACAAGAAGGGCTTCCCCACACCATCCTCTCCCGACAAACAAAAAACGAGCCCATTCCTGTTCCTTCACCACCGAACACAACACCACCTCTCTCTCTATCCTACACCTTTTTTCTTAACCTACACCCCCTTCTTTTTACCCATAACACCCCATCATTTCTCATCGATCTTCACCACAATCATTTTAGGGTTAGGGTTTCTGAGAGATGTGGGATGCTTCAGCCATTGATGAATCTTCTCTCTCCATGTTGGAAGCCGTTCGGGCACGGTGGTGACGATTCTTCATCCGCCGCTGTTGGAAGAGAAGGAAAAGACGGATTGCTTTGGTTTCGTGATATCGGAAAATATGGCTCCGGTGAATTCTCTATGGCTGTTGTTCAAGCGAATCAGATTCTTGAAGATCAGTGCCAGATCGAATCTGGTCCTCTTGGAACGTTTGTAGGTGTTTATGATGGTCATGGTGGACCTGATGCTGCTCGTTACGTTTGTGATCACTTGTTTCGTAATTTTCAAGGTTTTTGTGATTTTCTCTTATGTAGGGTTAGTTCAATTCGATTCTTTTTTGTGTTTGTTATATGTGATGATGATGTTCACGGATTTGATTTGATTTCTCGTGATCGTTTTTAATTTTGATTTTTTTTTTTTTTTTTTTTTTTTTCTTGAATTAAATT
>Ga0228711_1004841_pt1 | contig 20581 bp, 13 predicted proteins | sample MedpolnodulmetaG_2_FD_177996 | JGI IMG/M metagenome (GOLD analysis project Ga0228711, IMG submission 177996) | Root nodule microbial communities from Medicago polymorpha collected in Santa Monica, California, United States - brown nodules | ecosystem: Host-associated > Plants > Roots > Nodule... | reverse complement strand
CCCCCCCATTGAGTTTTTTATCTTGCACCTCACTCCCAGACATTCAAACAACAAGAATTCTCTCATGCTTCCATTAGTTTAATGCTTTCTAGATATTAAACCATGAATTCTGCTACTGTTACTGTGTGGCTTCTATGCATTTGTATACGTGGTATACTTAATCATGATCTTGCATGTTAATAAACTTGTAAAACAGTTTTGATGCAAACTGGATATATTTTAATTTGTTAATGTATGCTTCCAATAGTTTAAGGTTTACCTCATCTATAACATGTTAATGCTCTCTATTTAGATGTGATAATGCATGCTTAAAGTTTATCTTTTCCATCTGCATTAGGTTTCTAGGTATGATAGAATGGCATAAAGCATTTCAGTGTTGTGTAAGTTGTGAAATATTCGAAGTATTTGAACTTATACATGTGATATAATGCTTCTTTATATAGTTTTATGCTTCTTGATAGAATACCATTATTCCGTTTGTAGTATTGTGATTCTTAATCATGCATTGAGCTGATATTTCTTAATGTGCTAGGAAAATGTTTTTAGTTGAGTTGCATTACATTGCTGCTATTTCTTTTAATTAGATTGTTAATATATGTTATATTTCATGTTCTTTTGATATTTACGGAACAGTTCTGCTAAACTCCAACATTTTGATGTTATTTAACATTGACATATGTGATAATTATTTACATGTTTTAGCGAAAGGGAAGGCTACCTGGTATCTTTTCAAGGCAATATGGATTGTAGGGAAGGAGCTCATGCATATAAATTTTGCAAAGTATTAGCAGAATTTTTCACATAAGTCCATTCAAACTTATATAAGGAGTTTTATTTAAAGGGTTAACAATGAACTATTTAGTATCACTACAGTAGTTATGTTAACTTATACTAATTTAACTTATGCTACACTATGAAAGTTAATATAGTTTTGTTGACTACATTAAGTAAGGTCAACTGTTAAAAAATGTACTATTAAAACTACTACCATCACACCTTAATTCTTAAATCATCACACCTTATGGGATTTTAATATTGAATGAACCTGCCAACATGTAAACCTCTATGTAATACGTGTTTCGCAATTTTAAAGGCTTATATGAATTGAAAGAATGTATAATAATAAATTTTGGGTTCTACATGCATGCTTCAAATATAACATGTCGTATAATAGGCACAATACAAGGTATATTGGATATTGGATATAAAAAGGGTAAGCCCTAAAGGTATATTGGATATTGGATATAAAAAGGGTAAGCCCTAAATGTCCCACTTGAATTATCCCATTCATACCTTTGCATGTTCCTATGTCCATGCAAAAAAAATAAAAAATTCAGTCAAACTACTATCAAGATCCATTGATGTGTTTAGTTGCTCAAAGTGTTTAGTTGCACATTGTCGCATCATTTTTTTGGAGGTCAAGCTATTTGATTAGCATAGACTCATTATTTTTATTCACGACTTGAACTTGTAATTTTTTAAGAGAAAGTGGAAAAAGGTTCAAATTACCATTATTTTTTAGAGATTTAGGGTTCGGGGGTAGGTTATATTAGCACAGACTCTTAATTTTATTTAATTTCTTGGCTATAACTTGCTTGCTTTTAAAAATGGAATTAAAGTGATAAAAAGGAAAATGAACATCTTTATTTACATTTTTTATTGATTTGGAAGGACGGGTGTCCTTTGCCTACGTACCCGTGAGGGATCAAAACCTCGTAGTTCGGGGTAGAAATTAGTGTTTGATTGGTTGTGTTTTTTATTAGTTTTTAAAAAGTTTTATAATAAAAAGCCAAGTGGCAAAAAGAATTTGTTTGTATTTTTTATATTAAAAGAAAATGACTCGAAGTATAATTAATTTGATTGAAATTTGATTAAGAAAATAAATATAAAAAGGGAATCACTTGATTTGACAATCAAGGTTTATTATGAAAATTATTTTTTTGTGAATTTTTGGTTATTTGAAATGTTTTTGTTCTTTTTGAATATTAATTAAAACATAAAAATAAAACTAACGTGACAAGAAAATAAAAGCGTGAGGAATTTCGACGTTGGATCACCACGAAAACTCTTTTCTAACCTAATATTTTTGCATTTTTTAATATATAAAAGCAACATAAATAAAAGGACGCATGCATTTTTTTCTCATTTATAATTACATTGGTCCTAAGTACATTCTAATTGCGAATAAATAAATGACAGAAATTAAAATGCTAAATGATAATAATAAATGCTAACAAGTAAGAAAATAAAAGAAACTAAGAGAGAGGGACAACCGAAGGGACAAAAGTATCGAAGGGACTATTTCGAAGGGACTTTTACCGAAGGGACATAAATAATTAGAGGAGAGGAAAAGAATAGCTCGTCAACACAAGCTAAAGGAGGGAGAAGAGAGAAAAGTTCTTTGACAACTCAAGAACTTTTGGTGTCTTTTGAAGTGTGGAATGAAAGCTCTATTTATAGGTGAGGAGGTTGATGAAAATGGAAAAGTGGTTTAATGGTTTTTGATGGTGGTTAAAAGGCTTTGATGATTGATTTTTTGAAAGAGGAAGGTTGACATTGCACTGATTGTGGCGTGGAGCAAAAAGAGTTTTGGACCCTGGACAAATTATTTTTGGACTCATTCTAAGAAAATAAAATAACATAAATAGAAAACCAAAATAAAACAAAAATAAAACAAAAATAAAATAAAATAAAAGATGGAAATAAAAATAAAATAAAATAAAAACTAATAAAAATAAAATTAAAAATAAAAAAAAAGATTAATAATAAAATAAAATAAAAAGCAGGCCCGAAAGCGAACCAAAATGGGGTATTTTAAAATATCTCTCTGCCGAATTTTTCTCTGAAAGGATCGAGAATATTCTGGATCAGAGGACACGTGACAATGGGACCTTAGGTCAAAAATTGGGGTATGACACACACCTTTGAAACCTACAACTAGGAGACATCATTTAATTCTTGGTTTTTTTTGTGTTTCTGCATGTTATGTTCACACTAATTAAGAACCTTATGCCATTCCTATAAATTGGTGATACCATTTGGTCTGTTTGGCCATTGTCTCAAGTTAGCGCACCTGCATACAAAAGCTGAGTAGAGAACATTTGATATCTTAAGCTGTTTTTAAGCGCATCCATGGCATCCAAATGTTTGTATTTGCCTCAACCAATTTTTTCACATGGGCAGCTATATGTTGCATTGTCAAGAGTTACATCATGGAAAGACTTGAAGATATTAGTTATTGATGGTGAATGGGAAGATAGCTATGTCACATCTAATATAGTTTACAAAGAAAATTTTCAAAAATGTATTTTGATTTTTTGTTTAACCGTTTGACTTTCTTATAAAAAAATCTATGTATGTCACATTGATCAATGATACATGATATTCTAGAATGGTTTATTTTTAAATTTGCTTGATTTGATTGTAATCAAAATATATTGATCAATAGTTTATAACATACCCGTGCGACAGCGCGGGTCAAGAGTCTAGTAAGACTATAATGCAAACTTTCACTACAAGGCTCAAACCGCAAATTCATATGTTCCTTGATGCATCAGTTAGAGGTACCATAAAGATTAAGATTGCTTGGGAAGTTAGAGAGTTGATTGACAATATCTATCTAAGTGAATACCATCCACACACAGATGATGAGGCTTCCTCAAAGAAGAAAGGTATGATTGATCTAAACACGCATGATGCTTTACCTGCAAGCAATAAAATTCTTAGTATTGAAATTGAAACCATATCAAATACGTTAGAAGCAAAGACTCTAGCTCAAATCCCATCAAAGGTTTCAGGGTGTGATTGTGTGTACAAGCTCATGCAAGTGGTGCATGCATTCTGGCAAGTTTGGGATTGTCAGACGTGCTGGTGAAATACTGACGTGCATATACAAGAACGTGAATCAGTTGCATCCCACCTATATTTACAACTTCTAAACCAAATCAAATATGCAAACTTATTAAATCTCTCTATGGAATCAAGCAATCCAGATGAAAATGGTACGAGAAACTTACGTCTTACTTGTTTCTCATGGTTTTAAACAAGCTAATTCAGATCACTCTTTGTTTGTTAACTAAAACCTCTGCTTCTTCATTCACTATCCATCTTGTTTATGTGGATGATATCATTATTGTTGGTACCCATATCAAATCCATTCTCCATTATTCCTATAGAATCAAAGATTTTGGCCAACTTAAATATATTATAGGACTTGAAGCTCTCTCTGTAACCGGTACCTTTTTAGGCGAAAGAAAATATTGTATGTATTTGCTATCATATTCAATTCTCATTGCCTCCAAACATGTTTCAACTCCTTCTGATCCTTTTGCAAAATTGCACCATGACACAAGCACAACATACACAAACATTTCTTGTTATAGAAGATTAGTTAGCAGGTTGTTATATCTCAACACAACTTGACCTGATATCACTTTTATCACCCAGAAACCGAGTCAATTACTTATTAAACCTACACATGCTCACTACAACGTTGCCATGAAAATTTTAAGGTATCTCAAACATTCTCCAAGTTGTGGCCTTTTCTTTCCCAGAGATTCTTAGCTTCATATCCTAGGATTCCTTGATGCTAATTGGGTTATCTGCTTAGATTCCAGAAGATTAGTATCAGGTCAGTGCTTCTTCTTATGCAAGTCTCTAATGTCATGTCGCACCAAGAAACAACTCACAATCTGCAGATCATCTTCAGAAGCTGGATACAGGGCACTAGCAGCTGCTACTTGTAAACTCCAATGGCTCTTTTATCTCCTAAAGGATTTAGGTACAAGTCTCTTGTGCTAAGCTTCTTGTCATTTACTATGACAATCAAATGCTTTACAAATTACTGACTTTTTCACTAAAGCATTGCTACCTCAGCCATTTAACACTGTATTATCCAACTTCGGGATGGTTGATATTTACCACCCTCCAACTTTCTGGGGGATATTGCACCATGAAGATAAGGAAGTTAGTTAATACCATTTATAGAGATAACTTGTGTAGCAAGTTATCTAGTTAGTTGTTTATAACTAACTATCATAGCTAGTATTATTCTTAAGTCGGAGTGCAAGCAATTGGCAGCGCATATTATACTTATCATCCTCCCAGATAGCCTCTTCTACCAGTTTCCTCTTCCAATGTATCAGCATTACATTATCTATCCCCTTCGTGACTTCTCTGGATGCTAACACTTGATATGGACTAAAGTAACATTGGGAAAGCTTATTAGGATTGATTCTGATGTCCACGCTATGCTGCACATGTGGCCTAAGCTTAAGAAATACCCAAACTCCAACCTCGAGCTCCTTTTCCTGCGGTGATCAGCTAGCAGGAGCACTCATCCAAAAATCCCTCTGCACTCTCTTAACTTTAGTTTCTACCTATGACCATTCTTTAAACATCTCTAATCTAATTCTTATTTTGTTGTGACTCTGCGTGGTGCTGCAGCAGCATTCCGATATCTGTTCCCACAAGACTTGGGAATTTATGTTATAACAACTGTCGGTTCAATATAATCATGCTTTATAAGAATAATTTCACTCTCTTTTTATTAGAATAACACATTGGGTTTTGTTGGTTGAACCTGGTATGTGATAGATAATTTAGTGCCTTCAAGAAACTCACATAAGGTAGAAGGGTAATTTAAGTACAACAAGTTTTGTGATGAAGTCCATTGGGGTGGATTTTTGAAAATAAACATCAAACTACAAAGAAATTGTTGGGGAGTCCGGGGAGAAGCGGCAATGAAATAACGTCCAGGACCCCTATGAGGCATTAGGTATATGAGCCCTTCTCTTATATATCCAACTTTTCCTCCACTTCTAACCGATGTCAAACATTATAACTCCCACTTGATTTCCAACAGAAATCATTAATTAAGAGGAATGAATGAAATCGTAGCGAGAATTGAAACAAGAGGAGATAGTGATGACTTGATTACCACAAATATAATCCTTTCTTATATGCGTGTTTTTTTTCACCTTTCTTAGTAGTACAATAATTTTCTTATTTAACAACAAAACGTAAAACATGATTTTATTAATTACCTTTAATGATAATACATATATATTCTTTAAACGAGCCTGTTTGTTTAAGACGATGGCAGCTCCAATCAAAATGACCTGCATTATAGAATATGAAATCAGTTTGACTTGTTTTTAGATTTCGTGGACTCATTGTATTGTATTGCCTAAATTCTCTTTCTCCCTATTGCTAGTCTACTGATCTATTACTAAACAATGTAGAATGACTGATTCAAAATTCCTATTGTATTTATCTATTTTATACCTCTAATTAGTCAAATTTGTTTTTTATACCTCAAATATAAAATGCAAAATAAGTGACTTTGTTGGCAGCATTTTTTTGGCACTAGTTGTAAATATGTTAATCTGTTGACGTATATTTTTTGTAACAGAAGGAAATCAACACATACAATTTAGTTCCTTCCATAGGTTTTGATTGTGACTCCTTCCATGGAAAAAAATAAACCAAGTTTCCTGTGTTGGGTGTGAAAACAAATGGTCAAGTGTTGAATAGAGGAAATTATTAAAACTAGTCCCAAAAGACCAGCTACGCGGAATTTCACTTTCAACATTAGGTCAAAAATTTGAGATATAATTATCGGTAGACAGCCAGAGCATTAGAGCAACTTCAATAGAAAACATGTCTCAAGTTCGGTTGTTAATATTACTAATTTATGGCTTGTTGTTTCTGAATTATGTTAATAGCAATACTATAGCTATTGGATGCTTAGCTTCTGATCATGAAGCTCTTGTTGACTTCAAAAATGGGCTTGAGGATTCTCACAACCGTCTCTCTTCATGGAGAAACACCAACTGTTGTCAATGGCGTGGAATTTACTGTGATAACATCACAGGTGCGGTCATTTCAATCGATCTCCATAACCCGCATCCACCATCATTTGATTATCCTCCTAGCAGGTATGGAATGTGGAACCTGAGTGGTGAGCTAAGACCATCTTTGTTGAAGCTCAAATCACTAAGACATTTAGACTTGAGCTTCAACACATTCGGTGAAATTCCAATTCCTAAGTTTTTAGGATCATTGGTGAATTTGCAATATCTGAACCTTTCAAATGCTGGCTTTGCTGGTTTAATTCCACCTCATTTGGGAAACCTTTCTCACTTGCAATCTCTTGATCTCACCGCTTATAGCTTGCATGTTGAAAATCTACAATGGGTGGCTGGCCTTGTCTCTTTGAAATATCTTGTCATGAATGGAGTTGACCTTTCATTAATAGCAGAAACAGACTGGGTTAGTGCCTTTAGCCAATTTCCTTTTTTAATAGAATTAGATCTATCTTTCTGTCAGCTTTTTGGTCATATTCCATCTCCCCCGTTTCACAATTTTACTTCACTTGCTGTTCTAGATCTTAGTACTAATAACTTTGTTTCAAAGATACCTGATTGGCTTACTAATATTAGCACCCTACAACAAATCGACATAGGAAACAGTGGTTTTTATGGACAAATACCACTTGGTTTAAGAGACCTACCAAAGCTACAATATTTGAACTTATGGGACAACCAAAATCTCACAGCAAATTGTTCTCAACTCTTCATGAGAGGATGGGAAAAGACACAGGTGCTAGCTTTGTCGTTTAATAAATTACATGGGGCACTTCCTTCATCCTTGGGAAACTTGAGTTCTCTCACTCATCTTGATCTTTCTTATAATTCTATAGAGGGTGTTATTTCTAGTTCCATAGGTCAACTCTGTAACTTGAATTATCTTGATTTATCAGATAACAACATGGCAGGAACTCTACCTGAATTTCTTCAAGGAATAGATAGTTGTCCTTCTAAAAAACCTCTTCCTAGGTTGGAGTTTTTTGAAATGACCAACAACCAACTACATGGTAAAATTCCAAATTGGTTAGTTCAACTTGAAAATCTAGCCCATCTAAGTCTTGCACATAATCAACTTGAAGGTCCCATTCCTGTATCCTTAGGGTCATTGAAAAATATAATCAATTTGGAACTTGAAGATAATAAATTAAATGGTACCCTCCCAGATAGTTTAGGACAACTTTCTAAGCTATTGCAGTTAGATGTTTCTTTCAATAAGTTGACAGGCATGGTAACTGAAGACCATTTTTCAAAGCTAGGTAAGTTGAAGAGGTTGATAATGTCTTCCAATTTGTTCACTTTAAATGTCAGTGACAATTGGCTACCACCATTCCAAGTATCTTTTCTTCATATGAGTTCATGTCCTTTAGGGACTTCATTTCCACCTTTGTTGAAGTCACAAAGAGAGCTCCAATATTTAGACTTATCAAATGCAAGCATTTTTGGTTTTATACCAAATTGGTTTTGGGATATTTCATCCCAGTTGATAAGATTCAACATGTCTCATAATGAGTTACAAGGTCGGCTTCCAAATTCAATGTCTATGGCACTGAGGTCTCCTGTTATGATTGATTTAAGCTTTAATCTTTTTGACGGACCACTTCCTGTTATAACATCTGGATTCCAGATGCTAGATCTCTCGCACAATCACTTTTCTGGTGCAATCCCGTGGAACATAAGTCAACACATGAGTTCTGGGCAATTTTTATCTCTTTCTCATAATCAACTCCACGGAGAAATACCGCTGTCTTTAGGAGAAATGTCATATGTTACTGTCATTGATGTTTCGGGAAACAACCTAACTGGAAGGATCCCTCCCAACCTTGCAAATTGCTCTTTCCTGGATGTACTAGACCTTGGGAACAATAATCTATTTGGGACAATTCCAGTTTCTTTGGGAAAGTTAAAACGTCTCAGATCGTTGCACCTTAATGACAATCACTTTTCAGGGGATTTGCCATCATCTTTAGGAAATTTGTCGAGTTTGGAAACCATGGATCTTGGTTACAATAAACTGTCTGGTATTATTCCAACTTGGTTTGGAGAAGGTTTTACATTTCTTAGAATTCTTGCTTTGAGGTCTAATGCATTTTCTGGTGAATTACCACATGAGCTTTCAAAGCTAGTTTCATTACAAGTGCTTGACCTTGCTAAAAATGAGTTTACTGGCAACATTCCAGCTAGTTTGGGTGATCTGAAAGCAATAGTCCAAGTGGAGAAGAAAAATAAATACTTATTGTATGGAAAATTTGAAGAACACTACTATGAAGAAAGCTTGGATGTATATACGAAAGACCAAATGTTGACGTATACCAGGACTCTTTCCCTTGTTACTAGCATAGACCTTTCTGATAATAACTTCACTGGGAATATTCCCAACGAACTAACTAAACTAGCTGGTTTAGTTGTTCTCAACTTGTCAAGAAACCATATAACGGGCCAAGTTCATGAAACCATGTCAAATCTACTTCAATTATCATCTCTTGATCTCTCAAACAACCAACTTTCTGGAACAATTCCTTCAAGCTTGTCTTCCTTGTCATTTTTGGGGTCCCTGGATTTGTCCAATAATAACCTGTCTGGTGCCATTCCATATACAGGCCATATGACAACTTTTGAAGCTATCACTTTTTCTGGGAATCCGGGTCTCTGTGGTCCACCACTTCCTCTGAGGTGTTCAAGTGATGACGATTCTAGTCATGAGTTTGATGAGGGAGACAGTAATAATGATTTGTTGGATAAATGGTTTTACTTGAGTCTTGGTTTGGGGTTCGCAACAGGCATTCTAGTTCCTTTTATCATTTTAACAATGAAGAGTTCTTGGGGTGATGTCTATTTTGATTTTGTTGATCAAGTTATTCGCAAGTTATTGAGGTGCACACACAAACAAGGAATAAATCATGGTCAGAGGAGGAAGATTCGTCAGAGGCAATAGTTTATATAGATGTAACTTTGGTCTTTTAGTCTTCTTCTTGCCTCTGTAATAAAATCTCAAATGTTTGATTAAAATATAGAGTAGCTACATATATAGCTTAATCTCAAACTTGTAATGTTATTCCTATTTGTACCATTGAAGCTATTATTAATGATATGTCATAAGGTTGTTCTTATAGAAAAAAATATATATAAAGAAGAGAGTGAAAATCTATTATTTGTCAAAAGCAGTAAATATATTTAATGTTATTCCCATCATACAATAACTAGTTCTGGTTATTCTCTTTGATAGAGTCTATAGTTTAAAATGTAAATTCCGAAATTCTATTCATGTGGGTTATTCTTTGCAGTGTTAGTTGTTGATGAAATATGATGCAAATGCAGTAAATAAGAGGAGTAAGCACAAATGCCGATGGCAAAAAGATTCCAATCAGTTTCTGTTATACAGTATCTCCTCCGTTAGTGACTTCTCTGGATGTTAGGACTTCAACAGGTTCCCAAACACCACTAGAATCACATGCTAGAGGATTTGGCAACTCTTTACAGCTTTCTTAAGTAAAGAACAATGAAACACTGGAGGTACCCTAGCTTTTTCAGGAAGATGGAGCTTATAGCCCACTGTTCCGATCCTTTTTAACCGTTGATAGGGACCAAATTAATGTGGGGAAAACTTAGGGTCGATTATGAGTTCCATACATAATTTAAATACTATGTTTCTAGCAGTGTATTTTCAAGTTGTACAACGAAGTGTTGGCTTGTTTTTTAGATGAAATGCAGCTAAGCAGGAGCAACTGTGAGCCCAGGTGATCTGTTGATATGGGTAGTAAACATTCTTTAATTAATAAAGGGGATTCAACACCTCTTCGGTCATTACCTTTCCGGTTTGATTAAAAGGTAATAATCTGTACAGTTGGTGTTTAATTTTAATCTATAAGATGCTTAGTTGATAAGCTAATTGAAACAAAGCAACCAATGATCGCATTTCTTACTACAAATTTATAAAGTATAATAAAAATGTGATCCTTTCTATGCATGTTTCTTTCACCTCCTTTGTTAGGACAATTATTTTTTAACTTTACGATGAAAAACATCAATTTTTTATCACCTATTACCGATAATGATATTGCCCACCATTGTTTTAAACCAAGGCCGCGGATGTGGTGAGCCACTGCAATTGCAGCTGTTGCGATGCGTATTTTCATCGTTGCAGCGTGATTTTTTCATATTAGCATAAAATGTTATAGTTTACTACTTAACTGATACCTCACATATCGCCTATATGCTCTCAAAAATCTCATTTTTATTTCCTTATCAACTCTCCATCACTATAAATATCTCTAGTCTTTAAAAATACCCCGTAAGTCTATGATATAATGAAGGAGATAGAAAAACACCGTAATCTTTTTGACTTCTTTTTAGATTTCTTGGACTCACTGTATTATATTAATACCTCTCTCTCCCTACTTCTGGTCTACTGATCTATTACTAAAAAATGTAGAATGACTGATTCAAAAAACCTATTGCGTTTATCTATTTTATACCTCTAAATTTGGGGCTTAATTTTACTGATGTGTCAAGTTGAATAATGAACTAACAAGTCTCAAAATTATTTTTACTGATACACAAATTTATTTTATTTTATTCAATGGCAAAACACAGCATGATATAATACCCCGTAAGTCTATGATATAATGAATAATGAATTTGCACCAAACAGATTTTGTTGATATTGTCAAAATATGTTAGGCAGAGAAGGTTACAGAATGAATACTTCCAAATGAATAAACTCGCAAGGAAAACTAAACATAATTTAATTCTGTTATTTAATATTTTGGTTTGTATATAGGTAATTGTTTATATATGCATTTTGTAGTATCTATGAACATTTAGTTTAGTTTTGATTGTGATCCCTTGCATAATAAACAAAAAGAAGTTTCTGTGATACGAGGCGAGGGATCAGAATTGGTCAAATGTTGGCATGTTTTTATAAATATAATTTGCCTATCAAAAACAATCAAATAGGCTTAAAATGCCATGTTTTGATTGTGACCTAGGCTTTCACAATTGATATATAATTATCAGTTTACAGCGAGAGGATGAGAGAAACATCAATGGAAAACATTTCTCAAGTTTGGTTGTTGATATTACTAGTTTATAGCTTGATACTTGCGATTTCTGTGAAAATCAATGTTGTAGCTATTGAATGCTTAGCTTCTGATCAGGAAGCTCTTATAGACTTCAAAAATGGGCTTGAGGATTCTCACAACCGTCTCTCATCGTGGAGAAACACCAACTGTTGTCAATGGCGTGGAATTTACTGTGATAACATCACAGGCGCGGTCGTTTCAATCGATCTCCATAACCCGCATCCACCGTCATTTGATTATTCTCCAAGCAAGTATGACATGTGGAACCTGAGTGGTGAGCTAAGACCATCTTTGCTGAAGCTCAAGTCACTAAGTCATTTAGACTTGAGCTTTAACACATTCAAGGGAATACCAATTCCTAAGTTCTTTGGATCACTGGTAAAGTTGCAATATTTGAATCTGTCGAATGCTGGCTTTGCTGGTTTAATTCCACCCCATTTGGGAAATCTTTCTCACTTGCAATCTCTTGATCTCAAAACTGTTGCTTTGCATGTTAAAAATCTACAGTGGGTGGCTGGCCTTGTCTCTTTGAAATATCTTGCCATGAATGGAGTTGACCTTTCATCGGTAGCAGGAACAGACTTGGTTAGTGCATTAAACCACCTTCCTTTTTTAATTGAACTGCATCTATCTTCTTGCCATCTTTCTAGTCATATTTCATCTGTTCCTTCTCTCAATTTTACTTCACTTGCTTTTCTAGATCTTAGTTCTAACTATGGTTTTCTTACAAAGATACCCGATTGGCTTGTTAATATTAGCACCTTACAACATATTGACATGAGCGATAGTGGTTTGTATGGAAAAATACCACTCGGTTTAAAGGACCTTCCAAAGTTACAGTCTTTGAATTTAAGGGAGAACTACAATCTCATAGCAAGCTGTTCTCAACTCTTCATGAAAGGATGGGAAAGGATACAGGTCCTTAATTTGAGAAGTAATAAATTATATGGGAGACTTCCTTCATCCTTTGGAAACTTGACTTCTCTCACTTACCTTGATCTTTCTCTTAATGCTATTGAGGGTGATATTCCTAGTTCCATTGGTGAACTCTGCAGCTTGAATAAGCTTGACTTATCAAGAAACAACATGACAGGAACACTACCCGAGTTTCTTCAAGGAATAGAACACTGTCCTTCTAGAAAACCTCTTTCTAATATGGAGCATTTTTTTGTGAGCTACAACCAGCTGCATGGTAAAATTCCAGATTGGTTAATTCAGCTTGGAAATTTAGTTAGTATTAGTATTGGAAATAATTTGTTTGAAGGTCCCATTCCTCTTTCCATAGGGTCACTGCTAAATCTCACTATCCTGGTACTTGCAGAAAATAAATTAAATGGTACTCTACCGGATAGTATAGGACAACTATCCAAGTTGTCATACTTAGATGTTTCTTCCAATCAATTGACAGGCATGGTAACTGAACACCATTTTTCAAGGTTAAGTAAATTGAGGATTCTAGTCTTGTCTTCAAACTCATTCACTTTAAATGTCAGTGCTAATTGGCTACCCCCATTCCGAGTATCTACCCTAGGAATGGGTTCATGTGCTCTGGGGCCTTCATTTCCACTTTGGCTAAAATCACAAAATAAGGTCGAGTCCTTAGACTTTTCAAATGCAAGCATTTTCGGCTTTATACCAAATTGGTTTTGGGATTTTTCATCCCACTTGATACTTTTTAACATGTCACATAATGAGTTGCAGGGTTGGCTTCCAAATCCAATACCTATGGCATCTACGGGTGTGGTTGATCTAAGCTTTAATCTTCTTGACGGTCCTGTCCCTACTATGACACCAGGATTTGAGTTGATGGATCTCTCACACAATCGCTTTTCAGGTGAAATCCCATGGAACATAAGTCAACGAATGCGTTATGTGGGATGGTTATCTCTTTCTCATAATCAACTCCATGGAGAAATACCATTGTCTATAGGAGAAATGTTGAGAGTTACTGTCATTGATCTTTCAGGAAACAACTTAACCGGGAAGATCCCTTCAAGCCTTGCAAGTTGCTATTATCTGGAAGTACTTGACCTTGGGAATAATAATCTGTTTGGGACACTTCCAGGTTCTTTGGGTAAGTTAAGACTACTCATATCACTACACCTTAATGACAATAACTTTTCAGGTGATTTGCCATCATCTTTAAGAAATTTGTTGATGTTGGAAACTATGGATCTTGGCTACAATGGACTGTCTGGTATTATTCCAACTTGGTTTGGGGAAAGTTTTCCATTTCTTAGAATTCTTATTTTGAGGTCTAATGCATTTTCTGGTGAATTGTCGCCCAAGCTTTCAAAATTAGGTTCATTGCAAGTCATTGACCTTGCTAGAAATTACTTGACTGGTAGAATTCCAGCTAGCTTGGGTGATCTGAAAGCAATAACCCAAGTGCATAAGAAAAATAAATTCTTGCATTATGGATATAATTTAGGTCACTACTATGAAGAAAGATTGAATGTGTATGTGAAAAAGCAAATGCTAAATTATACCAAGACCCTTTCCCTTGTTACAAGCATAGACCTTTCTAATAATAACTTCAGTGGAAATATTCCAAATGAGATAACAAAACTATTTGGTTTGGTGGTTCTCAACTTGTCAAGAAACCATATAACTGGCCAAATTCCTGAAACCATGTCAAATCTGCTTCAATTATCATCTCTTGATCTCTCAAACAACCAACTTTCTGGAACAATTCCTTCAAGCTTGTCTTCCTTGTCATTTTTAGGGTCCCTGGATTTGTCCGATAACAACCTCTCGAGTGTCATTCCTTATACAGGCCATATGACAACCTTTGATGCAATAACTTTTAGTGGGAATCCGGGTCTCTGTGGTCCTCCACTTCTTGTGAGGTGTTCAGATGATGCTGACAACAGACAGAGTAGTGATGATACATATGATGAAGGATTGTTTGATAATTGGTTTTACATGAGTCTTGGTTTGGGGTTTGCAACAGGCATTCTAGTTCCTTATTTCATTTTAACAATGAAGAGTTCTTGGGGTGATGTCTATTTTGGTTTTGTGGATCAAGTTATTCACAAATTGTTGAGGTGCACACTCAAACAAGGAATAAATCATGACCAAAGGAGGAAGATTCGTCAGAGGCAATAGTTTGTATACATGTATACTTGGTTTTATGAACCATCAAGGGAAAGATAAAAATGTTCAAGATCCAAAAAAAAAAAAAAAAAAAATTTGATAAGATCATCGAGCATGATGGAACTTGATCTTTTAGTCTTCTTCTTGCCTTTCCAATAAAATCTGTAATGTTTGATTAATATAGGGTAGCTACATGTATAGTTTGTTCCCATTCCTACTAAAAAGTTACTTGTATTGTTGAAATTATTATTCAGATATGATATGACATGTCCTCTTGAGCTTAACTCAGTTGATATGGACGATGCATAATATATGCAAAGTTCAGGATTCAAACCCCAGCCACCACCAAAAAAAATATGACATAAGTTTGTTCCTTTTAAAAAAATGTATAGAAAATAGTGAAAACCTATTATTTGTCAAAAGAAAAGAAAGAAGAAGAAAAAGAAAATGAGTCAAGACCTATTTTTGTCCTTGAGAAGAAGAAAAAAAATGAGAAACTCAATTTAGGCTCCGAAAAGTAAAATTATTTTTTGTTCTCTGACAAAAATAATCCAAGACAATCTAGTTCCTAATTGAACATTATCAAATCTTTAGTTTAAGTATATGGTTTTCACGAAGAAATATGTCGGTGTCTATTTATGAAATACAATGCAAATTATATATTAATAAAATACATGTCAGCATATGGTATATGTTAATAAAATAAATGAAATGTTATAAGTGTATTTCTTTAAAAAAAAAAAACATATTCAATGACCCTATTATATTAAATGAATTTCTACTTTATCATAGAATGACTATATTGGATCTAAATTGGTTAATATTTTCTTTAATTTTTTATATTATAATATAGTTTAATATTTTAAAGCTTTAATAAGAAAAAAAAGACAATACTTTAATAGTTTAATAGTTTAAAACTTCTATAGGATGTACTATTCATGTTTCTATTAATTAAAATTTGTCTTTGTATCTAAAATCATATTTATCTACTTAATTGATATAATAATCAATTAAACCTATGGTATTAAATTTTAAATTGAAATTAATTAATTATTGCTTAAAGACTATAAAATGTGTACTATATTCTTTGCCAACAATCAACATCACACACGTCACGCGCGGTGCAGCCGCGCTACCCGTGCTCAGCACGGGTCTCTCGACTGGTTATGATCAGAAGATAGATCAGCAGAGACCAATATAACGTTCAGAAGCTTGCTTTCATTATGAAATACAATCAAGTTCATACAGACATTACTTTATAATTTATACAGTCTTAAATAACTAACAACTTCGGGATAGGTTATCATTGATTTATAGCATCCTTCCCCCAAAGAGACATGTAATGTCCAATGTCCATAACCTGAAACACAATCAAATAGAGCATCATTGACTTATAGCATCCTTTCCCAAAAATGTCTAAGAATAACAACAGCGATTAAAATTATGATCAGGAGATAGATCTGCAGAGACCAATATAACATTCAGAACCTCGCTTTCAATATGTATCCCCTGACTGACACCATGTATGCCAAGAAAAGGCTTGACAATAAAAAATTAAGAAAAACCAAGTTCATCTGAAGAATGAAATTAAAAGTTTGCCACTTGATAAGTTGAACTTAAGAATTAAATTTCATTCCATGTGACAAACTTTACCTCTTTAATGACACCCAACAAGCATATCAGTGTTTGGTCAAGGATTATGAAATTTGATGACAAAACCTTCCATTCCAAGTACTACCAAAACCAAATAGACGTGCATTGTCCACGAACCTGAAAAAACAATGTTGATTGATTGATTCATAGCAGCCTTCGTCACACGGACTACAGAATTCATCACTGAGTTCAAGATATCAACGTTGGAAAAAGAGACAGCTAATTCTAAAAATAATCAAATTCTGATCCCTGTTTAGAACTGCAGCTGCGACCGATTTCTCGCATCCCAAAATGACACTGCCGTGAATTTAACGAAGCTCCAATTAGTAGCAGTGGCTGAACGCACAGTGATGTGGTTAGTCACCGCAGAAACAAACATGCACTTAATCAATCCAGATTCTCTTATGAAGTCCTAAATGTGATCAGCATTCTATTGGAGAATTGCAAATCATTTTCTTATGGTACTGATACTAAACAATGTATGGTGTACAATGCCACTTTATATGTCAGGGTAAAATTAATAAGTAATGGTGAATTTCTTCATAATGTCTGTAGAAAAATTATTTGCATTTCAAGAACAAAAGATATAATAAGGCCAGAATATAACCACAATCACTGATATCATATGCATGAAACACGAGAATTAAAAGCTGCTTCCTTTTAATCTAGAAAATAATTTGAATTCCATGTATGCATAGTCCCATGTTATCCAGGCTCAATTATTCTTTATTGCAACTTCCAAGGATTTAACTCTGAAGAACTCTATCAGCTCTTAAAGCAAAGTGATTTGCTCCTCAAACAGGTATTGTCTTAATTTGTGCAGAATTTTCAATGACAAAGAGGATGGGAGTTGAGTTTATATCTTGAGTTCCCAACAGTACGGAAATATAACGTAACAGACACTTTTAGAATGCAAAGAAATTTTTGTTTAAACCATCCAAATGAGATAACCAAAGAAAATAAAACTATAAAACAGACATTTGCACACACATACCCTGATTTCATAGATCAAATAATGTTCCATGATTTTATATCAGAAAAAAGATAAATTGAAGAAAACTTTGGAAACAATGTTTCTTAATGTTAAGGTAAGTTGCATGCTAGTTGTTTTTCAGAGAAGCGTCTTAAAAATATAATCAAAGAAAAAGTTTCCCCAAATATAGAATAAATTTTTATTTGAAAGTCTATGACTTAGAACAAAGCTCATGATTTGATAATTCCATCAGACAATCACGCTCTTGTAAATCACCAACCTTTTAAGCCAGGGAATTTTCTTCCTACCTTTTTTCAAATATTTCTGTCACCGTAAATCCTCCTAATAATCTTCCTATATTTATACAATACTACTTAATATTTTATATACTCTTTCAGCAATATGCTTCAAACTGAACACTTCAATATTTCAATCACTTATATTTCTTTTAGGAATAATTCAATATACTCTTTAAGTAATATGCTTCGAAATGAACATGAAAAACAACTAAAACATAATAAAAAACAAGGAATATATATAGAACCAATTTGACATGAGATATTAAAGTTCAAATTTAGTCAAAAAAGCAACTCTAAAAATAAAAAAGCCAACAAGATGCAACATGCTTACCTGCACATTCCAACAACATCAGCAGAATTTTGGGGGAGTTTACAATTCCAACTCCCTTGCTGATAATCTAGACAAAAGAGTGACATGCTTCCCCATGAGTGTATTCTCTCAAAGAAAACAGTGGAAGGTAATGCCTAACCACTGATTTTCAGAACCACGTCAATAAAGAGAATGCTGCATATCTGAATCTGTATTTTGATGATATGAATTTTTCGGTGAAATGCCCTGATTCTTAAACAGAGTTTCCTTAACGCGTGCAGCCTCAGCAGGCATTCCAGATTTCAAAAGACAGGAACTTAAAGTTCTAATAGTGACATCATCTGGGGAACAACCGGTCGCCAACATCTTGTAAAAGATACCAATTGCTTCAGGCGCTCTTCCTTTCATACAATGACCAATAATAAGAATAGTAAATGTCAGTTTATCAGGTTTACATTTCTTTTCCATATCCACAACAATTGCATTAGCCTCATCAACATTCCCAGATTTACAATATCCATCAATGACCGGATTGTAAATAAAGGCCTGCGGAACAATTTCACTCTGATTCAATAGTCTCAGAAGCTCGTGAGCTTCTTGTAATCTATTGCTCTTGCATAGAGTACTGATAAGAATAGAGTAAATATACAAATTTGCAGAAAAATTTCTTGCTTTCATTTCATTCCAAAGGTCTAAACCATAGTCCACTTGTCCAACTCGGCAATATCCATCAATTAACGAAGTGAACGTAACAACATCCGGATCACAACCATGTAAAATCATCTTCTTATGTATGTCTACTGCAGAAACCATGTCACCTGCCTTAACAAATCCATCGATAAGTGCATTAAAACTAGCCGCACTCGGCTTAACTCCGGAACTAACCATTTCATGGAAAAGAAACAAAGCCTCCTTCATGTTACTCAATTTACAATAACCCGATATCACAATCATATAACTCACGTCATTAGGACCATTAATCTCTTTTAGCAAATCTCGTGCTCTATCAACCTCATTAACTCTACACAAACCAGTCATAAGAGTATTATAACTAACAACATCAGGGTAACAACCAAAACTTCTCATATCATTCAAAAACCTAAACGCTTCATCAATCTCCCCAGCAACGCAAAAACCTCGAATCAAAATATTAAACGTAAAACTATCCACATTCAAATTCAACCTCACAATCTCTCTAAACAAACTAACAGCATCATCTAACCTACCACATTTAACCAAAATATTAAGAATGTTATTATAAACAACGACATTCACATCAATGTTATTACGCAAACAATCATTAACAATCACCTTACAAACATCAAACCTACGGACAAACGCAAACGACGAAACTAAAATCCCTAACAGTCTCCCATCAGGTAATAAACCATCAGACCTCATAACATCGTAAAGAGTTTTCGCGGAATTGTGTTGACTTTCGCGACAAAGGGACCGGAAAAGGAAGTTGTAAGTCCAAAATGAATGTGAGAGGTTTAAGTTTTGTTTGGTGAAGAGAAAAAAGTTGAAACGTGATTGTGGGTGGGTTAGTTTTTTGATAACTTGGAATGCGAGTGATGGGGTTAAATGGTGGTTGAGATAATTGGAGATTGTGTTGTTGAATGGGGTTTTGAAGAGGAAGAGGGTTGTGACGATTTTGATGAACCAAGGGTTGGGTTTGTTAGGTTTGAGAGTGTGGTAATGGGTAATGAGGGGTGTGTTGGAAATTTGAGGGGTGAAGAGTGAAGAAAATTTCATTGAGTGATTTGGGAAGAAAACGGTGTCGTTTCATTTGGAAAGTGATGAAGGGTTTTGGGGGGTGAAACAGGCGGAGGGGTTTAGGGGAGAAGGAGGAGTAGGGAACACGAATGCATACTCTACTTTTTGGAGAGGAAATGGGATTCATCCGTTAAATGAATGACATGTGGCATTTTAAAAATATCTATGGCTCAGATTAATTCACTATTTTGTGAATTGGTATAAAGGATTTTAGAGATGATGAGTGAAAGCAACCAAATTTAATATATCTGCAAGCAAATTCAACTTAGAGAAATTATTTTTAGTCAATTGGGTTGGATGAAAGTAACCAATGTCTTTGACATATAGAAGAAGGGTGTCGTTATCATGCATAAGGATTCCTTATGCACCATGCATAAGTCCAGCCCATTAAGCAGTGGGGGCCCAACATAATTCTTTCTCCTACAGCAGTGGTGAACATAATTCTTTCTCCTACAGCAGTGGTGAAAACGTGAAAATCAAACAAAACCGCTTCCATCACCGAATTTGAGCCAAACGTTCATCAGCGC
>Ga0228711_1004840_pt1 | contig 20581 bp, 13 predicted proteins | sample MedpolnodulmetaG_2_FD_177996 | JGI IMG/M metagenome (GOLD analysis project Ga0228711, IMG submission 177996) | Root nodule microbial communities from Medicago polymorpha collected in Santa Monica, California, United States - brown nodules | ecosystem: Host-associated > Plants > Roots > Nodule... | reverse complement strand
CATCGAAGAATGAAGAGAAAGAGGGTGCTTCCATAACCACCATTCTCCATAGGCACCCATATATTATACTCCACAATGAGGGGGATGTCTATTTAATGTGGTGGTAAATAGGTGAAGCATCCACCTTTATAGATGATATATTATTTAACACTCATTTTTATTCAATGTAAAATTTATCTACTCACACTTCATATATCAACAATAATACAAATGTTTCAAATTATATTACACCTTATAAACTTAATTTTTACGTTGGAGTACCTTGACAGGTTCCATAACATATGATATCGTTCCATAACTATTACCATCGTTGGAGCATATCTATGTGGAGTTCCATAAAAATCATGAATTGCACATTATATAATAAGATACCGTACCATTGCAACAGAAAATAAATTTCATGTCTTAGGCCTACATGAATCATTGTCAAAAAAGAATACAATTAGATCATGTACAATAAAAGTTTCTTAAGGACTAAGTTGTTCAGATTTTTTTCCTTAAGAACTAAAAAGTTTCTTTTATTTTTCTTAGTGAGTAAATTGGGTTCCCTAGTTTTCTAACAGACTAAATTGATTTTTTTTTAGAAGATGGCTAAAAACACACTTTCTAACACACACTTTTTAACACACTATCTTTGATTGGTTAAAATTCACATGAGTTCCACCAAATCATGTGGGTCCCATATAAATTTGGTGGGTCTCATATGAATATTAACAAATCAAATAGAATGTGTTAAAAAATGTGTGTTAGAAGGTGTATCGCTAGCATTTCTCTTTTTTCTATTATTCATTGGTCTGCTTTACACTAATTAGATTAGGTATAGTTGTAAATCAAACAACCGACCATGTAAGAGGTAGAAACGTAAATCAAATAACCAACCATTATACGAGGCACAATAATATACAGTAGTACTACACATATATATCAAACAGTAAATTATAGCATCATAAATTGAAGCCGTTGAACATTGCCAACACCGCTTGCTTTACAATAATTGTTTCGTGAGACTCCATATATGTTGTGTGATTCAGCATATACACACAAAAATCTCATAGTTTCAATCTAGTTCTCTTTTCTTTTGCCTAAAATATATTTGCTGAAACTTGTAAATACATGCAAGTAAAGTGCTATAATATATAAGATGTGGAGGCTGAAGATAGCAGACGGTGGGAAGGATCCGTACATATTCAGTACAAATAACTTTGTAGGGAGGCAGACATGGGAGTTTGATCCAAATGCTGGTACCTATCAGGAGAGAGCTCAAGTTGAAAAAGCACGTCAACATTTCTATAACAATCGTTTCAAAGTTAAGCCCTGCAGTGATCTTCTTTGGCGCTTCCAGGTAATTATATTTTCTTGTAATAGGAATCTTCTCGAATTATTTTGTCCATTTTCACAAGATCACTTCCAAATTTTTAACTCCATTAATTATTTATTTATCAAAAAACCTTCAATTATGTTACATCATTTTCTACAATAAATACTATAGTGAAAATATTAACTAATTCCCTTTTTCAAAAGGTATAAACTTGTAAACCATTAGCAATCGCTTGCAAGTTTAATATCACAACTAAAGGCCAAGAGTTTGATGAAAATGCGGTAGCAATATTGACTACCCCTAATGAAAAACAAATCTTGAATAAGTAGCATGGATGGTTTTTATACGTTGTTACCTCGTTAATATATATTTGATTACTCCAAACAATTTTGTTGGTTCAAAGAGATATAATATTACAAAAATTATGATAATATAGTCAATTATATATAAATTTGATTTCTTAAAACGTTGTCAAACTTAGCTTTTGTAAATAACTAGTGTTCTTTTTGTCAAAAAAAAAACTAGTGTTTATTTTTATTTTTATTTCATATAAGTAAAAATTATTGCCAATTTATTTCTTATTGATTAAGTTTAATATATTAATTAGCCCATTTAGATTGACTTGATGAGGTTGACTTGAGACTTTGGATAGCTTACTCGTGTTGTGTATCCCTGTACCATTTTTAGTCGGGTAATTGTTCTCTTGTGAGAGTTTTCAACTTATAAATTGTAACTAACACCCAATTTTGTTATACTTTTCAAAGTTTTTCTTATGTTCTTAGCTCATTTGTTAGGACTGAAACCGTAGTTTAACCAATAATTTAAGGGCAATACTTTTAGTCATGAGATGATCAACGTCAGAAAGACATAATATTTTCTTTTAAGAAGTTAAATTAATCCACTAAAATTGACATCGAAGTAAATTAAATCTGAGGTTTTAAAAAAAATACACTTTAAGTTCTCAAGTAAACACCACATATAACTCAAGTGGGTTGCGGTCTATGAAGCCCGGACACGTAGTGCGAATACGGGTACAATACGATATGGGTACGCGGATACGCGAAATTTTTAAAATTAAGATACGATACGGCAAAGATACGTTAATAAAATATTTATACTAAAATTTATATGCATGTAAAATACTTAAAAAAAACACCGATTACTCTTCAATACTATATAATCACAAAAGTTCACAATTTACAAAAAAATAATACATGTGATCAAAATAAAAAATGTAAAGTTTTTGTATAAATAATATTCTATTTTCATTCATATGTTAGGTTATCTCCTCTCTCTCGTTACTTTCACCCAACAAAAACATAATTTTTAATTAGTTATCGAAAAAAAATTATAGTGATTTATATCTTAACTTGAATCATATACATCTACATTGAATTTTCACAACACAATCTCATTTTTTTTACATTTCATTTTTTTTCTTCAGGATACGTTTATGTGAAGTATCTTATAAGTATTTGTGTGTATCTGTCGAGTATCTTATAAGTATCCGTTAAAATATATATTTTAAATTAAAATAATTAATTTTGATATTCCGTAGATACATATCCGAAAGTATCTGCTGAATATCGATAACTAATATGTATCCGATACTTTTCCATTTTGGAGTATTCAGGCATGATAGGTCGCCGGCAATTTGTTATATGTTCTAGGGCTGGACATCGGTCGGTTGCGGTCGGATTTCGGTTGAAAAACCCCAATCCGACGCAAACCACGGGTGAGAATATCCCACCCAATTTCGTCCGTCTGTGTCGTCGGTTTTGGCGGATGTCGGTTGATGCGGTTTGTCGGATGTGCGGGTGGTTTGTGGCGGTTTGCAATGAAAAATTTGTTTCAAAGATTCGTGATTAGAAAGGAAAAGCCCAGAAGAAAAAGAAATACTTCAGCAAATCTATGAACAAAAATTGATTTCAATCTTTTCATTTTACAAATATTCATAAACAAAACTTTGAGATTCATACTAAAACATAAAATATTTTATCAGATCTACTGCTGAACAAGATGAAAGAAGCCATTTTGGACAGATCTATACATGTATGAGTTTGAGATGAAAAATAATAGAAGGAAACAAAGCTTTGAAACCTTAGAGAAGATGAAAATAGAAAGAAAGACATAAATCACAGTGGTGGTTCGTTGGAGTGAGTAGTTAGGATTGAAAGCTTTTGTGAACAGTGGGCTAGAATTGTGTGATGAAGATGCAAAATTGGGTTTCTAAGAGAGAGAAGAATGTATTTTTCACTTGCCACACCAAAACGTCGTTGTTATTGTTTCTTGTTTTTACACATGTGTTATAAAATATAATAATTAATTATAATATATGTTATTGGTCGGACGGTAGTGGGTATCGCTGGTCCATAAATCTTGGTCCGAACCGACCCGCGTCTATCCCCATGCAACCGGCTTTGCTTGCCCGTGAAACCCGCTCCACCCGTTTCAACCGACCCGTGCGCGAACGGGCTGTTCGGTTCGGACAGTTTGGGTCGGATAGCACTTTTCTGTCCAGCCCTAATATGTTCATTTTACTATTGAATATCTTTTGTTGGTAAGACATAGTTTAACTAACAAATATCTTAACCAGTGCCATCACTTAACAAAAACCTTTTTTATTTCCTTGACAAAATTGTCTCCATCAAAAAGTAAACTTTGGAACAGACTTTTCCCCGGCAAGTTGCGCATGTGGAGGAAAATGAGAGAAGCCAAGATAATCATATCGCATTTGTCAAAAAAGAAGATGGTGATAGTCATATCACATCAGTAATAATAAGTGATATATACTGTATAATCTGTCAAAAAATAAAGTACTATAGTGTATAAATCATTTTTCTATTGTGATTTATTATCAGCGTGAGGAAAAATATTGTAAAAACAAGAAGTTATCAGACACTGCACTGTATATTCTTTTCACATCCGAACAAACTCCGAAGTATACAAAATACGAACAAATGATGTTTAAAAAGTTTAGATAAATTCCGAAGTATATATTTGGATTATTTTTTTTAGGAACTATATATATTTGGACAAAATTATTCTTCTCTCTCGCTGTATATTTCTAGATTAAATATGTTTTTGATCCCTATAAATATGTTAACTTTTTGTTTTAGTCACTTTAAATTTTTTCTTCAACTTTTAGTCCTAAATTTTTCTATCTTTACTTTTGATCCCTTTTTTAAAGTAAACTCATATGTAGAATTCATATTTTGAATAAAAGTTTGCAGAAAAATTTATAATATGATCAGAATTTCTCCAAAAAAAATTAGAATTTTTTAACAAAAAATGAATTTAATATGAATTTTTTTTATTTTTGAAGGTTAAAAAAAATTCATATTTAATTTGTATTTTGTTAAAAAATTCTATTTTTTTAGGAATTTTCTTTACAATAACACATTTCATTAAAAAAAAATACAAAAATTAACTTAAAAATAGGGACCAAAAGTAGTGATTGAAAATTTTATAAGGACTAAAAGTTGAAGACATTTTTTAGAGGGACTAAAACGAAAAGTTGATATATTTATAGGAATAAAAAACATATTTAACTCTATATTCTTTGCACTGGTTCTTCTTTTCTTCTATGAAATAGCGACTAAGATCAAAATAAATCTTTTTTTTTTATTGATTGGGGTTTGAACTCCGGACCTGCATATATTATGCATTGTTCCCACCAACTGAATTAAGTTCACGAGGATATCAAAATAAGTCTAACAACCAGCAAAAAAATACAATTTTTTATGATGCAATATCTAACCATCCACTTTTTTTAGAGACGTTATTTGAACAACTTTTATAACAACCAAAATATACAAAGAAATATAGGTATTGACACAAAAACTAAAATCATGGAAGAAAAAATAAAAATACAATATAAATATGAGAGATAAAATCATCTCAAAATTTATAATAGAAAAATTGTTCAAATATGATTTCTTCATTTTTTTACAAGAACAACAATCCATATACACTTTGTTCATAAATAGTTATATAGTTACACCAATCATACACCAAATACCATCTTTCGGGAATGAATGGCTTTTTGCCTTGTTGATACTATTCTCCAAAGAGTGGTGATATATGTGAAACTTCTATGATATCTTTGATTTTCTCTCGTTTGATTGGTCAAAAATAATAGAGAGAGAAAAAGAAAGAGAGAGGATAAGAAGATAATGTGAGTATGAGTGAGGAAGTTGTCAAAAAATTGTTAGAAAATGGTTGTACAAATATCATTTCTCTTCTGCAAAAGAAAAAAAAAGTTATATAGTTACACCATAAACAAAATAAAAAGAAAAATTGTATTCCTTTTTGTCCTTCTTGACATTTTATGAGCCCTAGGCAAATCGTAAGAAAATGATCATTTTATTATATAACTATTTTTTAATTTGAAAATATTTTAATAAAAACAAAAAAAATAACGTATTTCATTTTTCAAGAGTCTCTTGTTGTGATTTTTGTTTAGAACAAACTCTTGTTGTGATTTTATTAACTCTTCAAGTCGTTTTTTTCCCTTCATTTTTCACTATTAGATAAATATTTTTTACACAACATCGTAAAATAAATCAAACACTCAAAAAATGAAAAACACAAAAGTACATAACAATAGCTTTCCAGAAGTAGAATCGTTGAACACTAGATTTTCACAATTGTAAAATAACATGTTACTCCCTCCAATCCTCTATATAAGAAAATTTTCAATTTTTTTTGGGGCCTATTTATAAAAAAAGTCACAACTTTTAAGGTATAGTTATTATTTAAATAAATAATCAATTCGTGTACTTCCAATACATAACAATTTATCTAAATAAGCACTGACTCTTTAAAAAAATAAATCTAAATAAGCATTGAGAACAAAACTCAACTTACATAATTTAGGGTTCATATAAATTGGAGTAAAAACCATGAAACCCAAACTTGAATATAGCCCACGCAAACAAAAATTTGCAAACAACCTCAATATCAAGAAATCAAACATGATGGTTTGCTCTGATACACTTGTTAGAACTAATTCAATCATTAATTGATACAAGATATGCTTAAAAGTTATAATCATGCTTTAGTACGGAAGCAAATGGACATTTGAGCTTATAAATTAAGATCGATGACATGTTGGTTTATTAATATCTTATCGAGTAATGCAACCACTCTTTGATTTTACATTTATTATGCATTGTTCATAACAATTAAGCTAAGCTCACGAGGAGAATTTTGATTTATCTTATTGACATATCAACTGATTTTCAATTAATATAAAATTTCATAGATACATTCTAAGTTATAATAAGTTATAGGCTAAACTACACTTTTTGACCTCTAAGTTGCAAATTGTTGCGATTTTGGCCCCCTATAAAAAATTGCAATTTTGGCCCATTTCGTCCCAAAATTGCTGAGAATACGCCACGTGTCCCAAAAAGGGGCCATAATCGCAACTTTTTGTAAAGATAAGGGGTAAAAAAATATATTTCCCTTATGTTGGGGGGTCAAAAGAGCATATTTCCCTAAACATGAGGAGTCACTTTTGCCATTTTTTTTAATAGGGGGCCAAAATCGCAACAATTTGAAACTTAGGGGTCAAAAAATGTAATTTAGCCTAAGTTATAATATCTTTCAATTCAACAGTCAATTTTGTAATACCGTTATATAATAAAGAATTATCGTCGGTGTCATATTATTAAGTTTAGCACCAAGATGTCAATCCATAATGTCTCACACACACATGTAGATATAGTATTTGGTGAAAACTAATATTTATTGTGAGAAACTAGAGCTAATAATAAAAACCATTTGATCTCGTTGATGACTAGGATTAAAAAATGAAACCTAAAAGTCACACTCGACAACGGTGCTTATGAATGTTACTGGAACATTCATCCCTTCTTTTGGATTCCTTTTCCGATGGTTCCTTGAATAATCACCATCTTCAGCTTCTCAATCACAATTTTAGATTTTTATATCTAATTTATCTCTCACGTCTAACTCCTTATCTTTAACTACGTTCTGGGGTGCATTCCTTATCTTTTTCTGTAAATCATAATGGGATTATTTTCATGATTTTGCAACAAATCTATCATATCCTTACTATTTGCATCCTAATTGAAAAACCCTCATTAGTATTTTCAAATCCATCAATATTTATTGGCCATTAGTTGCTCACGACAAAGGACACAATTTTGATCGTGTCTAAAATCATTTTTGATCATTTCTTCTAGTTGAAGGATCATTGATTGCTTACATTGTTGGCTTAATGAGTGGATAGTGAAGACGTTGGAGAGGTTCAAATCCATATAAGTACACGTCACTCAGAAGAGTAGCATTCATACTGAGGGGTGCCAAGTGTAAATCACATACTTTTTAATTACATTTTCTAATTCTGCCATCAAGGTGATCCAATGGTTCATATAATTATATAATTATAGTTATCGTTTATCATTATAGATATTATGCTCCCTATATAAAATTGTGTGTGTGATGGTCAATTTGGTTCCCATCATTATAAAATAATGAGATATACTGATGTCATATCAATTAATTAAATAATTATTTATTTTTATTATTAATCAATTAAGACTATTGGTTGATTTTTTATTTTCTATTTTCTTGAGCAATAAGGCTACTCGTTGATATATAGTAATATAACGTATATAGTAATATAGTTATTATAATGATATTTGTTCATATAATAACATTGAAAAATAACTAAATATAAAAAATAGGGTTAATTAAGTTTTTAATCCCTATAAATATTCACAGTTTTGTTTTTAGTCCCTATAAAATAAAATCACACTTTTTAGTCCCTGTGACATTTTCCTTAATCATTTTAGGGACAAAAAATGTTGATGAAAATTTTTTATAGGGACTAAAAATGCAGATGGAAAGTTTTATAACGACTAAAAAGTATAATTTTATTTTATAGAGACTAAAAACAAAATTCTGAATATTTATAGGGGCCATTTACTTAATTAACTCTAAAAAATATACCAACAGAAACCTCACAAACAACATAATTTCCTACTCAATATCTTTTCTCTCACACTCAACAAGCACGTACACTTGTTTGTGTTACTTTGTGATTTGGATAATAAGAATGGTATAACAAGCTTTAGCTTGCTATTTATTGTTGCAAAATGCCATTGCCACAATCACTTTCATTTACAGCAATTGCAATGCGAACTAAGAAAATCATGACCAAAAGTAGTTTTACACGTTCACGTCATGAGACTCATATATATTATGGGATTAGCTTACACACACAATTCTCATAGTCCAGTTTTTCCTTTACCCAAAGTAAAGAGATATAATATATAAGATAAGATGTGGAGGCTGAAGATAGCTGATGGTGGAAAGGACCCAAACATTTTCAGCCGTAACAACTTTGTGGGGAGGCAGACATGGGTGTTTGATCCTGATGCTGGTACTCCTGAGGAGAGAGCTCAAGTTGAAACGGCTCGCAAAAATTTCTATGACAACCGTTTCAAAGTTAAGCCCTGCAAGGAACTTCTTTGGTGCTTTCATGTAGTTATCTCTTCGTTGTACCAAACAAAATATACAATTACATGCATATCCTTAAAGATGTTCATCAACCGGACCAATTCAATGCAAATTTCAATAACTCAATTGGAAAAACAATAACTACTGAAAATTTATCAAAAAATACACTGAAAAAAAAAAATAATCTCGGATTGATTTTGGATTCGTATGTTAACACGTTGATCAAATTCAATTCGCATTGACCTTGCTTTAGTACTCATGAAATACTATTAATTTATTTTTCTAAAGATAGTGAAATTCGAATCAGGCCACAAAGATGAAATTTTTTTTGCCACCAAGTGATCGATCGCTCAGAAACCTGTATGAATTACTTAATTAGTCGTGCAATTATAAAAAATGTAACACACATGTTTTTTTTTTGTTTTTAATTTAGCGTCACAACTAAATTTTTTAATAACCCTAAATTTTGTAAGAGAATCTTATAATAATGGACAAATGGTATATAGTTATATGTGCATAAATTTGTAGTTCTCATCCTTATATTAATATAACATATTTTCGATGTTTGTTTGTTTGTGAGATATGTAGATTCTGAGAGAAAATAATTTTAAACAAACAATAGCAAGTGTAAAGATTGAAGATGGAGAAGAGATAACAGAAGAAAAAGTGACAACCACGTTAAGAAGAGCCTTACATCACATATCAACACTTCAGGCCAGTGATGGTCATTGGCCTGCTCTAAATGCTGGCCCTCTCTTTTATTTTCCTCCCTTGGTGAGTATAAATATATTCAGCCATCAATAATAGAAATGAACATAGAAATTCAAAGTTTGAAAATTTTATGTTATTGTTTATGAAATTGAAAAACAGGACTACTAAGTAATTCAAAATTATTTTCAATAAAACTTCTCAATTTTTTTAACACATGAAATTAAGATCACATAAGATGCATACTCTGTCCTAGAAAACAATGTATACCACCTGCTTTATATAGTCAATTTTTTTGATAATGCACTAATCAAGATTAATTTATCCACTTACTCAAAATACTGCAGGTGTTTTGTATGTACGTTATAGGACATCTAGATTCGATGTTCCCCGAAGAGCATCGAAAAGAGATTTTTCGTTACATATATTGTCATCAGGTATTGTTGAGTCCCACATTCAAATAAGATATAAATTGAGATGTATTTGCAGGTGGAAGACATCCTCATCTTATACCAAATCAATTTTGTAGGATTAAATAAGACATGAGCTAAATCTTGAGAGGGTATCCTTCTTATCAACTATTTGTTTGGCCACTCGCTATTCGACCACTCAAGCCATGCTATCTAGATGTCCAATCCTAGCTAGGTGTGAGATAATGTTTTGACCATAGTCTCAAATTTGATGAGATATGATTTGAAAATGTGTTTAAAAGTGACATATGTCTCTCACTACTAAAAAAAACAGTGTTTTCGGATGGATGAGTTTTTGTCTTAATTTTTCAGACAGATTTGGGACGGTTTTAAAGGAGCGAAATTTTCGTCCCAAATTCGTCTCAAAATTGTGTGAAACTTTTAAAACTTATTTTCAACCAAGATTTTTTCCCAAAAATTTCGCACGAATTTCGTTAAGAAAACAAATCCGTCCTAAAACGTGTGAAATATTGAGACGTATTTCGGACAACCAATATTTTTATTTTTATTTTTATTATTAGTAAACCTACAAAGCTTGAAGAACAATTTCATTTGAGCGGATCAACTACAAAATTTCCCCCCTTTGATATTTTCATCAAAATTGAAAGCCAAAAATTCTCCCCTTCAATGAATTTCCCTCTTCATCTTTTCATCAAAAATTAAACCCTAATATTACCCCCCCTTTCATCTTTTTCCCTCTTTTCACTTGAACTCAAAGCAACACTAACCCTAAACACAACAACATAATTTCCCCTTTTCATTGAAATCAAAATCAATCATCATGACATTGAAATCCCATTAGTTAAGATTTGCCATCTTGTTGTTCATGTTCCAACTTTTCCACCGTTCTGTTCAAGTTCCATCTTTTCTCTTTTACGTGTTTGGTATCCACAAACCAAACCATATAGTGTTAGGCATAAGGGGGTGCATTGAGAAAATCGAACACCCACATCGAAAAGAGATTAGGTCTTACAAGGTGATTTTTAAGAACAAGTTAAATCCAATATAAAAACTTGAAATTATATAAGAGTCTATCGAGAGAGTCCCACATTAAATGCAATATGGTTGGAAAATATATTTATATAAGTGGGTGACATCCTTCAACATACAAGTTAGTTTTGTTGGGTTGAATTAAGCTTAACCCAAATTCTAAGAGGTATACCTGTTCTATTTCAAAATGTATCGAGTATGATGGAAAAAACAAGAGAATTAATTGAAATATATTCATGCAAAAAACTATCGTTTAATGATTGGTCATGTTGCATTTTCATTTGAAGAATGAAGATGGAGGATGGGGACTACACGTAGAGGGTCACAGTATCATGTTTTGTACTGTACTCAACTACATATGTATGCGAATACTTGGAGAAGGTCCAAATGGAGGTAAAGAAAATGCTTGTGCTAAAGCAAGAAAATGGATTCATGATCATGGTGGTGTCACATATGTACCTTCATGGGGAAAAATTTGGCTTTCGGTAATGTTCTACTTCATTCAATAAAAAATATAAATATGCACAAAATAGTATACCTTTCTAATTTCTATATGTATTGCCAATTTGATTGAATATTGAAACTATACAGATACTTGGTATCTTTGATTGGCGTGCAAGCAACCCAATGCCCCCTGAGTTTTGGATGCTTCCCACATTTCTTCTTAAGCATCCAGGTTAAATTAAATAACTTGTGCTTTCACTCTCTCTTTATGGAACAATATATATAAATTTGAATTATTAATGAATACAAAAAGAGTAAATTATTAAATTGAATGTTTATTCGATCTCATTTTACCTTTTGCTAAACACAGCTAGAATGTTGTGTTATTGTCGATTGGTATACATGCCTATGTCTTACTTGTATGGAAAGAGGTTTGTCGGTCCAATCACACCATTGATCTTAAAGTTGAGAGAAGAACTCCTTACAGAACCTTATGAAAAAGTTAATTGGCAAAAAGTACGTCACCTATGTGCAAAGGTGAGGGGTATACATATCCTCTTTATAATGGGAGCCATAATTGTCCATTTCATATATTAATATCTCGTTTATTGTTGAAAAAAATGAAGGAAGATCTTTACTATCCCCATCCTTTGATACAAGATCTAATATGGGATAGTTTATACATATTCATGGAGCCACTTTTGACTCATTGGCCATTAAACAAACTGGTTAGAGAAAAAGCTCTCCAAGTAGTAATGAAACACATCCATTATGAAGATGAGAATAGTCGATACATAACCATTGGATGTGTGGAAAAGGTAGTTATCGTAACAATAAAACATCAAACTTTAGCCATATGCATCATTAACGTGTAATAAACAATTCTTTTTAGGTTTTGTGCATGCTTTCTTGTTGGGTGGAAGATCCAAATGGAGATGCATTCAAGAAGCATCTTGCAAGGCTCCCAGACTATTTATGGGTTTCTGAAGATGGAATGACCCTGCATGTATAAATTATCTTACCATATCTTAATGCAAGTTAATTACTAGAATATTATTGCATCATCATATATAAATGCACATATTTTTATAATGCAGAGTTTTGGTAGCCAATCATGGGATGCTAGTTTGATCATTCAAGCTTTGCTTGCCACTAACCAAATTGAGGATATTGGTCCAACACTTGCAAAAGGACATGAATTCATCAAGAATTCTCAGGTATGTTTAGTTTTAGTGATAACAACATTAAGTTTGCTATTGGTAAATTTCTGATAATGTAAAATTATATTTGACATAAAATAGTTAACATAAACCTAAAAATTGAAAACGGCACAATTATTTTTATCTTTTGGAACAACTGAAATTTATTAGAACCACTTACACCGAGAACAACATGTAGTGATCACACATGTTCGGATAAAACCAGAGTAACACTAAGCAGAAAAAAGAACAAATAAAACAGAACCAAGAAAACAAGGCAACACAACACCTGAACACACAACAAAAGAAACAAACAAGACATGCTTCTGATGGCAGGAATAACAGAGAAGGGATTGATATAGCTAACCGGAATGCGAGATAAAAAATAGCAGCTTCCCAATATGGAACAATCTAAAAACCAGAAATGCTACGTACAAAAAAAAGGGCAACCCGGTGCACTAAAGTTCCCACATACGCAGGGTCCGGGAAGGGTCCCACCATTTGGTGTATTGTACGCAACCTTACCCTGTTTTTTTTACACAAGAGTCTGTTTCCAGGACTTGAACCTGTGACCTTCTAGTCACATGACAACAACTTAACAAAATGAAATACATCCATCAGCATTTAATGTTACTTATCATGTGCACACTTGAGCAATTACATTACTCTAACTATATATGACAATTTATCTCCAAGTTCAAAGTTAGTATCCATTAAACTATTGCCTATTGGACAATTTGTTTGCTGCTATTCAATTTGCAGGTTAGGGACAACCCTTCAGGAGATTTTGAGAGCATGTACCGTCATATCTCCAAAGGGTCATGGACCTTCTCTGATCAAGATCATGGATGGCAGGTTTCTGATTGCACTGCAGAAGGTTTAAAGGTAACTAACTAACTCCATAAGTCAAATCTGTTTATTTTTTTAATCAGATGCAAAATACAAATATTTGTTAACTAATTTTCTTATGTGTTTTAGTGTTGTCTGCTTTTATCAATGTTGCCTCCGGAGATTGTAGGGGAAAAAATGGAACCTGAAAGGTTATATGATTCAGTCAATATCTTGTTTTCTCTTCAGGCAAGTACTACATACTACTCTCTCCATTATTTTGTATGTGTACTACAACAAATGCAGTAAAAGGCTAAATTTGTTATTTTTAATTGATTCAAAAATATGTTATAAAGTGTATTTTTTGCACTAAAGTGATCTTTTTGCTTAATCTAAGGTCAACTATAAGTCACCGGTTGCACACATACTATAGAGTACTATGATCATTGATGTTCAATTTTTTTATGCTACATGATTTACTTCTGATGCATTTTTGCAGGGTAAAAAGGGTGGTTTACCAGCTTGGGAGCCGTCAAAAGCTCTAGAATGGTTGGAAGTAAGTATTATGATATTAATAAACGAATAATTAGCATACATGTTTTTTTATCTCGAATAAGCATACATGGTAAACATTTATTTTAGAAATCATACATGTTAAAAATCATACATTAATTGTTCCATATGTGAAGAAATACCATCTTTTCATTTCAAACTATAGTATATACACCATATTAATTAATTAGATCTATTATTAATTTTCAGCTACTCAATCCAATAGAATTTCTTGAGGAAATTGTAGTTGAGCGTGAATATGTTGAATGCACTTCATCATCAATTCAAGCTATGGTTTTGTTTAAAAAAATATATCCCGAGCATAGAAAGGAAGAAGTAGAGAATTTCATTGCAAAAGCAGTTGAATTCCTTGAAAATAAACAAACAAGTGATGGTTCATGGTATGGAAATTGGGGAATTTGCTTCACTTATGGTTCTTGGTTTGCACTTGGTGGTCTAGCAGCCGCGGGCAAGACTTATGACAATTGTGCTGCAATTCGTAAAGCTGTTAAATTTCTGCTTACAATACAAAGAGAGGATGGTGGGTGGGGAGAGAGCCATCTCTCATGCTCAAAAAAGGTTTGTCGTTAAATATTTAATTATTATTTACTAATAATGAACTAAATCAATTGCATGATATATTTTAAGAATAATTACTTAATTTAGAATGCTTAAAGAGTGCCCCGAGACACTCGTTAACAAGATTCTTTTTAAAATGATATGACAATGAATGAAAATAATGCAGATATATGTACCTCTTGAAGGAAACCAATCAAATATTGTTCAGACATCATGGGCTCTAATGGCTTTGATTCATGCCGGCCAGGTACCTTCACCTGTTACTGTAAATTAAAATTCATGCTTTGTTACTATCTAACTACAAATGAATGTTGTGTAAAAAAAACTACTAATGAATACATAAAAATATGGTTATTTTATATATATCTGTACAGGCGGAGAGAGACCCTACGCCTCTTCATCGTGCTGTAAAATTAATCATCAATCTCCAACAAGAGGAGGGTGATTGGCCCCAACAGGTTCATCTCAGTTAATTGTTTGATATTATGACTCTTCTATGTTTATGCTTATTTCACAATAAGGAAATTAACCTAGCTCACCAAGATTTTCATATTTAAAAAAAATATGGATATTTTTTGAAGGGAAAATAAACTATTATATAAAATGAGGAGGAAAAATATAATATAGTGATTTTCATATTTAAAAACTCATTTAAAAATGATTTCAAGAACTTAAAAAGAAAGTAATTAGTGATTTATAATTGAAGTTCATATAATATAGTTATGCCTTGCAGCAGAAAGTGTTTTAGCTGCTACTTTTGTTCGTCAAAAGTTAGCAGAACATGTAAAATTTACCTTGGCGGTTTTCCATCTTGTGATGAATAAAATGAAAATGGTTCTTGATAACCTAGACCAACTTACTTGCAAAAAAGATAAAGGTAAAAAAATATTGAAGGATAAAAAAAACTTGTACGATAAACTTGTATATACTTCGATTTATTATTTTTATATCTTTAATTAAGTTCTTATTTATGTTTTGGCAGGAACTCACGGCAGTATTCATGAAAAACTGCATGCTGCATTACGCAATGTTTAGAGATATATTCCCAATGTGGGCTCTAGCTGAATATCGTAGAGGGATTATGTTGCCTTCCATTGCAGTTTGAAATGTGAGCTTGAGCACAAAAAGGAAAAACCATCTTTATCTTTATAATAAACATTTATCTTGCAAAATTTTAAAATTACACATGTCATGTTTATTTTCTAATGATTATTAATTGATCAATGATGTATGTATGTTCATAAATATCAAATCTTGCTGTCAATGTAGAATTATAACTCACACATGATACATTAACATCTCTTCCTTAAGTGTGAGACTCTCTATGTCTATGATATATGATAAAATAGTCAAATAAAGTCAGAGGTACAACATGGTAAAACAAGTGGGTTGATCACGGTTTGATAGAAGAAATACTTAAATCATATTTTTTTACAAAACTTAAATAATGCTTTATTTCAAATAATTACTACATCCATCGCTTAATATAAGTATTTGAGACATTTTTTTATATATATTAAAAAAATTGTTAGTGAGTTTAATGTGTCTATTTTATATGTTGATCATCCAAACACATCCTCTTTAAAATATGACTAGTTATACTTTTAGTCCCTTAAGTAATTTTAGGTTTCACTTTGAACTTTTAAGCTTGTTTTCTTTTCATTTTGGTTTCTTAAATTACAAATATTAGACAATTTAGTCACTTAATTTTTTTTTCCGTATCATTTTGGTTACTTAACTTATAAACTTTAGGCATTACAGTCCTTTCCATTATTAATTTAGTCCTTAAGATACTTTGATTTTTTTAGTTATAAACTTTAGGCATTATAGTCCTTTCCATTAGAGACGAAAATGTCTTAACATTTGTAACTTAAGAGACTAAAATAGCCTACATACATAACTTAAGGGATCAAAATAAAATGAAAAAAAAAATACATAAAGGATCAAATTGTATAATTTTTGTAACTTAAGGAACCAAAGAAGGAAGGAAAGGACTTAAAGAAGTGAAATCTAAAAATATCTTAAGGGAGCAAAAATGTAATTTAACCTAGCATTAGAAGACATATTTGAAAATTAAAAAATAAATAGATATAGTAAATTGCATAATGACTTATATTTAAGGACAAGCAAATTCTTCAAAAGGGGTTTATAATTAGAGACTACGACCGTAAATTATAAGTGATTTTATTTGCATATGAATACATTTTATTTGTGATATTGAGTATGACCATACAACTGTCCCTCACGTAATTGTGTGAAGTTGGTTTGGCCAAGCAATTCATAATCTTTTTTTCTTTGAAGGAAATCAATTTATGATCTAAGAAGTATTATTGAGATGCAGTTGTGTTAATGTGGAGTTGAAGTCTTGAAAATTGTGGAGGATGAGGATTGAAGTGAAGATAATGGAACTTAAACCTGTCACGTGGCCTGAACTCCCAATTATAATTCTATGTTGGAACAATCTTTAAGGATTTCTTTCTACACCACCAGATTCTAAGTTTAAGCCATGTGGACCTCAATCGGTTTTCTGTCAACTATCACACTACCATGTGTACTGTACTTTCTTCTCATTCTTAATGAACCGGTAACCCATCTTTTTCTTTCCCTTTTCGAAGGTACAACAGATTAGATTTTTATGGCACTCATGTTATTTTTCAATTGACAGAATTTAAGATAATGTTTTGTTTACAAGTATATGTAAGTGAATTGATTTCAGCGTATGCGTATGGGTATGGATGTACATCTAAATCAACCAAGGTACAATCGCCACCTGTTTTGTAAGTACATGTCATACTCACAAACCAAATCAACACTCATTTTAAGATATCGTACTAATTATCTTATTCGGTTAAATTTAGGAAGAACCTATACTTTAAAAACGGTGATGTCCACGTGAATTTAATCCAATGGAAGAGTGAATTAGGTTAAACCAAATAAAAGAGTAAATGTTGGAGAGAGTCTTAAAAAAATAGCGTTCCTAACATTTCTAAACAAAATACATGTAATTTGACTTCTTTTTGCGACTTCTTTCTATTGTCATAAAAACACCATACTAAATTTACACCCAAAATTTAAGAGACAAGTGTGATCTTGTACATCTTCATGATGTCTCACAACACGCTCTCTTGTAGTGAAATTCAAACTTTGATTCTTGCGTTTTGAAAGTACCTCTTCTTTTAGACATAATTTTGTTTCGTTCAAAACTTTTTTGTTTTTGTTTTTTATAGGTTCTTTCACTAGAGATAATCACATTTGAGACCTTTTAGACACTAAATATGAATAATTCTTTCGGTTAGAATTTATACATTGATTCTCCATATTGTAAGAGTCTAACCCCTTCTGGTTGATCCAACTTCTGTTGGTGATTTCGTCAAACACTTTAAGACATTACATATATGAATTTTTGTGTAAAATTAGTATCTTTTACACACATTAAGAAATCTTTCAAGACTCATAAAATCTAAATGGACAACAAACTCTCCCTAAAATTTTCAAGTCACTTAAGACCATCCACAACAGAGCACTCAAATTGGGTGCTTAAATGTGTCACCTATATCCACATCACTCATTTTACGATAATACTTAATAAGCACCAATTTTCTCCAACCTAGCACCTCAAAAGAAATTATTAATAGGTCCTACAAATAATTATATATCATTACATTTCAACAAAAGAATTATTTATTTTATTAAGATTTATTAAAAGGGACCATCGAAGAATGAAGAGAAAGAGGGTGCTTCCATAACCACCATTCTCCATAGGCACCCATATATTATACTCCACAATGAGGGGGATGTCTATTTAATATGGTGGTAAATAGGTGAAGCATCCACCTTTATAGATGATATATTATTTAACACTCATTTTTATTCAATGTAAAATTTATCTACTCACACTTCATATATCAACAATAATACAAATGTTACAAATTATATTACACCTTATAAACTTAATTTTTACGTTGAAAATTTTGAAATAAGGAGAAGAGTGATGATACATTTTAATTATTGAGAAAAACTGTGAAATTTAGTTTAGTCCCTAAGAAAAATACAAGCAACCTTTAATCTCTAAAGAAAAAATAAGACAACTTAGAGCATCTTCAACAGTAGTTTCTTGACAGGTTCCATAACATATGATATGGTTCCATAACTATTATCATCGTTGGAGCATATCTGGGTGGAGTTCCATAAAAATCATGAATTGCACATTATATAATAAGATACCGTACCATTGCAACAGAAAATAAATTTCATGTCTTAGCGCCTACATGAATCATTGTCAAAAAAGAATACAATTAGATCATGTACAATAAAAGTTTCTTAAGGACTAAGTTGTTCAGATTTTTTTCCTTAAGAACTAAAAAGTTTCTTTTATTTTTCTTACCGAGTAAATTGGGTTCCCTAGTTTTCTAACAGACTAAATTGAATTTTTTCTATTATTCATTGGTCTGCTTTACATTAAGTAGATTAGGTACAGTTGTAAATCAAACAACCGACCATGTAAGAGGTAGAAACGTAAATCAAATAACCAACCATTATATGAGGCACAATAATATACAGTAGTACTACACATATATATCAAACAGTAAATTATAGCATCATAAATTGAAGCCGTTGAACATTGCCAACACCGCTTGCTTTACAATAATTGTTTCATGAGACTCCATATATGTTGTGTGATTCAGCATATACACACAAAAATCTCATAGTTTCAATCTAGTTCTCTTTTCTTTTGCCTAAAATATATTTGCTGAATTAAACTTGTAAAATACATGCAAGTAAAGTGCTATAATATATAAGATGCGGAGGCTGAAGATAGCAGATGGTGGTAAGGACCCAAACATATTTACTCTTAACAACTTTGGGGGGAGGCAGACATGGGAGTTTGATGCAAATGCTGGTACTCCTGAGGAGAGAGCTCAAGTTGAAAAAGCATGTCAACATTTCTATAACAATCGATTCAAAGTTAAGCCCTCCAGTGACCTTCTTTGGCGCTTTCAGGTAATTATTTCTTCGTTATAGCAAATATATAGTTGATATTCTTATGGATATGTTCGCCACCTAGTCCAATTCAATTCAATAAAATTGTAATAAGTCGATCAGAAAATGATAACCACTAAAAATTTATCAAAAATGAAAAAAAAATATGATACTACTTTTAATGAAATCTACTTTTAATTTTGTACGCTAATAATAAACCGTCCCTTCGTCTCGTGAGCATAGCTAACTTGCTAGGACAATGCATTATTATATGTAGGGGCCGGAGTTCGAACCACGGACACCCTACTTATTCACATCATATGGTGAATTCTAGCCACTACGCTACCTGACCAAAAAAAATAAAAAATAAACCGTCCCTTCAATGCTATACGCCATATTTATGCATCTCATACACATTTTGCTTGAATGAAAAAAACAATACTTTATATCAATAATGATAGGTACTTTTATGAACCACGTTGAGGCCTTAGTGCCAAACTTTGATGGAACAATTGTTGAATAAATATTGTTATATTTTTCCGCTGCGATTTCAGTGAATATTGTTGACAGGATTGATTTAAATAAATAGAAATTTTCCTATTTATTACTTGAATGAATAGAAGCGTAATACTCCGTTTTATGATGTTACTCTGATTTATCTTTTAAATTGCAGTTTTTGGGAAACGGGGTGTTACAATTGGTATCAGAGCAGGTTGGTCTGTCCGGCCAATTAGAAGAGTTTGTCGTGTCGCGTGACGACTAATTTGTGTCGTTTTTGTTGCTTATCTGTTGTTTCTTGTTGTAGATTTTTGCTAAGATGGCCGGTAGAGGTGGACGTAACGACGCTGAGATTGCTGCTGCACTTCATGCTGTTGCCCAAGCTGTGGGTCAACCCCAAGTTGTTGGTGCGGGTGTGAATGACGGTGTGAGGATGCTGGAAACGTTCCTGAGGAATCATCCGCCTACTTTCAAGGGCAGGTATGATCCCGATGGGGCTCAGAGTTGGTTGAAGGAAGTCGAGA
>Ga0228711_1004839_pt1 | contig 20585 bp, 11 predicted proteins | sample MedpolnodulmetaG_2_FD_177996 | JGI IMG/M metagenome (GOLD analysis project Ga0228711, IMG submission 177996) | Root nodule microbial communities from Medicago polymorpha collected in Santa Monica, California, United States - brown nodules | ecosystem: Host-associated > Plants > Roots > Nodule... | reverse complement strand
GAAATATATGTCACAACTCGGTACATTCTTTTCTTCATCCAATCAAGTTTTGTTTGCTTTATCCATGTCTCCAATTGTTAGAGATTTAACTCAAACTTTTCATAAGTTGAATGCTGATAAAGGTGATTTCAAATTAATTCCCAATATCCCGAATGAGTTAGCTGTTATGTCGAGAAGAGTTGACCATATTTTTTTTCTGAGGAGACTTTTGTTGGAAGGAAGAAGGTTTTGAATGATTTGTTGAGGACAGTTTTGAATGTCACCAAAAAAAAAAAACTATTTGTGATTTCTTTGGTCGGTATGGGAGGTGTCGGGAAATCCGCTTTAGCTAAGGTTATTTTCAATGATGTTATTGTTCAAAAGCATTTTCAGTTTGCAAGCTGGCATTCTATTTCAGATGATGTTTCTAAATTTGATCCTTCTAAAATGGCATCTGACGTTGCTGATTCTCATGACGCCTTTGACACACCATACACGGTTCGCGTAACTCAATTGATGTTTCCAAAGGTTTAGAAAGCTTAAATACATTTAATTACATCAAAAGAATCAGTTTGGAACCACCCGGGTCAATCCCGGAAACACGGAACACCCAAAACAAGAAATCTTGTCACTGAGCAACTCGCTCTGAGCGAGATTCTTCCAGACAGTTTCCCTGTTCTAGTTGAACTCTTACGGGTTTACACCATTTTCCACCAAAAATCCCCAATTTTGATCCCTTCAACCCCAAATTCGACCCCAAAGCTTATACACTTTACAAACATAAAAAGACATTGAAAACCACAACAAACATCGGATTAAAACACCAATTCATCTCAAATTCATCACCTAGTTCATTTTCACTAATAACCACCATTTTTATCTTTTCTCATTCAAACTTCACAACAACCACACCAATTCAAACCCCATCAACACATAAACATAAATAAACATTAATGAAGTGAATTCAAACATATTTCAACAACAACCACACACCAATTCATGAATTTCACTCAAATAGTCAACAATCATGAAAACAACTCAACAACAACAACAACAACTATGAAGTTTAAGCTATTAACACAACAAATTCATGAAGTTTATCATACCCACAATTATACATGAAAAAGGAGCATGCATTTTATCATTCAAAAACACAAAAAGTCACAATTATAACAAAAACACTTAAACTCACAAGTAGTAAAAGTGATTATAGCTTAATTGGTGAAAAAGAGACTATCCCCCTTACCTTAAAGCTTCAATAATCCAATTCCTAACTTCAATTTAGCTCCTAATCACCAACCCCAAGCTTGCTCTTTCTAGTTCTTTGCTCTTCAAAATCTCTTTTCTCTCTCTAACTCTATCTTGAAATGTTTTGTGAAAATGAGTGAAATGAAGGTTATGACCTATTTTTTCATAAGACTAGTGTTTATATAGTCACCACACTAATGGACTCAAACCCTAGTTGTCTTAATGTGCTCAATATCCTTACAAACTAATTCACCGAGTTACTACACACTTAACCGTCAAAATAACGAATAATTACCACCTCTAATTAATTACCACAACTCACTAGCAACTTAGTAAAAATAATTAGGCTTAATTGCAGTTTTAGCCCCCTAACTTTCCCAAAGTTGCGATTTTGGCCCCCTAAGAAAAAAAACTACAAAACAGTCCCCTAAGTTTTGCAACTGTAGCAGTTTTGGCCCCCAAGGCTGATATTGACTCGGTCTACGCTGACGTGGCACCCTAAGTGAGGTGCCACGTGTTATTTTATTTTATTTGCCTTGGGGGGCCAAAGCTGCTACAGTTGCAAAACTTAAGGGGCTGTTTTGTAGTTTTTTTTCTTAGGGGGCCAAAATCGCAACTTTAGGAAAGTTAGGGGGCTAAAACTGCAATTAAGCCAAATAATTATCCCCACTTAAAATACTAAAACTAATTCTCGTAACCAAAAGACTATTTTACCCTTGCTCACCATATTACTAAAATGACTAAAATACCCTTCTTAAGCCAAAATCCACTAATTCCGAATAAAATACACACAGAGACAATTAATCACATACAAGCACAAATAAACACACATAATAATTAATTAAAATAATTCTAGCGAAAATCGGGTTGTTACACTTAACACATATTGTACTTAAACCTATCAAAATTCATCAAGTAAAAAATCAAATTAAGTGGAAATTAAAAGATAGGGGAAGATAATACATTGGATTTATAGTGGTTCCTCTAATCTTTCTCACGATGAGGTATGTTCTAGACCGAGCAAACACTCCCATGCCCATATGAATAGGCCAAATCCAAAATAGTCCAAACACAAACGTTTGGGCCATTCCATAGTTGTCGATGCGGAAATGTAGCGCACCACGGCCAACCCAAAAATTGAAGCGGAGCGGGGAGCGACGCGGGCGCTATTTCATGACGCAAACACTAAACTAAAAATTATAATATTAATTAAGGACTAAGGAAATATGAAAAATATATAATATAAAGGAGAAATTAAAGATGAATAATTGTTTTTAGTATTAAATACTATTATTAAACAATGTATTTAATAATTAGTATTAATGTAAATTAGTATTAATATAAATGAAACAAATATTTATTAATATTTATTATTATTACCATTTTTTCTAGAATCATTTTATTTACGTATATAATAAAACAATAAAAATTATGGTAATAAGGAGAAGGCCCAATTGATTAACTTAGGTCATTGGGCCTAGACCAATCCAATCTCTACTATAAAAGAATGAAATAATAATCAACCCTAATTTCTATCAACACAGCAGCCACCAGCCACACTTTCAGATCTTCTTTCATGTTTTCACGATCTGTTCTTCTTATTTTTTACGATTTGCTTGCTTTTCTTTGACAGAAATAGTGTGTAGACCACAAACATCTTCATATTCATAGATCTTATTCACATATCTCCATTTCTTCTTAACTTCGACTGTGAAAAAGGATGTAGCGCCGCTTTAACCCGCGTTTGACTAGCTCCGCACCGTTGCATATCAGCTACTTTTCGTAGCCAGACACAGTGGGGCCCCCACCCCTCCCCCCCTCCTCCGTCGTTCCAGTTGAAGCAATCACTTGAAACCACCTTCAAACACTACACTAATAGTCACCTTCTGATTAAGTACGATCAAGGTACATTCACTTTTCAGAGAAAATTCTACGGTCTTCCACTATTATTGAATTTTTGCATGATGTGCTGCAAGGTTTGATTACAAGTCATTAATGAATGTTGTCGCTCTTTAACCTAAAAGATAACCAAGTCCATAAACTAGTTTTAGCAAGATCACCTCTAATTTGATCCACGAACTTGACGCCTCAACCCTTCAAACCATCAATCCTATGAGATCTTTTTGCATCTTCATCGAGATTCCTTCTTCTGCATATATTCCTTCAATTTCCTTCGGGGTTGATGAACTATAAAAACCCCTTAGCTTGTAGAGGGGAAAAGAAAGCCTTATTGTGTCCCATTGAACTTTGAGCACCTCAAATTCCTTAAAAGTTTCAAACCATTACACAACCTACAATTGTCTCTCTAATCCTAGATCCAAATTCTCACTGAACTATGTAGAATGTATATTCTTATGGATTTTGAGAGAATGAGAGTCGAGAGAATAGTAATGAATTAATTCGGTAGATGGGTAAAATGGTTTTACTATGGAAAAACGATGTAATCATGAATATTATTAATTATAATGAAATGTTTATTGATTGTTATGTTTCATAACAACTAGACAAATTGTTCAAAATTTTGGAATCTTACATTATTTCTTTCTATATATAATTCAAAAAGGTAGTAATTCAATCCCTAGTGTAAGTCCGAACTGTGGTTGAATAATAGATTCAGGTGAAATTGGTCACATGATTGGTGAGTCTACTTTATTTTCTTCATATATTTCCTGTGCAGGTAATAAAAAAAATAAAAGTAGCAAATGACTCTTTTGAGCCATTGCAGGTAAAGATTATGTTGTGTCATCTCTTAAATATGACATACTTTTTCCAAACCTTTCTTGCAGTTTAGTGTCTGTCAATAAATTAGCTGAGGATAAAAATTGTCAAACTAGGTTTTTTTTTTCCGTTCTCATTGTATCTTTTATGATTTGAACTCGAGAAAGATGATTGGTAGTGCTAAGGAGGTTCAGGGACTCTACTTCTTCGACATTGGACCTTCCAAACCAATAAGTTCTTGCTTTGAATCTGATGATGAAATTTGGCAAGTGCACCAAACTATTTTCAAGTAAAATAATGATAAGTAAGATCGTCTCCACATGTATTGTTGTTTCAACTAGACAACTACATATAAGTGTCTAGGGCAAGGAAGGAGTAGTCTATATGTTATCTTCCCTAAACCGTAACCCCTATGCTTTTCAGGAAAATCAAAGTATATATCTAGGCCACAAAATAAATTTGGGGAAGTCTGAGATGATGTTCAACAAGGGTTAAATGATAGTTTTTGAGATAATCTCCCTATTTAGATACAAAATCATGAAAATATTTAACACGTAAGACACTTTTATGAACTTTATGTCTATATGGAAAATATATGAGGTCAAAAATAGAAAACTTTTCAAATTAAAGGATAGAATCCGTGTTTTTATTTCAATGAGATCATTTCCTAAAATTCAAGTACATTACAAAATCATTTTTCAAAATTCACGAATTACTATGTTAATAACAACTTTTTTTTTGAATAAGATGTTAATAACAACAACTTGAATACCATCCTAAAAAAAACAACTTGAATACCAGTTAATATTTTTTTACAGTATTGCATTGATCAAATGTCTAGGTTTTTTTTGTACCAACATGTCTAGTTTTTTTAATAAGTTTAAATCTGTATATTAAAAATAAAAACAAAAGTGTGTATCTCTTGGATAAAAAGTACCGAACAGTTATTCCGTACTGGAAAGAAAGAGAGAAAAAAAAAAAGAATTCAACGGTGGTGGCTACAATTTTGCACACAATTGATCAAAACATTAAAAATTATCACATCAATTAAAAACTGAACATCAATTCAAAAATACACACAACTAATCAAAACATTTGAGAAATGATATTTGTACAACCACTTTGTGACAACTTTCTCTCTCATTCTCACGCTATCCTTTTATTCTCTTTTTCTGTTTTCTCTCTCCATTGTTTTTAACCAATGAAAAGAGAGAAAAAAGAAATTGTCACCAAAAATTATATCAAATGATTGTTCAAACATCACTACCCAACTTGTTTTTAATTAATATGACAATTTTAAATGTTTTGATCAATTGTTGTACTGCTTTTGAACGGTCAACTTATCACCTTAAAACAAAAAAAAGAAAAATACCAAATAGTGTCTAGTGCAATCGAATTTGCTGTTTTCACTTGCATAAATTGATTGATATTGAAATTCGTGAGACGAACCAAACTTAAGTCATTCAGTAGCAAAAACAAAAAACTTTACTCAAACACTCACACACACACACAGAACAGAAGATGAAGATGGAGATGGAGATGGAAGGTTCAATTACGGCAGTGGAGAAGATAATTGGCTACACATTCCTCAACAAGAAGCTTCTAGAAGATGCCTTAACCCACACTTCTTACCCGGAATCCGTTTCCTACGAACGTCTCGAGTTCGTTGGTGACGCTGTTTTAGGTCTCGCTATCAGCAACCATATTTTCCTCTCTTACACCTCCGTTGACGCCGGTCAACTCTCTCTCCTACGTGCTGCTAATGTCAGCACCGAGAAACTTGCTCGTGCAGCCGTCAATCATGGTCTTCATCGTTACGTTCGTCACAACACGGTTAATATTGTTCATAAGATTCGTGAGTTTGCTGATGCGGTTGAGCGTGAGAATGATTGTGGTATTGTTTTGTATGGTGGTTCGGTTAAAGCCCCCAAGATTCTTGCTGATGTTGTTGAATCTATTGCTGCTGCTGTTTATGTTGATGTTGATTTTGATCTTAAGAAATTATGGGTGGTATGTATGCATGCTTCTTTTAATTTTGTTGGTACTGTCACCTCAACAGACACGACACTCATCAAATTTTGAGAAAATAACATAATTCATTATAATCACATGTGTCAGTGTCATGTTGGTGTCGGACACTAAGTGTCGGTTCTGCATAGCTGTCACTGTAACACTGATCTATGAAAACTTGCAACCCAGGTTTACATTGATTATGGGAATAGATTTATTCAATTGGAAGAAGGGACTACAAATTCCTGAAACAATGCTACTACAGTTAGACCTAATTAATTGGTTATGATTATGACAATAATGACATTTACAAATGATATGATGGATTTTTTTTAATTGAAAATGTCCGTAGTTAGTTGTTAGATGTGCGTTTGATTTGCAAAACAGCAAGTACTGTACAAAACACTACAAAAAAGAACAAACAATACAAGGGAGAACAGGACATGACAAATTTTATGGCATTGAATAATTTTTTGTTTTATACGTTTTTTGGGGGATGAAATGCTATTTTGGTATTTTAGACAACCTGTACGTGGGACAAAAAGTTGTGTTGTGGTTTGGTGAGGGACAAAAATATCAGTTTTTGTCCTGTGCCTTGCCTCCAGTTTGTCCTGTACCTGAAACAGTTTTACAAATCAAACACCGGACAACTGGAGTTATTCTGTCCTGTCCTTCATTTTTTAGCAAATCAAACACATTTACTCTTTGTCAAAAAAAAAAAAATATTTATTCTTTTGTCCGGGTTTTAACCCAAAGTGTCCAACTCTTTATCCCTTAGCTCAAAGTAGTTGAACTACCCAACCCCCTCAAATGATACGATGGATTGTGTTAAGCTAAACCCAAAAATCAATCATGTGTGTGTGTGTGTGTGTTTTTAATCGAATAGTAGCTTGTAGACCACCAACCCGTATTATTGCTTACCAGAAATGGTGGTTTTGGAGTTCATGATGTGGGAGTCGAATGTGTGCATGAATGCACTCTACCTTTTGCTGGATGGTTCATTCACAACATGGTATCATGGCCAATGTAACTATGTTTTTAAGGCAACATTTTGGCAAATAGGTTAGAATGGGATAGTAGGGGATGTTTTATGTTTAGTGCATTTGAGTTAAAGTTATTGACCATGATTTTAGGCAACATTTGGCAAATAGGTTAGATGGTATAGTAGGGGATGTTGTATTGTATTATGTACGTGCTGTCTAAACTCAAAACTATTCTTGTATGAGGGTCTGTGTTGGATATGAAATCATTTAGTTGCTTCGACCCAACAACGTTGCCACTGCCTGATAAATGCTCGTAATTTTTGTTGGCAGATATTAAGAGGTCTTTTGGAGCCAATAGTAACACTGGATGATCTGGAACGTAAACCGCAACCTGTGACAACGCTCTATGAGATCTGTCAAAAGAATGGGAAAAAGGTTGACATAAGACAATCGAGGAATGGTGCCAAAAGCACTGCCAGTGTCTATGTTGATGGAGAGTTGGTTGCTACTGCTTGCTCTGATCAGAAGGACATTGCAAGGCTTGATGCTGCCAAGATTGCCGTGCATGAACTAGAACGTGTATTGCCTGCCACTACCATGATGCCCGACCGTTGTAAAGGCCTTGATGGTACCTTTGAAATTGAAGCAGCCAAGCAGAAGTTATATGCAATTTGTGGGACGAAAAAGTGGCCTAAACCAGTATACAGGTAAACACTGCTAGCCTGCCACTATAATTTGCAATGGCATATTGAAAGAAAAACATTCAATCATAGTCCTGGTTTCTGTAATATAAAAGTGCATCTTCTTGTCATCTGGTTTCCTCTGTAGAATAGTTTCGAAATATACGGCAGGTTTGATACACCAAAAAATGATGAGAGCATTATTTGTTATTATTTTGTTGCGCATAACATTTTTGTTAACCGGAACAGTTTTAAGTTTTAGCTTCCATTTGTTAAGTGCCTTCATACCTGGTCACATGTATGAAGAGTGAAACCTGCTTGCGGCATATAACAGAAAACTCGTCCCTGATAAAGTCTTAGAATTTTACAATACCCAAATTGGGATGTTAATTGATTCCTTCCAGTGAATTGATTTATATCCATTTACAAAGTCTGCCTTAATTAGTTAATTATAAGAAAAACGAGACTAATATTATTTCATATACTCAAGTGGAGACAAATCTCAAATTATAGGATCAATCCAGGATTCTGATAGGACACCTAGGCATATTCTAGAAGAAAGTGAGGCCATGGGGGAGAGAATGGAAGTTGGTTAGTGACTTGAAGCTAGATTTTAGGATAGTTTGGATGAGAATATATTGCGAGTCAAGTAAGTGAGGGGATTCATTCATGCATTTTCTAGTTGGTCGTTAGGAGAGTTTCTCTCTGGTAGGAGCATAGCTTTGGATTAGGACTCTCTGCCTCTGGTTTATCTTTTCTTTTCTGCTGTAAAATGATCTGTGAGTGATCTGTGCAACCTTTTTCACTCTGGTAGGAGCATATGCTATATTTTATCTTCTTTTTTCTTCTTGTAATAGATGATCTGTGCAACCTTGTTCACTACTCTGAGTATATGCTCTATCATCTTTGAGTATTTATCTCTTTAATATTGTGAGAAAATACATTAGTCATGTAGATGTAGCAAAACTTAAGCATCAATCAACCTAATATGAAGATAAACTCGAGCGATAATAATTTTTGGAGTATTGATATTTTCACTAATTGATCTTCCTTGCTATTTTTAATTTGTTCGTTCAGTCGATTTGCATGTGTGAAGCTTTTGACCCTCCTTATAAACTGATTTCTTACTTGTCCGTAACAGCATTGAGAAAGACGAAGGTACTCCTCAGAAGAAGATATTTGTCACCTCTGTCCAGATAGCCACTCCAGATGGTAGACTCCAAATGTTAGGCGACGAAAAGTCTCGGCTGAAGGATGCACAGAACTCTGCAGCTTCCTTGATGATTCGGGCCTTACAACAAGGCCAGTATGTGTGACAATTATTGTTTTTATTTTTTGATGAAGGTGTTGTAACTATAAGTATTTGATTCTTAAACTAATAATTAAGTTAATAAGTGGCCATCTTCAAATAAAAAGTTAATAAGTGGCCATGGAAAAGTTAGATGAGAGGGATTCTGAAAATGTTGAAATGCATATACTCATTTAAATTTATACTTAGAAGTCAACTCTTTAAATAAATCACTGTTATTGTAGTTTGAAGGATTTATTCTGTCAGTTGTCGCAGGCGATATTTTAATGGGATAAATAAATTTTTGATTTCTAAAAATATAAAAAATTTCATTTTTAGTCTCTCTGAAATTTTGGGTCCTCCAAATATTTTTTATAACTTTTAATCTCTGTTTTTATTTTTATGTGAACTCCAAATATTCTAAACTTCTCCTTAAAAATTCATAAAAAAAAAAATCAACTTTTTGATTTTTTTTATTTTTGATGAATTTTTAAAAAGATGTTTAGAATATTATCTCACACAAAAGTTTAGATTTTTTTAAATTAAAATATGAATTTTTAAGCTTAGAAACTTAAAAATTCATATTTAATGCATCCTTTTATTAAAAAATTTAAACTTTTGTGAAGAAAACTTATATATAGTAATAAACACGATTGTAAAAAATAATATAACATTTCGATGTATACACATAAATTTATTTAAAAACGTCGATCAAAACGCTTGAGAAAAATATTTGAAGATAAACAACTTGTTAATTTTTTTTAAAAAAAAATAAACTAAGCATAAAATTCAGATACGTATCAAAAACATATTTAATCCAACATATTTTATCCTATTTTATACAATATCTTTACCAATTGTGCATTTTAAGTCTTAGGGTGTTGAATATCAGTATTAGTCTACATAAAAAATAGATGGAAATAATGTTATATACTTTATTCAGACATGCATTATCACAATTAGTTAATACCAAATTTCAAATTACCTTGTTCCCTCCAGGTGGAATTGCCCTATCAACAGTTGTCTTTCCCCTACAAGTCCTCTGGTTATGTCCAAGCCTTTACATCTTATGCACCTCACAACCTCCTGATTTTTCTTACCCTTACTGCTATTTGACTTAGGCTCATCATTATCCTTCCTCCTAAGCTTCTTAGGCCTCCTAGGCGCCCTTCTGAGTGTGGGTGGCAGTACTGGTGGAGTGTCCACTTCTTGCCATAGCTTTGGTCCATTTGAAGGCAGAATAAGATTAGCATATGTATCCAAGAAAGTTTGCTTCCTGACATTTAAAAACAACCAGATTAGCCTTAACTATTTGAAGATGGTTAACCACTATATATAAGAAAACATAAATCTCATAATCACTAACATGTACCAGTGTGCCGCATAATCATCTGGGTTTTGGTTATTGTAGTACATTGCTGCAATGGAATGAGGGCAAGGAATACCACTTAAATCCCATCTTCTACATGCACATGTTATCTCTTTGAGATTAATCACATAAGTATCACTTCCATCAGAAACAACAAAGTTAGAATATTCCCAATCACCACACCAATTTGGTGACCAACGATTCACATCCTTCTTAGCCTTGTCCAATATCTTTTTGATCATTGGACAAATTTCACCAAAATACCTTAGCATGTAATCCCTTAATCTAACTATCCTATTAGTCATATAAAACTTCAATCCCTTAACAAGCGAAATAACTGGTTGCTCCCTACACTCAATTATTGAAGAGTTAAATGCCTCACACATGTTATTGACTGCAAGTCACAACATGTGTGAGTACTGTACCCTGCCCTACTCCACATACCTGATGTATATTGCCTCATTTCCTCTCAAGCTTCCTCACTAAGAATTTTCAGTTTATCCGTAACCTTGTTAAACTCAAGCATAGTATTTGCCCTAGCTGCTACCTACAAAGCTTCTTTTAAGTTCTCTCCAACATGTCTTTTCCTCTAATTTCCATACAAATTTCTCACACACAGTCTGTGCTCAACATGCTCGCCAATAGAAGCTATTGTATTCACTAGAACCTTGGAAAAAAATATTTAAACCCCAGAAATATAAGTTAAAAGCTATCAAATAAAGCAATCAAATAAGTAAGCCAGAGTTACAAAATCACCTTTTGCTGGTCTGATATGAAAGACCATCTTTTGAATTGAATGCCATTCAAATCTGAAAGCAGCAAATCAATGAACCAGTCCCATGACTCTTTGGTTTTAGCTTCCACAATAGCAAATGATATGGGCATCATTTGATTGTTACCATCTTTCCCAACAGCTGATAGTAACTGTCCACCATACCTCCCTTTTAGCAAACAACCATCCAGTCCTATCAATGGTCTACAACTAGTGACAAAGGCCCTATTGCAGGCATAAAAACAAACATACATTCTCTCAAATACCAACCCCCCATTTGTCTCTTTACTTTAATCTTGACAGAACTCCCATGATTACTTCTTCTAAGCTATTCTGCATAGTTTCCAAGATGAGCATATTGTTCTTCAATAGCCCCATGTATACTTTCTAGAGCCCTCATTTTTGCCCTATACACCTGAAATCTACTAAGTATCACATACCATCTATTCTTACACTCTTCTTGCAGACCCTTAATGGTCATAGTAGGTGTGTGCTTCAAGATTGATACTAGTTTCTTAGCCAACACCTTTGTGGTTAACAATCTTATTCTACCACTATTATATCATTTATGAGCTGAATTAGAACTAGAAAGCACAAAATAAGTCTGAGGAGGAACCTTACTGAATTTCATGTGATATGGACGTTCTTTGGTACACTTCACCACAATTATGTTCTTCTCATTTTTCTTCAGGTAAACATTCTTACTGTTCTTTAAAGCATATTTTTTGACAACACTTTTCATTAACAAAGTAGTTGCAAATATCTGCCCCTTTTCAAATATCACTTTCTCATCATTACCAGGAAACTTAAACCTAGGCAATTTTTTCTTGGCAACACTATCTTCCTCAGATGATTCGGGACTTTCTAGAACATCTGAATATCCATTATCATCTTCAAAGTCTAACACAGTTGTCACCTCAGGGTTCCTTGATGCTTCAACACCAACAAGAGTCTTACCAGGGTTGACTGACTGAACGACCTGAGTTGGGTTCAATGTTTGGTTAGGTAGCACAAAAGTCCACTCCCAATCTTCATCAAAATCCCTGTCATCAATTGAGACCCCATCAACACTTCCAACTTCATCTTCTGAATCATAGTCAATATCTTCATCATCCTTATTACCAAAGTACTCATGATCAGATTGTTTTTCCTCTTCAACTTCAGATGGTTCTTTCTCTTTCACAACAACTTCTTGCTCATCACTGACATACTTGCTATCAATTCCTTCCACATCCCTATCAGATTCAACATAAAACTCAGCAGCTACTTCATTCTTATGCTCATTTATGAATCTAATCACATCCTTATCAGTTTTCAACGGCCTAAGACCATCAGTCACCTTCCACACCAATCTCTCTGACCTAATTGTCCAAATCTATGAGGTTTATCTCATCTAAGTCTCACTCACCTTCAAATTCATGTACTTCACCCTTCTTATAAGCTATCACAGGGTCAGAAATGAAGTACCCTTTGTGGTGAAACCTTATCTTCAATGAGTGGTCCTCAACAACCCTACAAAGATTGAATAAAGACAATTTAATATTTAATTGAAACTGTATTACTACTGTATTTCCAAACTATATTTATATTGTATGCAAACCGTATATTCATAATGTATTTAGGTTTTACATTCATACGATTCTATTCCAAAAAAGCCATATGAAATTAACATTTTCCATTTTTTCAAGCTTGCATAATTAAATACAGTATTCAATACTTCAACCAACCCTTTTTTATTCACAAATAATGTAACATGTGCTTTATAGTTAACAAACATATGAAAACAAACAAAAAGGTGCTTACTTTGATACATCCTTGTCGGGTATCTTTCCATTGACCACGTTTCCTTGAGTTGTTGTTGATTCCATCGTCACATCTTTCTTCTTCTTTGTACTCTTATTCGCCGTCACATCTTTCTTCTTCTCTGAACCCGTATTCGCCGTCGCCTTTCCATCTTCAACCCATTTCATTTTCACAACAAACGATGAAACACAAGAACCTGGAAATTGATTTGGGAAGGAGATTCGAAAATAGAAACGATTATAAAAGGAGATTCTGGAAGAAGATTTCGATTTGGTGAGATAATGTTTTTTACCGATGTTAAGATTTGGGGAAATGGTTAACCCTAAAATCTGAACCACTTCTCACGTGCCAAGCCCTTTAATATATTTTTTTTAATTCAATTTTCGAACAAATAAACCAGCACAACCAAACCTGCAAAACCCAACCATCACAAAACAGTGAATCCTCACACAAACAATCACCAGAATCATACATACACCATCAATAAAAACTAACACACGAATCCAATCCCACAGAAACAACCACAAACGCAGTAATCCAAACAAAATCGCCAGACACACAATTTCCATCAAACAGATCTGAGACACCAATCAGCCACTCATCAAACCAAACAAGCACGGATCCATAAAAAAATAAAATAAAGGTAATATTCTTTTACTCTTTCTCTAGATCTAGGCTTAACCGTTTGTTTTTTTTTTTGAGGTCGAATTTGAAACAAGGAAGGGAAAAGAGACTGGAAAAAATGTTTTTTTTTTAAATGGTGAACCTAGGGTTCCGGCACAATGGCACCGCCACCCTTGGCCGGCGGCCACCGCACTGGAAAACTCATGTTGGCCGGAAACTTCAAAGAAATTGAAGAACAGGAGAGAGAAGAGAGAGGGAGCGGTTAGAAGGAAAAAAGAGAGAGAAGAGAAAAGATAAATGAAAGAAAAAAAAGGAAAGAAGCCCTTTTATAGGTTGTGTTGATCCAGTGCGCGTGGGTGCACGCCATAACGTGCACCCTCGCCTCCCTAGCCTTGTGATAGGCGTGCATCGACCCAGATCAAATCCCTTAAACCCGCACACAATTTGCATTTCTCTAGGCCCAATCTTTGTCATTTTTTTTATTCCTACACCCCTTTTTTATTACCTGCACCCCCCATCAATTTATTTCATTTTATTTTCTTTCATGCATTTTAATTTCTTTTTGCATTTTAGTTTTTCTTTTCGCATTTTATTCCTTTATTAGTTTAAGTTCTGCATTTTTTTCATTTATTCATTCATAACAATTAGAATGTACTTTAGGTCAATGTAAAATATAAATGAGAAGAACCACCGCATGTGTCTTTTTATTTTATTTTTTTAGTATGCTTTTATGTATAAAAAAAAATGAAAAAAATTAGGTTAGATTCAAAAGGATTTTGTGGTGATCCAACGTCACGACAAAATTCTCACGCTTTTTATTTTATTGCTACGTTAGTTTATTTTTTAGTTTTTATTTACTATTTAAAAACAAAAACATGCAAATAATTCAAAATTCACAAAAAAAAATTTCATAATAAACCTTGGTTTTCAATCAAGTGATTCCCTTTTTTATTTTATTTTCTTAATCAAATTTCAATCAACTTAATTATACTTTGAGTCATTTTCTTTTAATATAAAAAATACAAACAAATTCTTATTTGCCACTTGGATTTTTATTTTAAAACCTTTTTCAAAATTAATAAAAAAACACAAAAGAAATCAAACGGTAATTTTTACCCCGAACTACGAGGTTTTGATCCCTTACAGGTACGTAGGAAAAGGACACCCGTCCTTCCTAATCATAAAAAATGTAAATAAAAATGTTGTTTTTCTTTTAATCACCATTTAATTCCTTCTTTTAAGCAAATAAGTTATAGCACGAAAAATGAATAAAATCAAGAGGTTCCCATAGAATACTATGGATATTTAGGGTGCTAACACCTTCCCTAAATATAACTAACCCCCGAACCCTAAATCTCTTAAAAGGTGGTAATTTAGAACTTTTTCCCTTTTCTTTAGAAGAATTAAAAGTTCAGTCGTGAATAAAATTAGTGAGTAAATGCTATCCGAATAGCTTTGATCTCTGAAAAATGACGCGACACCGTGGATAGTTTGAGTGTGTAAGTTTTGTGTGTACGTGAAATTTGACCCGTTTTTCCTATAAAAAACTCTTATTTATACTACACAACCGCCTATACAGAAACCGTCGAACGTAACCGCTAATAACTACCCTAGATATCTTTTGAATTTCAAATGACATCTATCCGACAATAACTGCTGTTTGACTTGTCGATCTGGCACCAACTTCTCTTCGATATCTTGCTTGCTTGTTGAAGCTTCTCCATCGAATGGCGAAATCTTTCTAAGTCCATAAACTTGATCTAGCTTGTGAGTCGAACTCATTTAGATTTCTTCAAAACCTAAGTCAAACTTAGTTGAGTGCATTTATTGTAGCCTGTTGGAAATACAGGCTAACAAATTGCCCCCCAAAATTGTCTTTTTCGTTTGTATCTTCAGATAGAAGTAGAAAAAGACGTTTTTGAACTTCGTCGAACATATCTTTCTGTCGAAACAGATAACATCACTATCATCAACATTTAAAGGTAGTTGGAAAAAAACCTTTTATGATGTCATCAAATTCCACTTAGTGGACCACGTTGCATACTTACTCTTTTCTGCTTTTATCAACCGTCAACCTAAGATGTTGACATTTGTTAACAATCTAAGGATTATAAAAAGGCATGAACCTTTTTCTTCTTTCCTTATTCAGTTCATCCAAACTTTGTACCTTCTTCTTTTTTCTCCTTCAGGACTAAAAATTCATTACCTCTTACCCTATGTCTTAATGCATTTCCACATTTATCATTACCATCTTAGAAGAGGGATGCGATCGAAGAAGGAAAGTTATAGAGGTTAAAGGCTGACGCTTCTTTTGAAGAAAGCAAAGTGAAGATAACGAGAACTCCTCGCACTTTACTAACTCTACTTACCAAATCTTGCCTCTGAACATAAGTTTATCCAATTTGTCATTGGGTTGGAACTTATTTGGGTCGCGTTGTGGTTGACTCGCCTAGGCGCATATATGGTCAATATCGTCCTTTGTATTAAATATTTCCTCGGTTGTAATTTTTTGGACATTTAATAGTCTAGTCCGTTTTGAGAAACTAAAAGGTTTCTTTTCCTTTCAGCATAAGGAACAAAGAGTGAATAACCTTGAAAAAATGAAAAGTTTCTATATAAATACAAACACAACCCTAGATCATTTCACTCCAGTCCAAACAGATGATGTCATTTTCAGACGACACATTTCTGGGTTCTCTCTCAAGCAGTCAACGCAGCTCACAAAGGGAACATAATTCTTTACAATATTGCCATTGGGGTTGGAAAAAATATCTTTTTTTTATTAAAAAATGAATCACTACGGGTATGGGGATGGGGATGGGATGCCCGAACCCGTCGGGGACGGGGATGGGATTCAATTTCTTATCCCCGTTGGGTATGGGTAGGGTAACGGGTAAGTATATGAGAATCAGGGATGGGGATGGGGAAGCTAAAACCCATCCCCATCCCGCCCCATTGTCATGCCTAGTTCCTAGTCGTAAGTTATATCCTGTGAAGATTGATTTTTGTTCTTCGTGAGATTTAAACCAACCTCTCCATTCACCCTCGTTTTGTGAACCACCTAAAGGTGATAACCTTTTCCATCATTCTTTGGTCCCTTGTCTATTCCTGTATTTTGTTTTGTTCCTAATCTTAGAATTTGTCCTTTTGAAGTTTTTGAACCGTCATTCGTTCGAGCAACTCGCGAGATTAACCTTGCTATTTGGAAGAGAAAAACGTCCAAAGGTAAGGGCGGTATTCCGTACAATTACATAGTCATAGACTCATGAAGCTAAGTTGAACGTAGAACCCTTATCCTAATAAGAAGAGAAAACTTGAATATAAATAAAAGAATGAAACATATATTAATTTTTATTGCATTTCATGTGTGGTGGAATAATATCATCTTTTGTGGCATAGCATTGCATTGTGTTTGAGTTCCCCGTGTTAAAGAAAAGATGATTTGACGATGGTTTTGAAAAAAGATTGAATTTTGATTGAAGTTGTGAAAGTGATAATTATTTTAAAAGATTATACATCATGCATAGCATGGTATATAGTTGTGTCATAGGTGGCAAATGGGGAGATTATTGTTGTGCCAATTCGGGCGATTATCACTGAGCCAATTGAGGCGATTTATCAGTGTGCCAATTGGGACGATTTATTATTCTGCCAAATAGGGCGTTTTGTCTTTAGGTGCCAAATGGGGTGATTATAATATTATGCCAATTGGGGCGATATCCGGATCATGGTTTAGTTGCATCTCATGCATCCTTTTCATAAAGTTCGTATTTTGATTTCTGTTATTTGTATTGAGCTTTTGACTTTTATTTGGTGAGTGTTTTACTGTTCTTCTTATCTTGTGCCTTTATGTCTATATGATTGTATTTTTGTGGTTTAGGAATACTAACCCCTTACAACCAACATTTTAGGTATTGATGAGTTCGAAGATTTGAAGCAAGAATGATATATAGATTGTACGCGTGCGGGGAATAAATTTGGGTTTTTCATATATTGTAATTTAAAAGATTTTCGTTAGTTAACTCTTTAGAAAATAAAGATTTGGATTCTCTTTATTAGGTAATGATTTAAAGAATAAATTTTAATATATTTTTGTTAATAGTTTCATTCTAGATATCTTTTCTACTAATTTTCTTTTATTAGTTTATTTTTAAAAGCAAATATACACTCATATTTTCTAATGAATAAATAATGTTTAAGTAATGTCTTGGATTAAAATCCGGAGCATTACAATATGGTATCAGAGCAATAATCCTCGGACAAATGTTTTTGGGGTGGGACGATGTTGCATGACGCGTGCCTTGACTGATGTGTGTTTGTTTGATTTCCTTGTGGTTTACTTTCTTGTGGTCGATGGTTCTTTGTGTTATTCATGTCAGATGATTTTGTGATTTACTTGTTGTGTAAAATAGATAACTTCGTCTTGTGTAAAATAAGCAACTTGTCATTGTTAATAACTATATTCTGCTACGTGAATTTTCTATTGTATAGTTCTTAAGTCTTTCCAAGTTACTACTCGGTTAGAGTAATTAATTAAGAGCCGGTAACTATTCATTATTTTTATCCGTAAGTGAGTAGAAATTTTGTGGATTAGTTAATGAGAACTTTGAGACCATTAAGACAATTTAGAGTTGGAATTATGCTCTTCCCCCTGCACTTTTCGCTTGCACCCAACCAAATTGACCATAATACCCCTGCGTTAGTTAACTAACGCAAGTGTAAAACTATGCGTTAGTTAACTAACGTTGCGTCATTTAAGATACGCATGTGTAAAACACTGCGTGAGTTAACTTAACCCTTAAAAGTCTAATGGGCTCAACACACTTGTTAACTAACCCGCAAAGTATTTATTCGTCTACGGTTAAAGTTATCGAATACTTACCGGCTCCCAACTAATTACCACACTAGTAACTTAGTAAAATAATGGTTCTCACTTAAACACTAAAAATAATTCTCACCACAAAGTTACTAATTTACCCTTGTTTATGAAATGACCAAAATACCCCTGAGTCTAAAATGACTATAATACCATTCCAACACCGAAATCCACTAATCCTAACCCAAAATACACACACAGGCAATTAACCACATATGAGCACATATAATCACATATAAATAAATAATGAAATAAATCTAGCAAAAACGGGCTGTTACAGAGATCATATCCTCTGTTTCCATGAACTTATGAATGAGAAATTATGAATCCTAGTGCTTGCCATCGTCTTGAACTGCTTTGTTCCAAATGAGAAATTATGAATGAGAGGAGTGACATTTTTAGGAAGAGTTTCCACCTGAAGATTGGGATTAAAAATCAAGTTTTTGCCACTTAATGGTAGCAAATAGTAGCTTGGGTCCGCTCATCCCACACTTGGGGCGCATGGTTGGGCGCCCAACTGTAGTTTTGCCACACTTAGGGCTCCTGCCTCACACTTGTGGCGCCCAAGTGTATTTTTTTGCACACTTGGGGCGCATGATACATGCTTGAGGTGCCCCATTGTATTTTCCCGCACGTAAACGCTTGTTTGTTTGTCTTTTTGGGTGTTTTCTTCAATATAAGATGTCTTGGAACTTGGGAACAGATTTCCTCCCTTTTTAATATCTTTCGAGGCATTTTGAATCTTCATTCATTATCTTCCCAAAGTCTTCACAAGTCTACAAAGGTCTTGTTTTGCCGATTTGTATGATTTCTTTGTGCATTACATCAAAACACCCTAGATTTGTTATGCTTAAGGAAAAGTAGAATTACATGACTCAAATATAGAAAACATTACAAATGTCCCAAAATCATAAGTAATTTCTCTAATAATCCTCTATTTTGGATATAAAACCTACTGAAAAATACCCAAAAACATACTAAGAATAACATAAGTTGACATGTCATCAATCGTCTTTAAGGACGTGTTTTTGTGGGGTGAGGTTCATGGGTTACCTTGTGTACGTACCTTTGGAGGCGGTGTAATGATTTTGTTGTATCTTGTTTAATAGGTCGTTGTTGGACCGTTGTTGGATTGAGGTTCAGTGCAGAACAATTTTGATTTGGGTCAAGGCACGATCTAGGGTTATGTTTGGGCTGCTGTTATCATAGGACCAGAAGGCCCATGACATAGATATGTCCCTTAACCTCAATGGAAAATAGACCCCTTGGAACCGTCTCAATTGTCAAGCCCATATCCAATAATGTATTTTTATGATCTATTTACATTAACAGTCCTCGAGTACAATTGGCAAGGTAAAGCTTTATCGACCAAAACCCTAAACCTACAATCTTGGTTTAAGGACACACATTTTACCTTAAACTACTCAAAAGTGAAGCCTCTAGCTAGTTATTTTTATGATGTTGGGTTTAGTGTTTATCAGTTTTGTGTCTTTTAGTCTAGCATGTTTGATTAGTTGATAGTTGTATCTTAGAATGTGTTAAAGCACCCAAGCTTACGTGTGTCTCAAAAAAAATTCCATTTCATCACATATCATCTGTCAAAATCTAGGTTTCTTTTGCATGAATCGATTCATACATGTCTAAATCGTATCACAAAAGCTTCTAACTTAGTGTTAATCGATTCATGACATTTGTGAATCGATTCGCTTTGAATCATCTCAAGAAATACATGAGTCGTATAACAATATGTTTTAACTTATCCTGAATCGATTCATACTATTTTGAATCGTATCAACCTTCATCCTGGGCAGTTTAAATCGACTCAATAATCATTTGATACACATCAATCTTCATAGCATTCTTCCTTTCTCAGTTTTGTCATTTAATGGTCTGAATCGATTCAATCATTTAGTGAATCGATTCATGCAGTTGTTTTGGTTCGAAATTTTGCACTTCCCCTCCTTTACTATATAAACTCTCCTCCTCATAACTCCAAAATTATTGAATCATTTGCATCTATTATCTCTAGGTCTCAAAAACTCTTTGTCCATAAATTCTTCAAGATTAAACACTTTTTCTTAGGATGACTTTGAACATTGAGTCACATTGACTTGCTAGGGTGATAGTAGGGATTGTAAGTTGGTTCTTTCAAGGAGATTGGTTGGGCTTAACCAAGGTTCCAAAGTGAAGTAAATAATCTGATTCCACCTCCAAAGGTCTTGAGGGGGGGGGGGG
>Ga0228711_1004838_pt1 | contig 20587 bp, 7 predicted proteins | sample MedpolnodulmetaG_2_FD_177996 | JGI IMG/M metagenome (GOLD analysis project Ga0228711, IMG submission 177996) | Root nodule microbial communities from Medicago polymorpha collected in Santa Monica, California, United States - brown nodules | ecosystem: Host-associated > Plants > Roots > Nodule... | reverse complement strand
AAGCCAAAAAATTGAAAAAAAAAAATTATCGATTAAAAAACAAGAATTTGGAAGGAAAAAGAAAGCAAAAGACAAGAAATCATAAGTAATTAGAGACTTTTGAAGCAGAGAAAAAGAATGAGAAGAAAGCAAGACATGAAAAAATGACGGTAGACACAGATTTGAGAGAGAATGACAAAATCTCAAGGGTTTGTGTGAGATTGTTGGATGAGAATAGTAATTATATTTTTCACTAAAAAGTCTCACAAAATCCACTTCATCCAAGAATCCATCAAAATCTATAGATTTTTGAATACCAATAGACAATTCATAAGTCATTAGAAATCTCAATTGAATACCAACAGATTTTGTTGCCCAGACAAAAAAATCCTGATTGTCTTAATTGAATACCACAAGATTTGTTTACATTATATAAAAGTCTTAATTGAATACCACTAGACTTTTTTATTTTAAAAAAGTCTTTTAAAATCCTTTGAAATCTCAATCGAATACACCCCTTATAATGACAAATATGATAGTTTACTCATTTTTGTTTATAGAAAACTAATCAAAAATAAACTTTTGTTGATGGGCCTAGCATTAGGACTTTAGTAGCAGAGAATGTAAGAGTGATTGATGTTAACATTACTCTTCACTGCATGATGAATTTCTTTTAGTAACATCCTAATATGACTTTAATGACAACAAAGTGGCATGAGAAATGACTAACGAAGTAGCAAATAGTCAACAAAGTGGTTCGGATTTATCGTGTTGCTAGTTATTATCCAGTAGTGAATGCTAACAGCAAAAGTTGTACATAAGATGTAAAACATGGCAAAATCAGTGAAAGTTTAAGAAGTGATATCTTTGGTTACATCTTTTGGTTTATATTGACCAATGAATTTGTGACACAAAATTGATAAAGCAAAACCATGTTTGAATCGTTTTCCTTCTGAAAAATTAAAGTAAACCAATTTGCAAACGATCAAGTAGTTTATGAAGCTTATCTCATGATGTAAGATAGATACCTGGATATATATCTTTTAATTTGTATACCTTTTTCTCTTGTTGTTAAACAGTTTTGTATTGGCGAGCGTAATTCACTTGGTAAGAAATAATGTATAATATATATGTAGGGATCAGAATTCGAACTTCAGACACTCTATATATTCATCTTTAAGTTAAATTTCTCTGACCGTTAGACTACTTGAAAAGAAAAAAAAAAAAAATTATTGTTTATTGACTTCTTATAAATGGTTCTCCACTTTGCATGCATTCGTGTGGCCAAGTTAAAGTCAAGTCTTGAAATTAGTTGGATACGTATATTTTTTATTTTACGAAAGTTTGGATAATTAGGTTGACACATCACACATATATGGACCAACTAGTAACTCAAGAACTAACAAGAGCTTCTCCCTAATTGGTAGATGGCTTAAGTTGCTGTCATTAAGATTCTCATAAAAAAAACATATTTAGTGATATTTTCTTTAGTTTTATACTGTTTTTCTTTTTACCATATTTAATTTAAAATTATATACTCCCTTTGAGACGAACATTTTGTTCATTTCACACATAAAAAAAAAAAGTACTTTCTTTGGTTACTATTATAAGCAAAATTTCACTTTTTCGATGCATTGAATAATTAATGTATTTAGTCTTTATCTAGTCTTTTTCGATACATTCAGACATTCTTTCAATCATTTTTTAATTAATACATTCTAAAACTAATAATTCATTCTTTAACAAAAAAAGCAATTCATTTTTTTTTATAAGGCAAAATCATAATGACACTAAAAAAGAGAATATGTGATTTCTCAACTATACTCTAATCTTATGTCAAACGCTCATATATATTATTAAAGAAAGGGAAAAAATACATAAACAAAACTGGGGGACATAAACATAACCTAGTAAAATAACACAAACATGCAGGACAACCTAAACGGGAATTACAAACATTTTAAGCCACACATATGATCCAACCTCCAATGGCTAATTTAACATTAAACAAAGGTCAGCTACCTGGCGTATGAACCAACCGTCAACACAGAAATAGTCCAACAACCAACAACTCCCTGCAGTGAGGCAACAAGCAACACCGACTCTTTCGAGCCCAATTAGTCCAATATCAATCATATGAATGACTAGGATTCTAAAGCAATTTGAAGTCAGCCACATGGACTGCGACAAATATTCAAACAACATCGACGCGTCACCGTATCTTTGAAACCTGCAGAACTCAACAAATCTGGATAATAATTAGAGAAATCAAAGGCATGACCACGCGACAAACACCGATAACCCCAAACACAATCGTGAGGTTTCGGTGGGCACAAAACCGAATCACCAACAACCATGACAAAGCCTTTCAGGTCCGAATACATAGAGTTTTCAGAAGGCTTAGGATATGACCACCAGCACGGACTAACCAAACCCTACACCCACAACCTACCGCACAGAAACGAAACATTAAGCATTTCACGGCCATTTCTAGCCCACCATCTGTTCTACAACACAAACCAGATAACAAAACTGGGTTAAATCAAAGCTTCGATCACCGTCGTTTCCATGCGAAACTGGGCAGAACGATCAAGATGGATCAGATCGATGCACATACATGTTTTGTTTTGAGGTTGCAAGTCCCAAACACGTTTCAATAAAAAAAATCACCGACGAGAGGAAACAACTCGGCACCGGATCTGAAAAAATGGTGGTGCAGAGGGCCGACGCCACCCATCGCACCACCGATTACAGTTGCTACATCTTAAAAAGGGCGACGGTAAATCAATTCATTCAAATAAATGATAATGTTATTAATTTAGATACTAATGATTATGTCATAAAAATATGCAAATTAAACCAAAATGATTCGATAATGTACAACCATAATACTAAAAAACACGTAAGCCTAAAACTAATGCCTCCTGAGTAGCTGTCTATTCCTTCGAGCTATATAAAACGTGGTGGCCAATGTTTATCGGTTTTTTGGAGAACGTCTGCTACTTCCTTCGTCGGAATCCCCACGAGCTTTGCCTCTTCCTTGACGCGCCATCGACGGAACAAAAACGACGTCTGCTACCACCACAGGAGTGGCGTTTTCTTAATTGTCATGCGCAACTTCGAGTTGTGTTGCAATCTCACTTGGAATCTTCTCTTGATTTTCCTCTACTCGCTTGAGTCTTTCATTTTGATTTTGGATGAGATTCATAAGGTTCGTCAATAGTTCGTTCGCATCTGAAGGTGGTGGTGGAAGATTCTGTCTTGGCACCTAAACATGAATTTTTGTTGGAATGAGCAGCAGTGATCTTGATGGTGGAGGCATCTTTGGAGAAGCGTTGTCATTGTTCTTGTCTTGATCCACCAGTTTGAGAACTGGCATTGAACAATCTTGCAAATGTAGAACAGTGGTCCACGGTTCTCCGGTGTGGCAGAGGTTGAGTATGGACAATAGAGGATAAAGGTTTCTGTAGACACATTATCACTCTTACACTCAAGTCAGTATTTGAAAGAGGTGGTTGTGTGGGAAAAGTTTTGAAAAGTGCAGTATACCGTGCGGGTGACGCTGAGTCACCCTTATATAGGCTCGATGAACGTTAACTTCCTTCGTGCAACAAGGAGTGGTCCTCTTAGGGAGCCATTGGAGATAACATGGACGGTGGAGATAAGCTATGGCATGCTCATGTACGGTAATCCGCACATGGCTTCCTTTGGTCCGAAACATGATTGACTCTAAGTATTAAATGATTTTAAAACTACTTTTTGAAATTCAATCTAAGATAATTATTCCATCGATATTAGTTGTAGACATATCATATTATTGAATTGTAATGTTAGGATTTAAAGTTCAATCAAACCTTCGATTATCACGAACTCACCTAAGATAAGGGTGTGATGATCAAAGAAAAATATTGAGACAAGACATTGATGTTAATTATTTTATTAATTCGTCGTAATATTAGGCAAGCAGTTGTAGTAACTAGATGCAATTACTAATTGTAAAACCCGATATTCACTAGATTTATTCTATTGTTTATTTATGTGTGTTTATATGTGCTTATATGTGATTAATTGCCTCTGTGTGTATCTTGGGTTAGGATTAGTGGATTTCAGTGTTAGAAGGGTATTATAGTCATTTTAGACTCAGGGGTATTTTGGTCATTTTGTGAGCAAGGGTAAATTAGTAATTTCATGGTGAGGGTTACTTTTAGTGTTTCAAGTGAGAACCATTATTTTTACTAAGTTACTATTCGGTAGTGATAATTAGTTTTGGACCGGTAATTATTCGATAACTTCTAACCGTTAGTGGATAGAAACTTTGGGAGTTAGTTTATAAGTGTTGTGAGCCCATTAAGACATTAAGTGGGTTAAGCCCAATTGTGTAGAGGCTATATAAGTATTAGTCATTAACGAAAATAGGGTTACACAATCATTTTACAAATTTTGAGAAGAGGTAGAGAGAGAAAGGGGCAAAAGGAAGAGAAGAGGGTTGTAGAGAAAGGCTTGAAGAACCCAAGGGAGCTAGGGATTCGAGGAGCTTGATTGAAGCTTTTTCTAGGATTATTTCTCATTGAGGTAAGGGGGTTAGATTTCAATCATAATCTTTTAGTTTAATTTCTTTTCTAATTCTATGCATAAGTGCTTAATTGTGAAAAGTGATTATTGTGATTTTAATTGGTGAAATTCGTGCTTATGTTTGGATGCAATGTTTGGGTATATGAATTTGAAGGTAATTAAGTTGTTAATGTTGAATTTTACATGCTTATGATGTATATACATGTATCCTTGTGTTTTACCCATAAATGATGAAGAATGAATTGTTGTTGATGGATTGTTCATGAATTCATGTTTGATTGATGTTGTTGTTGTTATGAGGTGTTGTTGTTGATGATTCATACCTTGGATGTTCATAATTACGGAATTGTGGTATGAATTGAGTTGTTGTTGAGGGTTTTGTAAAAATGGGATTGAATTGATAAATTGTGTTGAATTGATATTTAATTCATGCTTACTGTGTTTCTAAAAGCCCTTTTGAGTCCATGAACCTGTAAAACAATCTTTGGAAACATTTTTGGGTGTTGGGAAATCAAAATTGGGAGTTTTGGGTGAAAAAGGGTTGGAACTCGAAAGTTTTTCTGCAGAACTGATGACTGTTTGCTTAAGCGAACAGTAAGCGAGCTGTAAGCGAACAGCTACAGAGAGTTTCTGGAACTCGGTCGCTCAAGCGAACGGAAAGCGAACGGTAAGCGAACAACTACTGCAAGCTACTGGAACTTGGTCGCTTAGGCGAACAGGTTGTCGCTTAAGCGAACGAGCCCAGTTTTAGTATCTTTTGATTTTTGTTCCGAGCTTCCGGGGACCAAACCGAGCTTTGTAAAATACTTCTTCGAAGTTGTTTAATTACTGTTTATGCTCTTAAACCTACTGGAACATCTCATAGATGGGATTGGACTTGATTTTGTGATTTTGAACTTAACTGTTTAAAATTGTCCAAGAACGTCGACTTTTCCGAAACTTGTTTCCTCAAGGAAATGGAGTAGGGTTAAGGTTGTACACCGATTATATGATTTCTAAAAATGGTTTTGATTGGTTCCTTGAATCTTAACTTGTTTTGCTTTGAAATGGAATTCTTTGAAAAAGTGATAAAGAGAGACGAACTTGCAATTTTGACGATTTTGTCGAAGTCGGCTGGTGAAACACACATGTATATTCAACTACACTCATACGTGATCTAAGTGTATACATAATCGAGGCCCTAGAGTTTATTTACTTGGTTTTGGTTCAATTGTCTCAATTAATTTGAAGTTGTATGATAGTGTTGAACTATGTGAAGAAGATGATGTTAGTGAATGCATATATGTTGATTGATTGAGATGTTGTTGGCGAATACATATATGTTAATTGAATTGTGAATGTTGTTGGTGATTGCATATATGTCAAGTGATGGTGAATTGTTGGTGAATACATATATGATAAATGATTGATGACAATGTGGCGACGACTCTTAATTGAATTATGACTTGATTGATTGTGTGGACGTAAATACTTGATAATGCAATTGTTGTTGAGGTGATCAACATAAATGGAGGGTATCCTTTATATTATTGCTGAATATTATGAGGTGATTTTGCATTGTCGAGTCTTTGCTTGTATGTCCATGCATCATAGTCATGTTGAGTCTTGATGTTGTAAAGGAGGGTTACTCTTTTACTTCGGTGATAATGTAAGACGGGTGTTAAATCTTACATATGATGTTTTTGTTGCATCATGGGTGACGACCTTGAGGTGATTTGGTACCACATGCATATATGTGTCGAGTATAGGCGCATAACATATTGGCATGAGTCTTAATTGTTGCATTTGAATGATGAATGTTGATGGTAAGTGTGGTTGATGGATACATGCTTGTGATATTTAGAATTGTTGTGTGAATGTGTTTACGGAAATTAATTACTCATGATTAATTATTTGAGACTTGATTTGATTCATTTATGTCAAACTGTCTATGTTGATTATGATTGATGTGAAGGTTACCCCTAGTGGTTTTGACCGCCTACCTGTTTGTATGAATGGGTAGACGAAGTGCAGGACTAGTTTGCTTTCGGTGAGTTGCTTGGTGATTGCTTGGATAGCGGGAGCTAATCTCCGTTATCGGTCCTTTAGAGTCTTAGATTAGACTCTGATTAGGTGTCGGTTTTATGATACTCTGGATTTATTTATGTTATGGAGATTTCGCCCATTTGTCGGTTTTGGAGATCTTATTTGTGGATGTATGTTGATCTTACGACATGTATATTTTGGAGATGTATGACTTATATCCGCTGCGACTGTTGATGAATCCTATATATGCATATTGTTTGAATTTTGATGTGTAGACGTAGTGTCTATTTCTTGAATATTTATATTATTCGCGTGTATTATCGCTTTAATAGAAATAGGGCGTTACACTAATAGGGGTGTACGTGGGTCGGTTTGAGTTGGGTTTGACTAAACCCAAGACCCAAACCATATAGGGTACTCCGATTTGGGTGAGGTAAATAACCACCTGTTACACTATTGGGCTAGTTTGAACAAACCCGCTAATTTTCAGTTTGAGTTGGGTTGGGTAGTGGGCTACCCAAATTATTTTTCTTTTTTTTTTGTTAATATGAAATGACTAAGCGATTAGTCCTCACATTTTTTCATAAAAAATACTCAACTTTTTTATTTTCTAAAAAAAAAGTTTTATAACATATTTTCACTATATTTTAGCACAAAAAAAATAATAAATGATAATATCAAATAATGAATTTTAACATAAAATACTTGTAACAAACTAAAGTTGCATGCTATAAAATTGCATTACTATCAAAACAACCAAAAAGTGCAATATCTGAATTGTAACTTTAGCATGTTTTGATTTTCAATATAAAGTGTCTTTTGTCACTTTTAAAAGTTAGACTTGATTTGTGACCAAAATCTTTTGTATTCTCCTTCTTCCCAATGAAAATAAATCTTTTGTATTTCGTTGAATATTCATTCCTTATCCAGACTCAATACCAGTATTTGTTGGCAGCAATCAAGGCTCTATTGGCTTCAAGTGGGAGATGCAAATTCAAAGTTTTTCCATTCAATTCTGTCTTGCCGAAGGCGTATGAACTCTTTGGGTCCGATTATGGTGAACGGGGTTGTGGTGGAGGGCGTGCTACCAGTCCGTCAGGCTGTGTTTTCTCATTTTTCTAGCCATTTTCAAGCAAGTCAGATGGTGCGGCCTACTGTGGATGATTTGCACTTTCGGACTCTAAGCTTTTCTGAAGGGGGCGGCCTCATTAAGCCCTTTTCGGTAGAAGACGTTAAGGCGTCTATTTGGGATTGTCATAGTTTCAAGAGTCCGGGCCCTGATGGTATAAACTTCGGTTTCATTAAGGATTTTTGGTTAGACTTGAAAGAGGACATTATGCGGTTCGTATCTGATTTTCACCGGAATGGGAAGCTGACTAAAGGTATAAACACCACTTTTATTGCTCTTATTCCTAAAGTAGATAGTCCGCAATCTTTAAATGATTTTCGCCCTATTTCTTTGGTCAGAAGTTTTTATAAAATATTGGCGAAACTCTTGGCAAATAGATTGAGACAGGTGGATTGCAAGTGTTGTTTCAGGAACCCAGTCTGCTTTTGTAAAAAATAGACAAATCCTTGATGGAATATTGATTGCGAATGAGATGGTTGATGAGGCTCGTAAATCAAAGAAAGAGTTGATGTTGTTTAAAGTTGATTTTGAAAAGGCCTACGACTTAGTGGATTTAGAGTATCTTGACTCGGTGATTGGTAAAATGTGTTTTCCTAATTTATGGTGGAAATGGATCAAAGAATATGTTACCACGGCTACTGCTTCTGTTCTTGTTAATGGTAGCCCTACCGATGAATTCGCTCTTGGTCGGGGTTTAAGACAAGGTGACCCACTTTCACCTTTTTTGGTCCTATTGGCAGCGGAGGGGCTTAATATTATGATGAAGGCTATGGTTAAAGCAGAGTTGTTTCGTGGGTACAAGGTTGGAGGGGGTGATTCGATGATTTTATCCCATCTGTAGTTTGCTGATGACACCTTGCTTTTAGGCGAAAAGAGTTGGGCTAATGTTCGTGCTTTGAGGGATGTGTTAGTTCTTTTTGAGGCGGTGTCTGGCTTAAAAGTTAAATTTCACAAAAGTAGTTTGGTTGGGGTAAACATTGTTGCATCCTAGTTGAATGAGGCCGCAACCATTTTGCATTGTAAGATGGGTAATATTCCTTTTGTTTATTTGGAGCTGCCTATTGGTGGAAACCCGCGGAGGTTGTCTTTTTGGGAACCTGTGGTTAACCGTATAAAATCTAGATTGTCTGGTTGGCAAAGCTGGTTTCTCTCCTTCGGTGGCCGTTTGATTCTTTTAAAGTCTGTCTTGACCGCTCTACCTGTCTATTCTCTTTCCTTCTTCAAGGCTCCATCAGGTATAATCTCTTCTATTGAATCACTTTTGATTAATTTCTTTTTTTGGGGCGGGGGAGGGGGAGTAAGGATCTTAGGAAAATTTCTTGGGTAGGATGGAGGTCTGTGTGTTTACGAAAGGAGTACAGATGGTTACGGGTAAGACAGTTGAAGGAGTTTAATGAGGTGTTGCTAGGTAAGTGGTGCTGGAGGATGTTAGTGGATAGAGATGGGTTGTGGTACCGTGTGTTGGCGGTGAAATACTGAGAGGAGGATGGGAGGTTGGAGGTTGGGGGCCGAAGTGGTTCTACGTGGTGGTCGGAGGTTGTGAAGATTAGGGATGGGATAGGGGGCGGTGATAATGGTTGGTTTCATGAGAGTGTGGTGCGGCGTGTGGCTGATGGGGAATCCACTCTTTTTTGGCATGATCGGTGGTGTGGTGATGTTGCTTTGAGGGAGCGCTTTAGCAGGTTATTTGATTTAGCTTTGAATAAATCAATAACGGTTAAAGACATGTTCTTACTTGGTTGGGGGGAAGGGGGAGGTGGATGGCAGTGGTGTAGGAAGTTGTGGGTGTGGGAGGAGGATCTTCTAGAGGAGTGTAGGTTATTACTGTCTGATGTTTCCTTGCAGCCTTTTTCTTATGATGTTTGGCAGTGGTTGTTGGACCCATCCGGAGGCTATTCTGTTCGTGGGGTGTATGATATGCTCACAACTCAAGAGAATCCTCAGGTTTTGCAGAACAACGATTTAATTTGGCATAAACATGTTCCCCTAAAGGTGTCAATTTTTGCTTGGAGGTTGATCCGTGACTGCTTGCCTACCAAAACAAACCTGGCGTTGCGTGGTGTTCTTGATACCGAGGCGTGTCAGTGTGTTTTAGGGTGCGGTCAGGTGGAGGATGCTCGTCACTTGTTTTTGTTGTGTCCGTGCTTTGGTTCGTTGTGGCCTTTAGTGCGGTCCTGGATTGGTTTCGATGGTGTTCACCATGATGATATTGCTGCCCACTTTATTCAGTTTACTAATTATACAGGTGGTTCGAAATCCCGGAGATCCTTTATGCAGCTTATTTGGCTTCTCACAGTCTGGTTGTTATGGAATGAAAGAAATGCTAGATTATTTAAACAGAAAGAATGCTCTCTAGTTCAGCTATTAGACAAAGTAAAATACCATTCTTTTTGGTGGCTGAAAGCCAAAAAGGCTATTTTTGCTTATGGTGAACACATGTGGTGGTCTAGTCCTTTGTCGTGTTTAGGCATTGGTTAGATTCTCTTTGTATGTTTAGTGAACTGCTTCTTTTCTAGTGGTCTTTTTGGCACATCTTGTGCTGGGGAGATTACTATTGCATTGTTAATATAATTCCATTTTTGCTTGTGCAAAAAAAAAATGTTGGCATTATTGGGTTAATCATTTTATTTGGTTTGGATCTTGTTTTACCCAAAACCCTTTTTTTTTTATGAGTTTTTCATTTTTAAAACCGTACCCACCCAGTTACCCAATCCAACCCACTTTTTTGAGTTTTTTTAAATAGGTTGACCTAGCACATGTACACCCCTAATTACTGATTAACTGAAGAATTTGTAAGACCAAATTATCTTTAGATCTTGAGTATTTTTATCAAAGTAATTTATTATCAGTATAATTCAAATATATACAATGTATACCCCCAAATTTTATAACTTGTACGATCAAATGTTTAAGTATCAATTGAAACAATTTTTATAAATACGAGCTTTAAAATTAGGGAAAATGCACAAGGTAATGAAGCAAATATAGTATATTTTTGTTGTTGTAATGTGTACACTAAATTTAATTTTTGAATTTGTAATAAATAGAATGCAAAAAACATGAGGGAATATTTCTACTTTTAAGTTCCTTAACATGTGCCCTGAGTGCACAAGTTAGCATGACCCTCAAAATTATTATTGACGACGATTTAGTAGACTTGAAAAACTCTCCATCACCCTGCATTAAGACTTTGTTTGGGAGCTTTGAGGGGAGTGGAAGGGAAGGCTTTGGTGGCGGAAAATATAAGGGAAAATGGAGAAATCTTTCATATTTTTTAAAAGTGTAGTTTTTTAGAGAATGATAAATTAATGCCTACGATTATTATATTTTTAATTTTAAGAATATTATAATAAAATAGATTAAATTTGAAGAATTAATATAAAACCCTCCAAAATCCCCCTTCGATACAATTTTTGAGTTCCCAAACGAGGAGAGTTTTGTATTATTAAGAAAAGTTAACCCCCCAAAACCCTCCCTTCCATTTTTCTCTATTTCTTCCACTTACTCATTCCTTTTTTCCTAAGTTTTCCCTTCCCCTCCAAAGTCGCAAGCAAAGCCTAAATGTTGAACATTATAAATACACCGCTTAATTGCTTTTCTTAATACACCTCACTAGCAAAAGTGACTTGTAAAAAGAGATAGCTATTTTTTTTCAAAGATATAAAAAGAGATAGATGTAATAGTAATATCGATGTCTGTCTCAAAACATGTAGAATTAAGGAAAAAAAGTTATGTTTTTCTACATCTACTTTTCCGTGGTTTATTCAAAATTTTAAAAGTAATAATATTTTCCAAAGACAGTTTTCTTACACTTTTTTCAAATAAAAAAAATAACTGCGAGAGAATCAGCAAAAACAGCACAAGTAGAGTTGGCTCTACGTTTTGCTCTAATATTTTTCTGTGAATGTATATGCATGTACATATTAATTGTACAACATTCATGCATTAGAAGGTTCGTGATACATGCATCTAATTTGTTTGTTTCTACTCTTTCAACGTTGAATTTTGTTTTTTACGGTGAGCGCATGATACTTTCTGTATGTTAACAATTTTGTAAGTGTGCCATAGCATGTGTGCATGCAGCGTCATGCTTCTTTTGCATGGTATCTCGTTTTCATATTTTAATCTGAATTTCTTTGTATTTCGGTATACAACAAATTCCTACATTGCATAACTTTGACACACTTGCTATTCAAAATTAACGGAGACACTTTATAACAAAGACCAAGGCTGTCCCTATAAAACTGGAAGCTAGACTCTCATAGCAAAAATAGGTCCCTAACAAAAAAAAAAGAACAATTTTTTTAAAAGATTAATCTTCTATTTAAACTGAAAATAACATTTGTATAAATATTATTAGCCACCGAAATCAAAATTAGCAATTATTTTTACTAAAGACATGTTTTTAACTTAGAAATAGAAACATGAAACATGATTTTTTACTTAGAAATTGAAATATGAAACATGTTTATTTTTCTTTTTTGAGTGGGGTGGGGATATTGAGAAATAATTTTATTCTTCAGGCCCATCACTTTGGAAGGTTCAGCTCGGTTGAGCTCTTTGCACTCCCAAAAAACGGCTCTGACAAAGACAAATTGAAGCACTCACATAATACTCAAAGTTAGGGGTGTTGATCAGAGGTACGGGTTAATCCATTAATTCGATTACCCCAACCAATTCAATATATATTTTAACTCAGCCCGATAGACTTCAGACTCAATCCATTTAAAAGTTTTTGGTTTGAGCAGTGAGATTGACATTTTGAACCTGCAAACTCATGAACCAATCCACTAACATGACATTTATGTTAAAACGTTTTTAGGTTTAAATATGCAAAAGTTCCAACTATATATATTGAAAAAATTGGAAATAAAAAAAAAAATAGATTTGCAACTTTATATTTTGAGATATTCATAACAGGAAAGTTGTCATTATGGCTTTGTCGGAAATTTACACACCTTTATAAGAAGGTGGTCCGGTGATAAATGTCAAAATAATGTTATTTTACCTATACATTTTAGGGTATTTATTAACTTATTTTGCAAGAAACCTTATGAAAAACCCCCATTTCATGTAAACATAAGAAGCCTAGGTCAAGTATAAAATTTATTTTATTATTACCTTTTTGCAACACATTTTTTTGTTTAGTTTTGGAACCACTCAAGAATATCGAACTTAAATCCTACCGGAATTGTTGAGCAAGGATTCAATAAGTGAGATATAGTCTTCTTTTGTAAGGGACATAGGTAGAGGCATTTGTAAATTGTAATTGCAAGACATCAGGCTAGGTATGCAGTCACACACACTATTAATATGTAATGTCATTCTATCAATTAACTGAGCGAGACATCAGGAGTTAGAGGATATAATGGATCTCATGTTATCTGCGAGACATCAACATGTATAAAGGGGGGTAGGTGAATGTATAATTGAAATAGGAGGAGTATATAAACAACCAAGAAAGGACATTAGATGATTAGTTAACTAAGGTTAATCCCAACAATAGTATCTCTTTCTTTCTGTTTTCCTTTATAAATGTCTAGATCATTTTTTAAACAAACAACCATTTCTCTATACTTAAAATCAATAACAATTATTGAAAAGCTTCGATATCACGTGAGTCCTTGTTGACAGCAGACGATGAAGGTGAAGATAAATGACACATGAAATATAGTTTACAAAGAAGTATTTTAAAATGTTCAATAGCTAGTTATTTACTTATTTCTCAAAATAAATGTAACTTGATTTATGATATTGAAATTGATTCAAATTTCTTTTGCTCAATAGTATCATTTATAGTCTTTATTTAATTTAAGGATGCTAAAAAGTAATAATATAACCAGTTTAATATTTATATATAAAACTAGAGCAATGCTAAAACACACGAAACAATATGCCCCACGAAACCACACGACACATACGTTGCACCTTCTCATTGTTTAAATACATTTTAATTAAAATAAATGAAAAAAATCACAAATTGTGTCCTGGTGGAAAATAAGATCGTGCGGGTAGCACGACATACACACGTCGTGCAGTTTAGCAATTTTCATAAAACTATGAAAAAACTCGTGTATCGCACAGTTTAGAGTCTAGTTAAAAGAAAAACTTTTTAAAAGGGCTAAAATCAAAGTGACCTTATTTACCGTGATATTTTGCATTTTTAAGCCTATTTTAATTCTTTGTCTACCACAACCAGCATACCATGAATCTATATTTTTTTATTACAGTTAAAGATTTTATAAATTGTAAAACCTGAAACCTAAATCTAATTTGAGAGACCTCGATTCACTTTTATTTTAAATAATATATATGTATTTGCTGCTATCAAGTATTGAACGATGTTTTGTTGAATTTAATTATAGTTAGAGATTTTATAAATTGTATAAACTAAAGCCTGAATCTAATTTGAGAGTTAATGATTTTTTTTTCAATGTTCAAGTACCAAAAGTGAGTTCATTAATTTTTTAATTTTTTTTTTAAAATGAAAAGTTAGAATGTTTTGCATTGAACTTGGGATAGGAACATTGACACCAAAATGGACCTAAGCCACACACATTGTTTAGCATACCCTTACCTTGACTGGGAACTATTGTTCTCCTGTTTGAAATAGGAATATTGACACTAGGTAGGAACTTGAGATAGGTACAATGGAACACGTGCAATATTCTTTGAAAATATATCAAGACTAAATCGTTCTCCTAATACCGCTGATGCACGTTCTAACTAAAGATTGTGACTTGTGAGAGCTCACATAAGAAAAAGTAGGTAATAATACCATAGAAAAGTGGTGTAGCCTGCTTCTAATCTTTGGACAAAACTTTGAAAAAAACTCTTTATTGCTAAAATTAATACACAAACGTTCATTCATGTTTCATATTTAAAAACTTGATCATTTCCTAATTTAAATACTTTATTTGTTTTTTCACAGTTCAAGTGTCGAGGGAAAATGTTCATTCATATTTTGTTTACACATGAGTTTAGTCTTATAACATCAAAGGTAGAAAACACCTCTTAAAAAAGGTTGTAAAATGATCATTAATACAAATTCTATTGCGTCAATTTTTAAACGATTGGTAAAACAATAAATATATCAAGAAATCCTACAATGTAACATACATATATACACACACATACATACATACACACATGAGTAGAAGACAATCAAGCAACAAGTTGTGTCATTAAACCTTTTTGGATGACAAGACTTATTCTTGTAACACAATGTTCATGGACCTAAGAGACATAAAATTGTTGTGACCCTTTTAACTCAATGTAGAAAGTCAACAACACTTGGTGCTAGGAAGCCAATAGTATCAAATACAAGTGGTATAAAACCATGATGATTGTCAGAACACGTATTCTCATGTTTGTCCACTTTGCTTGACGCGATTTTGAAGGTTGTCTATCCTACCATAAAAGTCTCGGTTCCCAATCTCACAAGTGGTGAAACCCCATCAAATTATAACATGCATGTTTTCAACCTCCCGATTGAAATATCTCCCTTCCCCAATTATTATTTTTTAAATAGATATTCATATTATATATTTTAAGACAAATTTGTAGCATTAAATATTAATAAGGATATATTTTAAAAAAAGAAGTAATAAAAGCATCCAAAAAATTGCAAGGTGTTTATAATAAAGAACAAACAAATGCTTCAAATAGATTTTATAATCAGAAACCGAGGGAGAAGTATCTTTTATGTTTCATCCTTATACATCCCTGTCTCTATCAATTCACAATCACTTTTTCTTGATTCTCAATTGAGGGTAGTATTGTTCAAACTTTGGGGCTTAAGTCCTAGTTAAGGCCTTTGTCTCTTCAAAAAATTTAGTGATAAATTTTCCAAATCTTCAAAAGGGGTAGCACCGAAAGCACCTTTTGCAAATCAATCGGATGACAAATTTTAGAGAGATCAAATAAAGGGGACAAATATAGGAACATATTTTAGTAACTGCCAAGAAGATAGAGACAATAGTGTTCATGGGTATGTGTTTTATTCAATAAAAGCAGCGTGGAAACTCAAATTTGTTGTTTTTTTTAATAAAACTCAAATTTTTAGTCAGTGGTACAAAAACTTAAAGGAGGAAAGTGGAATTTAAATAAAACAAAATACTTAAACTCCAAATTTGGGACCTAAAAGTTATTTTTTACCACATAGATCTTTTAAGTTAGTTAATCATAATAAGTTTCTCCTTTAAGTATTTTTATACCATTAAATCCTTTAAATTATTTAAAGGTAACTTTTAGGTTCCAAGTTTGGAGTTTTACTTGGAGGAAACAGGAATAAGAACTACCAAGTCACCAAGGGATAAAACAACATAATGGGTTAAAATTGTTGGGAAGAAAAATGTAAGGACCAAAATCAAAGTGAGCGTACACCTGCAAACTCTAACACGCACGCATGCTCAGCCCACGTCTCATTTGACAGGGACTGCGTCTACTTCAGGTACAGCAGCACAAATTTGGCAAAGACCACTTGAGTGTGACTTAAATGTAATGTTGATGCGTCTTTTTCTCGACCAAGTTGTCTTATATATCGAGCTTTTGTTTTGGTGAAAACAATGAGCTTGTTCTCCTTGTGCTCTGTCGGGGGGGACGATGCTATGGGTCTTTTCATGTTTTACAATGGATGAATGACATGCAGTTTGATAATGTGGATTTTGTGACAAATCTCAAAACAACGGCGGATGCTTTCCCCAATAATCGAATTGGTGGCACATAATTTGGTCATGTCATCACAGTTTGTAAGACTCTTTTTACCAAAATAAATTCAAACTCTCGGGTTGAGTTCCACATACGACAAACAAATGAAGTAGTTTATGTTCTCGTAGGAGAGACCGCATTTTCAGCTAGTCCCACTACTTATTTTGATGTATCAAATTGTATTAACACCCTTATTATTAATGAAATGCTATAAGCATCTTTCTTTTTAAAAAAAATGATTGAATTGATTGATTATATTGACAAAACAATTGTTAGAAGTCTCACATTAAGTAGATAAAAACGTTCAATGTAGTACATAATTGAGGCTCTTCCATTTGATGATTAGTCATTTAAGTCGGTCTTTTTTTATATGCTCAAGTCCTAATAATTTGTACTTTCATTGAGAGCAGGTAACACAAAGGGTTATCTATATACTAGATTGAGGTGTTCCACTAAATATTGCTAGGTGAATGAAACCGCCAAAAGAAAAGGGTTACCATAGGATTAGCGTCGACAGAGTGAAAGTCGTCGTAGACATCGGCTCTTAAAAGGTGTGATAATATTAGGAGTCCCATATTGAATAGATAAAAATACTTAATGTAATACTTAAATCATGAGCCTCTCTTACCTAATGCACTAGTCTTTTGTATTTGACTCTCCTCAAACGCTAGTTCTAACAATGTAATGAAGTCACAAAGCTCATTCACATAAAGCACTGATCTATTGGGTTGAGTTTAAGCACATGGCTTAAATACAACAATGAGCATTTTTTAAGATTCATGATCAATATGAGACTCTTAACAACCATTAAATTATCATTAGATGTGTGTTATTTGAAAAACTATTTTTTGAACAATTTATGGAACAATCAAAGATATACAAAAACAAAAAAGGTATAGATACAAAAATCAAACTAGTAAAGAGTGAGTAAGAACACAATAAAAGTATAAGAAAAACGGAATCATCTCAAAAATTATTACAAAAGAGTTGTATAAATATCATTTTTTTTTATCATTGATAGATTTCTTAAATTTCAAAGATAAAAATGACGATTCTCTATTTCATAAACTAATATATAAATTTTAAAAGTAATAATTTTAAATATAAAGGCAATTTGATTTCTTGACTAACAGTGTATATAATATACTACTATACACGTAATGAAGATCTCATTTTTATTTTGTTGCGGCCGAATTTTGAGTACATACGGTCAATAATAAAATAAGGTTCCTTTCAGTGTGCATCTGCACGCCCTTACTTTTTAATGTTCATACGCTTTTGCATTTGTGCAACACAAATTTGTAACCTCATCATTAAATTAAATGAAATATCATGTGATTTATTGATTCAATAATAATAAAAATTAGACTTATGTATGGTGCAAGAGTAATTTACATGTGTATGTTAAACAATACCAACTAATGGTATTGAAGTGTGACCCTCATTCATTTTGCAATGACAGTTTTTATTTGTTTGAACATTTTTCGACATTTCTATTTTAGTTTATTCTAAATTTATCACACAATGAAAATGAAAAATACGAAACTGCATCTAGAACTTTCAAAGAATTGTCTTCTGGTCAATTTTGAAAGATCTTTATAAGTAAAAGAAAGAATAGATTAAAAAGAATACAAAGAATGGTGGTGTACAAAACTTAGACCCAGAAAATCCACACAAAAAGTGTTAGACAACCCTAACAGGCATTACAGACAGTGTCAAACACAAAAAAGGAACCAACCCTAAAGGATAATAAATAATGCCAAATACAACTAATCCAAACAGTTAATAAATATAATAAGAAACAAACGAACACCCACGTGCACAATCCAAAAGACCTTTGTATTATGAGATTCACAATAGTGACTGAAAGAACAATTTTCCATTAGTTTCATATGAATAATTCATACATATTTATAGTGGTAAGCTCCTCATGACAGATATGATGAGGTATAGATTGTTAGATAATAAAATATTGGGCTTAAGTTATTGGGCCTTTATGTTACTAAGTTAGTAGTCCGTGGGTTTTATTTATATTCTTTTATAATCTTTTGCAATGTTAAGCTATTGATATTCTATGAAACCCTAGCCACCGTCTTTGTTTTGTATTTGTTTCTGAAACCTATATTGTTTACATGGTATCGAAGTCGGGTTAAAGATTGCAATGTGGTAATTTGACTTAGGTCCCACAATGTTCATGTTCCCAGGATGTTGAGTGTAAAAATATGCTTGAGCATCCTCATCCTTCGAGCTATCTTTTAGGATGAGATCCAAACCTATTTAACATGGTATTAAGTGCATGGTTTGATCTGCCTTAAATCATTGGTGGCTTTCGCTTGCTATTGAGTTCTAATAAATTTGGGAATGTTGTGTGATGGATTTGATTTAGGTTCTAGTGGTTGTCTTTTAAAGTTTTTATGGTTGATTCTATTTGATATTGTAGTTTCGATCATAGATTTTTCTTTGTTTCTATCGGGTCTGTTTGTTGCTTCTTGTATCTCCGCTTAAAAAATAATGGCCAAAGTCTCTCGTTTAAAAAGTTATATTAGTTTGCCTCTCATTTAGTAATCATGAGTTTCAAAGTCTAGGTGAAATTTAATTCTTCTGATTGATTTCTTCTCTCTTTTGATAATAAAATATCAGGCTTAAGTTATTGGGCATTTATGTTACTAAATTAGTAGTTCATTAGGTTTTATATATATATTCTCTTATAATCTTTTACATTGTTAAGCTATTGATATTCTATAAAACCCTAGCCACCGTCTTTATTTTGTTATTGTCTCTGAAACCTGAACACCCCAATTTTTTAAACTTAATTAATTCAATAATGTTGAATACGGGAAGTTTAATTAATATTATGATTGGTGTTGTTTTGCTTGTATGTGATGAGTTATTGTTGAAAAGAGAATAAGATAACGATGTTGAGTGAGAAGTGGTTTGAGAAATTAAATGAAACGAAGAGAGCAGTCCAAATAAGATAAATAAAGAGTCGGAGGTGTAGAAAATAAGATTTAAACAAGTGGGGGACGGGAGAAGTAAAATAGTAGCACGTAGGAAAGGAGGACAACCATAACGAATAGAGAGCCCAAGTATAAATAAGAATATTAGGGATTAGAAAATCAGTTTTGTTGATCAGAGAAAATAGAGAAGGGAATCAAAAGGAGAGAAGCGGAACCCTAGTTGCAACAACATCAAGCACAGCCAGAGATTTCGATTGATTTGAGGTAACGGGGAGAATCTCTTCGTCTCTATGGTTTACTTTTCTGCTTTGAGGCTGTAGGAATGATGGAGAAGGAGAGCTACTGAAAATGTTGAATGAGGGTTATTTTTGTGGTTGAAAGATTAAAATTCAAAAACCAAGGTTAGGATAATTGATTTAGAGCCTTTAATCATGTAAAGAGTGATGCAATTAGGTAAATGGTGTGAGAAAGTAGTGTTTGGATGATAGGGTAATCTTAGGTAATGTTTCATATTAGCTTGGGATCACAAGGGCTCTGAAAGTGGACATTTTGAGCAACTTAGAAGAATTCTCGAAGCTCAAAAACGTAGAACTTTGAAACATCATAGAGCTGCTTTGTGTTAAGGGCACCTAGCACCCACAACCCTAAAGTTGGCGCCTAGCTCCCATTTATAGGTATTTTTCACCTGTGAAAGTTGTAGTTATGAATGTTAACTTTTCATTGGCTTTGGTTTGACATCAATCAGATATCCACAACGTGAGTTATGATCAACATACCACACATGCGTCAACACGGTAGTGCATCTCTTCCAGCCTTAAGAAAATAATCTTTTCCACCACTTTATGTTCAAAATTGTAGTTAGGTGTCTGCAAGAAAGTGGTATATATGGATGTTATCTTTCATTTTCCACTGGTTTGAATCCATTTTCACCTCTAGAACTTGGGTTGTGATCTAAACACCACGCACAGGTCATGCTGCGTTGTTCATGAAATTTCAGCACAATCCTTCTAGTGGCTCTTCAACATCTATAAAAGCAATACTGATTTTAAGAAAGCCATTAGTGTGTAAATTAAAAGTAAGGATCCCTAAACTACATACCTAGTTGAGGGAGGGTGTTTGAGCATAAATAGAAGTATTTGTCTCAAGATAAAAGCAAGTCTAATTATGAACCGAAGATAATAACATATGAGAAGCTAATGATGGTCGGGCAATAGGG
>Ga0228711_1004832_pt1 | contig 20605 bp, 14 predicted proteins | sample MedpolnodulmetaG_2_FD_177996 | JGI IMG/M metagenome (GOLD analysis project Ga0228711, IMG submission 177996) | Root nodule microbial communities from Medicago polymorpha collected in Santa Monica, California, United States - brown nodules | ecosystem: Host-associated > Plants > Roots > Nodule... | reverse complement strand
TATCTCCCCAAATTGGTTTGCCAACATCTCATCTATTTTTTCCCAACAAGTACCCAAATCACCCTTGGAGGTGGACAAATATTCCTTCACCACACCATGAGCTCCTTCAACTCTATTCGTGGTCCTGCACCCAAGATGTAACACAAGGTCCGTCCATGCCCTCACTAGTTTGTCCTTAAAGGCTTCAAAATGGTAGTTTCAACATAGTGAAGAAACTTTGGATAATCCTCACAAGCATCTTGGAATTCCAATAGATTACCCGCATATAACTCTTGATTAGGAGATTCAACCAATTTTTCCCATGCATCAAATATGGTATCAACTAACTTACTATGCTTCTCCTCATCGACAATCTTCTTTTGCCCATCCACCACAACAACATTTTGTTTAATTTTACAATCGGTGATGATTCTTGATCTAACATTTTTGCCAACATGGAAATAACAAAGTATTGCACTACTATCGGGGAGAACATTTGCTATGACATTCATCATACTCGTGTCCCTATAGGTCACTACCACCTTAGGCATATCACTATTTGGTCCAAGAAGTTTAAGCAACATTTGCAAAGCCCAAGTAAAGTTATCCTCCTTCTCCAACGTCATAAATGCAAAACCAACCGAATATGTCAAATAGGTTGAGGTGACTCCAACTATTTCAAACGATGACATCCTATACAAGTTGGTTTTGTACGTGGAATCCATTATCAAAACAATCGGAAAATTGTTAAACAACTTTACCGATGTTGGATGAGTCCAAAATATGTCTTGAACAATTTGACTTTCCTTCTTTTCTCTTACGTAATAAACATATCCATTCTCTTCCAACTTTGAGATTAGAAATTGCATCTCCGTCAAGTCACCCATTTTTGCCTTTTTGAATTTATGATGTTCATTGTAGATTTGCTTGATATTTGTCATGAACTCTTTCCTTTTCTTCTTCAAATTTGTCAAAATATTTTTTGGTTTCACCGAAGAATCGGTCAAGTCATGTACAATCTTCTTGTCGTCCTCCATTAATCTTCCGGCAAGAAGGTGCCTTGCTACATACGGCACCATCTCATGGTTGTGAACACCATTAAGAATAGCCAATTTCCAAGCATTGTCTTCCCTGACGACATATCCACGCACCTTGAACAAACACCCACATTTTCTTGATCTCGTTGCTTCATGCTTCACTTTTCTCTTCGGTACTTTGTGCTCGCCGCTCTGTTCACAAACCAACTCCAACATAGCATTTCTACCTTCACAAGATCTTCTAATGATAACCGTAAATCCAGCCCTATTTGCTTGTCGACGGACCCAACCGAGCAATTCGACTTTATCTTTCCATGTGTCTCGGGTCGAAAAGAAATGAGTCGTGTCCACTTCGTTGTCACGAAGTTTCCACACATCGAAATTGACACTTGAAGCCTCAACTTTAACGGAAGCTTCAACCTTCACGGAAGCTTCGACCTTAATGGGAGCTTTAACCTTAATGGAATCGACAACTCTAGGCTTTCGATCACCCGCATTCTCAACCTTATCTATAAATAAACAACATATAATTACTAAACTCATTAATAAACATGTATCTAATGTCATATAATAACATAAACAAACCAAAAAAAACAAAAGAAAAAAAATTGGAATTTTTTTTTAGGCAGTAGCACTGCCATTTGAGAAATTTGGAAAAAATTTAAGTGTCTAGCGGCAGTTAACAACCGCTGACTCCCAGCGGTAGTTAACAGCCGCTAGAGTTCGTGACAGACCCAAAAAAAAAACTGCAAAACCCAATCAAATGCAAACATGTTAAAACTTGCAATACCTGTTTTTTGATGCATATTGTGTGTAGAAACGTCCTAGCAATGGATCAGCAATGATTTGGAACCAAGATTTTGACAAAGGATTTTTGAAATGGGGATTTTTTGAGGTATGGTAATGGTGAGGTGAGGTGATGAATGAATAGGACCTAGGGGTTTTCTGGTTTTGGGGGGAAAAAAAGTAACTGTAGTTAACTACCACTAGGGGCCCCAACGTAAATTACTTGTGTCAATGTGAAGTTTTTTATGTCAAAAAAGCAATTTTCAAAGCGGATTACCAAACCTGTTTAGGGCAGGTCCTAACTGGTTCGTGTTATCATGTTGGGCTTAAATATCCTAGTTAAATACCGACTCTAAAATTAGAGAATTTCTTTTCAACCTTACTCATCTCTTGCACGCTTTCCAAATTTGTCATTTTACCCTCGTTTGGATTATATAATTTGAAGCATTAGACCAAATTACAGGTTCATAACTTCCTACTGACATAGCATTGGTTTTTTTGGCGGAGGTGTTTGTTATTGTTTTGTTAGGTGTGGGTGTTCCGTCTATATGCGGCACCTTTTTTGTTTCTTGTATCTTTCTGTCGTCCATACCTTGCATCTTGCGGGGATGGCATTAATAAATTTGCCGATTAAAAAAAAATCATCTAAAAACTCAAAAATCCATGTGTTTTGCCATTAAATTATTGTATGTAATTCCTGTTTCAAAACCTTTTCAGATTATATAATCTGAAACGTGTTGAACCCCATTAGACCAGGTTTTAACCATAATGGTGGTCATAATATTTACACATTTTGTATTATATAATTCAAAGAAGTAAAATATGTGTTTGAATTGTATAAATCCATATTGTATCAACATGGAGACCTTACCTATTTGTACAAAAAGCGTACTCATATGTAAATCTAAGCTGATTTTGAAACACAAACCAAATCTAACGTAACAAGTTAAAATTCTTGCCACCGACAGATGCATAAAATTTTAAATAGTAGATAAATTTGAGTCTGGTTTTCCCAAAAAATGAAACTGAAATATTTTCTCAACTGAATAAATTCAACTAAGCATAGAAATTGAACATGGCACAACACTTATTCACGTTAGCATAAATCACACACAATCATGTTCAAATCACACAACGAAGATACCTCATGGGCATATATTTAGACCACAAAAAATCAAACTTCTTTTTAAGGGACAAAAACTCAAACCTGGTCACCAAATTTCTCATTAAAATATACTGGTTTTTATATTCAAAACATTTTTCCAACAAAATTTTCACTCCATAACTTGAAAAGATATAATGAGAACAAATGATCATTGATTTATATTTTAGAGTTAGAATGCATTGATAGCATGTAAGTCAAAAGACTTATCCTAAATCTCAACCCTTAATTTTAATTGATCTCACGATTTAAATTACTTGTATCAACGGAGAAATAAATAGAACTTAGGGGTGTTCAAAACCGAACCAACCCAATAAAAAATCCGCAAACCAAACCAATCCAAACCGAAACCGTAAAAAACCGCACTTGGTTCGGATCAATTCGGATGACTTTTGCACTGAACCGCGCGGTTCGGTTTGGTTTGGTTTGCGGTTTGCATCTCAGCAACCGAACCAAACCAAGCCAAACCGCAAGAATAATCTCTTTCGATTCGATTTTTCCATTGTTGCACCATCAAGTTCGATTCTAATTCCTTTCCATCTCTTTCAATTCATTCCCAGTGATGAATTTGTTTCCTTTACTTCCCAATAATTTGATGCTTATGTTTCTTCTTAATTTTACGTATTTTGATATAAGTTTTACCTAATATTTTAACATATAAACAACAAAATAAAATGTCATATGTTTATTTTGTAACAAGTTGGCAATATTAGAGTTAATGTAATATTTTTTTTATCTCGCGATAAACCGCACAAACCGAACCAATCCAAGGCGCATTGGTTTGGTTTGGTTTGGATGACTTTTTAAAAATCAACCGAACCAAACCAACCGCATGTTTTTTTATCTCGCGGTTTGGATGACTTTTATACTCAAAACCGAACCAAACTGCACCGCGAACACCCCTAGAAACCACTAATTGCCTAATAATATAAAACATCGATAATCAAGCAAACCTCAATTTTGTACTGTGGATTCTACACCACTAATTGTTTTGAGATTTAGGCCAACACCCCTTTGTTAGGTGGCAACTCTAAAAGAATTAAGATATCCAGTATCTTTGCTATTCCAAAATCATAATTGATTCCTAAGGTACCAAACTCTCAAATGAGATCCACAAATGTGTTTTTGTTTGTTTTTATTTTTATATAATTTGAACAAAATATCAATTAAAATTAAGGGTTGAGATTTAGTGTAAGTCGTATGGTTTATACTTTGGTGTTAATGAATCATAACTAACTAACTAACCACACACACATTCAGGAGTGTGCAAATTTTTTGGTTAACCATGTCGAAATCAATAATCAAACCAGCTCATATTTTAAAAATACATACATAATAACTGAGTTGTGTGTAAAAAAGTATTGTCCAAGAAATCTTAACCCATTTCAGTTTTCAATACAACATTAATTATTTTTTCCAATTATATCTATAATTAATACTACTTTCACTACTCCCAATTCAATATATTCTACTTTACATTTATGATAAAGAATAATGCACCAATACTTACAAAGACACTCAAAACCATTTTTCTTAATATGTGTGAAAAGGTAAACTAGCTCAGTTAAACTGGGACGGAGGGAGTACATATGTACATGATACATACAATTTAAATTTTGGTGGCAGTCAAGGTTTATTGAAAAATTAAACGGTGGGTATATCTTGCTCGTTTTGTAAAAATTTGGTAAAAAAGATGAGTTTTAAAATTCCAGCATTGCTGGGACATTTCATAAAATTGTTTATCATAAAAGACTGGTTTACGTACACAATTACAACAAAATTCATGTGAATTAGACAAATTTCAAAGTAAGGCTTACTCAATCATTGGATTTGATGATAGTCAGTATTTTATTGTGCATTATTTGCAACGATTGAATACACTTATCAATTATCATTGACTTACTACCACCTTTCTGGCCATTGCAAAACTGTTGCGAGTTAAGAAGGAGGCAATGTGTAAATATTTAATATCATTGCTCTCTTCTATTTAATATATTAGTCAATAAATAATTTGCTAACCATCTATATGTATCTACCCGTCAACTATATATCTATTATAGACTTTAGAAAACAATTAATCAACACAATGACAATATTAACCTCATTTAGGTAAATAAAAACCTAATTTTCTTAAGTACAAAAAAATTCTTCCACATTTTCATTCATTCAAAAAAATGAGAAACTGTTATTTTTCAACTTTTTCTTCTTTTTTTTATGTGACTTCATTGTGTATTTGTGTCCACATTATTTTTTGAAAACGAGTCACTAAAGAGTATCATTAAAAGTTACAATCACAACTCGGGACAATTGTTTTTCACTAATCAATTAATTTTTTGCGTGTATCTTCTAAGTACAAATGAGAATAATTATAATAATAATTTTTTAATAAAAATCATGCATGGAAAAATATGTCACTGAAGAATTATAGAAAATTAGTGTTTATTTTAACATCTGGTGAAATATAGCACTATGATGAATCCTACATCTTACACTCATGCAGATGATGTGAAATATAGCCCTATGATGAATCCTACATCTTCTTACACTCATGCAAATGCTGTGAAATATAGACCTATGATGAATCCTACATCTTCTTACACTCATGCATATGCTACGAAATATAGTCCTATGATGAATCCTACATCTTCTTACACTCATGCAGATGCTACGAAATATAGTCCTATGATGAATCCTACATCTTCTTACACTCATGCAGATGCTGTGAAATATAGCCCTATGATGAATCCGATGAATCCTACATCTTCTTACACTCATGCAGATGCTATGAAATATAGTCCTGTGATGAATCCTACAGCTTCTTACACTCATGCAGATGCTGTGAAATATAGCCCTATGATGAATCCTACATCTTCTTACACTCATGCAGATGTTTCGAAAACCTTTACGGTAAATATATTCCTCAATTATCCTTTTAAAATTTAAATTTATCTTAATTCTTACACTAATAGCCTTCATTTCTCTTTTTTGTTGTCTGCTATAATTCTGTTGTAAAGGAGGAAGGGGAAATTCGTAATCTCATAACATCTGGTCAAGCTAAAGAATGGGGCTCCGATATGCGTCTGGGTAGCGTCCTTTTAAATTTATATATGCCTTCAGAATATTTTCTCATGTTATTTTACTTGTATTATGCATGCTTCTTAGGATGTGTGCATAGATGCACTCGTTGAAGCACAAAATGCCTTAATAAATTTTTGTATTATGTAAATTTTAATTCATTCTATTTATTGCAGGAATTTCATCTGAGGAAGGATGTAAAGAACTTAAATTATCAAGTGATAGCTTGCCATATTCGGCAAATGCTTATGTTGTAGATTACAAAAATCCGCATGCAATCACAGATGTTATAAACCATGTAGAGAATGGAAAATATGGTAGTGTGACAAAGGATATTGATGCCCATATAACCCGAAAAATGCAAATATTGGGCCCTTACTTTGCTCCACATCCGAGTCTTATTAATAAATACTTGAAAGGGGTGACAGATCATGAAGAAACTCACCCTTCGGAAAATATAGAAGTTACTGGTATGTCACATCAAAATGTCATAAATTTTGATTCTGATAGGAGGCATATTCAGAAGGATGTTGCGGCACCAAAAAGAGAAAAGGATGTTCCTGCAGCACCAATTCTTGTTTTTAATCAAGTTGTATGGCCGAAACCTATTTTTCATAGAGTTGTATTGCCGAAACGGATTCAGACTCCTGCAATAAAAATGATTGTAAGCTTTGCCCTGCGTTTCTTTATGGAACATATAATTTTTAAGCACATTGAATCATGTGTGTTTTATGCACATTCTCCCAATGATTTACCGAAAAATGAATATTGTTGTTGTAGTTGTTGTTGTTATTGTTTCCCTGACATTCTTTCCTATTCTCTGTGCAACAATGATTTACAGGAGTGGTATCATGCTCCCAATGCTTACCATGGAGAAAGTTCAGGTCTAAAACCTAAAATAAGTCTGCCTCCTACATATAGCACTAGGAAAGATAAAGGTGTATATGTTGGTGTACACAAGGAAAAAGATAACAAGGTTGGTGCTGAAGATAACAGTGTTTATGGCCGTGTACAAGAGGAAGAGGATAACAAGGTTGATGGTGAAGATACATGTGTTTATACCGGTGTACAAGAGGAAGAAGATAATAAGGTTGATGATAAAGGTAAAGGTGTCTATGTCGGTGTACAAGAGGAAGAAGATAATAAGGTTGATGCTGAAGATGACGGGCTAGAAGATATGTGGAGGGAGATGTCAATGGCAATAGAAACTTCTAAAGTATGGTTACATTATTTTGATTTCACTTTTCAGTTATAACAATCATCTATGTCAAGTAGATTTCCCTTTCACGTTTGGGTCAATTATTCATAATATTTCATTTCAGAAATGCTATTTGGATTCACAATGTTAACAACAATACGGGACACCGACATTTGTTGTCACTGTGCAGGTGACCTGTACTGTTGTCAATATAGTGCGTCCAAATAGCATTCTTGTATTTTATTTGCATTACTTCCTTATGAATTGTGACACTGTTTCATCTCCTTCTTTGAATGAGTTGTTACTAATTAACGTAAATATCTATTGACTTATAAAGAAGACTAATTAACTTTGTTAATGTTCATTGAAAAAGGTCTGTCCATTTCTATCAACTGTATTTATGTATGTATATGTTGGTGATAATACAGTAGTTAATGTTATGCTGGTTGTATGCATGTTACTTGTAAAGCTTCTGTCAAATTTTGTTCTCTTCTCAAGAAAATAGCATGTATGCATATCTTGATAATTTAACTTTAAGACTTAAGAGAATCAGGAATGTGGTTTCTATTACCAAAACCTGAGATAGTTGCATTTACATGTGCTTTTCTTTGCTTTTTTAGTCATCTTCTCTATCATATTGATCGTTTTTGTTTAAACTTTGACTTTACTCTTTATAGTATCTCTCGAAGTTCTCTTGGATTGATTTAGTTTAATTGTTGTCCTACTAGGATGTTTCTGCAGATCCTCCACCTGAAGATGAGGAAGAAGATCCTGACTGTGATCATTCTTTCATTCTAAAAGACGATCTTGGATATGTTTGTCGTGTTTGTGGGGTTATTGACAAAGGAATTGAAACCATATTTGAGTTTCAATGCAAGGTTAGACACTTGTCTCTGCAATAATGCTTTTTTGGTCATAAATCTTGTAAGAACATCGTAAATGCATGAGTTGAGTTTTAAAGTATCTGTCTTAAAATTAGATGCATAGGTTGAAGGATTCAACAAGGCATAATAGAAACCAAAATAATATAATAGCACATTAGGACATACTATGGCATGGGTTCAATTGCTTTGAAAAACAGTGCCTTCATAATTCTCATTATATACGTTCTGTACTAATATTTAAGATTACTTGTAGTTGGGGCTAGAAAATGTGTAAAACTGATTTAAAGTTATTGTTATTTATTACCGTATTATTTTGTTGAAGGTTACAAGGAGCACCAGGACTAATATGTCCGATTCGTCGAAAGCCAGAGAAAAAGTGGATGCGTTTGGAGTGAAGATTTCTTGGTAACTGACATATCAGCCCATCCTCGGCATGCTAATCAAATGAAACCGCACCAAGTTGAAGGATTCAACTTTCTCGCCAGAAACTTGGCGGGGGACCATCCCGGGGGATGCATCCTGGCTCATGCTCCGGGATCCGGAAAGACTTTCATGATTATCAGTTTCATGCAAAGTTTTCTAGGAAAGTATCCTAATGCCTGACCTCTAGTGGTGCTTCCGAAGGGAATATTGTCGACTTGGAAAAAGGAGTTTCAAACATGGCAAGTGGAAGATATACCGCTCTATGACCTATACACTGTGAGTGCTGACAGTAGACCTCAGCAACTGGCGGTGTTAAAACAGTGGATGGATAACAAAAGTATCCTTTTCTTAGGATACAAACAGTTATCTAACATTGTGTGTGATAAAAGTAATAACAATGCAACAATATCTTGCCAAGAGATATTGCTTAAGGTTCCCTCACTTCTCATTTTAGATGAGGGACACACTCCAAGAAATGAGAATACTGAGATGGTACAGTCCCTTGCCAAAATACAAACACCAAGGAAAGTTGTATTGTCTGGAACTCTTTATCAAAATCATGTTAGGGAGGTCTTCAATGTTCTAAATCTGGTTCGGCCAAAGTTCTTGAATATGGGGACGTCTAAGCCTATTGTTCGGCGCATTCAGAGCAGGATCCATATGCCTGGTTTGAAACGATTTGATGATTTGGTTGAGAATATATTACAGAAGGATCCAGATTTTAAAAGGAAAGTTGCTGTAATTCATGATTTGCGTGAGATGACCAGCAAAATTCTTCACTACTACAGAGAAGATTTTCTTGATGAGCTTCCTGGCCTGGTAGATTTCACTGTGTTGCTGAAACTTACTCCGAGACAGAAGCACGAACTTAAGATAGTGAAGATGACACATATAAAGTTCAAAAAGTCTTCTGTAGGCAGTGCAGTGTATATGCACCCAAATTTGAAGCCCATTGCAGAAAATAATGATGAAAAATCCACATATGATCATGTAAAGATGGATGAATTTATAAAGGACTTAGATGTCGGAGAGGGAGTTAAATCGAAATTCTTTCGCAATATGCTGAACCTATGTGAATCAGCTGGGGAGAAACTTCTGGTGTTCAGTCAATACCTATTGCCTTTGAAATATTTGGAAAGGTTAGCCATGAAGTGGAAGGGTTGGAGTCTCGGAAAAGAAATCTTTGTGATTTCAGGAGAATCATCCGCTGAACAAAGAGAGTTTTCCATGGAGATGTTTAACAATTCACCCGAGGCAAAAGTATTGTTTGGCTCAATCAGAGCATGTAGTGAGGGGATATCATTGGTTGGGGCATCCCGTGTCATCATCTTGGATGTTCATCTCAACCCATCTGTTACTCGTCAAGCTATTGGCCGTGCTTTTCGGCCAGGCCAGAAAAAGAAAGTGTTGAAATATTTCTTATTTTAGTATTATTTATTTCCTTGTTTAAGAGTCATTATATTACTCCTAAAATAAAGGAGTTGACTTTGTATTTTTTCTCCTATAAAAGGAGCCCTTTTCTTCCTCATAATAATATAATAGATAATTATCACCCATATGCTTTTCTTCATGGTATCAGAGCCCTGTTAGTAAATTTTATATTTTCTAAAGGGTGAGTTTCTTCACCATGATCTGTCACCACTTTCAAGAATTGATTAACAAGACAAAGGATATTGAGCAAAGTAAGGGTCCGATATTTGCATTTTTCAGGTTATAAGTGCTTCAATATCTTTTGTCACGCTACCATATTTTCCACTGTCTAAACCATTTAAAACATATGTGATTGCATACAGATTTTTGTAATCTACAGCCTTAACTTGTGATGAATTAAGCAAGGTATCACTTGATAACTGGAGAAAATGAAATGAATTAGAATTGACATGATATAAATCTTACTGGTATACACCTAAAGCCATCATTTCATGTTCAATTCACTTCTTAGCCTAGAAATATACAAAGTTAAAATCCCTTAGATCACTCTAAAACTGACTTGGGTGATTTTGTTTGACACTGACACAGACACAGACACAGGTGATTATATCAAATTAATTCATTTTCGTAAACTATCATCAACTTGGCATGTTAGTGTCGTGTGTGGTGTTCGCGTCTGTGTCAATGCTTCATAGACACTACACTACCACTTCATCCAATCAGCAGTAACAAAAACTGACTTGGGTGAACCATTATTCACCTCATGGTTTCATCTTCCTCAATCGTATCACTCACTGCCATGCCTCCCGGTGCCGCCGTCTAGCAAACACAGCATCTTCTCTCTTCCTCTCATCGCTCCCTCTCCTCTCTTCACCGCCGTCTCACTGCCGCTCTCATATTTGGCTTTTAAATTTACACCTTCAAGTTGGTTATAGTCCTCAAGTTTGTCAAAATCAAAACCTAGTTTGAGATTTTTGCAAGAAAGGAAATCTAATAAACTGATAGCAAATTTGGTCAACTATCTTTTTCTGCATAATTATGCAGCAAGTAAGCACCTGAAATTTCATATGTAATCCTTAATAACAAACTTCATTTAGTTCCTTATTCACACTTCTTCAGGATCCTATTATCAATACTCTTGTTTGAAATAGATTCACATATATATAGCAGCTAATAGTAGCAATAGTCTTAACAGAACAAATCAATAGCAACGATATAAAACTCATAGCAGCAATGCACAAACCAAATAAAGCTCAGACCATATATGATTCACAAACCAAATAATGCACAAATCAATAGCAGCGATATAAGATTCACATACCACGGTTTGAAACGACGGCGATTTTCTGAAGAGGGGACGATGCATGGAGTGGAGAGGAGGATCCTGTTATTGAGAGATGAATGAACGGCGGCGATTGAGATGAACGGTGACACAATCAGTGGTTGTTGGCGCTGATGAGAGGGGAGACGAAGAGATTTTGAGGGAAGCTGAAAAGAGAGTGTAACGTTCACGTACAAGAAGAAGAGAAGAGAAGCGCGGGTTTCTCCTCTATTTTTTTTTATTTTTAATCTGAACCATTGAATCTTTTTTTCACATGTCATTCATCCAAGATCCTAAATTGGATAAATATAGCTTATGGTAAATGAAGCATACCCAGACTCAACAAAAAAGATTCCAAAAAAAAAAAAAGTTACATATAAAGAGATGCTACAAAATAACACAACCGTGTTATGTGTTCTGTTTCAGGGCGGGGCTGGTCATAACTCCCAAACCACAGCGATTAGAAGTTGAGAATCGAGAGGGGTATTTGAGAGGCGTGTGAACAATTGAAGGGACTTGTAGAGCAACTTTCTAACATTATGGGCATGAGAGATAGGCAGACGCTTAAAAATAAGAGTGGAGAGATATTTTAAAGGAATTTAATTAAAATGTTTAAACGGTAGAGATTGGTACAATAAAGAAAACATGAGATTCTCAATCTCTGCGTATTGGGATGCAACTAAGGAGAACCAACCCCTAACTGTTGCATGCTGCCAACCTCAAATTCGGAAAAGGGGAGCCTCAACCCAGGAAAAAAACACATCATGTGCTGCTTTGGAGAAACAATCAGAAATCCTGATAAATGAGTATATTACTAACATTGACCAACCAGACTACAAGGGATTTGCATGAGTACTTTGTACATTCAACCAATAAAGTGTTGATTCAGATACGTAACATTATTCTTTGATGGTGTAAAATTACAATGTGAGCAATGTCAAAACAAAACATACCTCTCAGAATTTGTATACAGAATCCCTACTCATGGCTCACTAAGAATAAACTTTCTTCCTCAAAATACATACAGGATACAAAATGAACTCTGTCGCAAAAATAGAAAAATAATAGCACAAGATACAAAAGGACAATGGTGAACACGAAAGAGAAAGAAGAAATGTTAAGGAAGCTATCTTCACAAGCCCTCAACTCAAAACTATATGCTTTTAAACTTCTATTGCTATGTATTCTTGTTCTGATTTGTTCTTTCTCTCTTCCAAACAATTACTATGCCGTAAAAATCAGATGAAGCCAAAAAGTTTTCTCCATGGTTCCAAGCAATCCCCATCACAGGAAACCGATGACCCTGTATCACAAAATATCTTGTCAATTTGTGCATCGTTGTAACATCAGTATCTTCAATGGATGTAAAACCAACCTGTAGCTTGTTCACACATGTATGCTTTGGCTTTGTTAAATCATAAAAATAGACGTTTGAGTCCTCACTTCCAGCAACTGCATATAACAGAGGAAAGTTAGAAATACAGCAACAGTGATGTCCATGTAGTCAAAGAAATGTCAGATTTTTTTTTGTAGTAAATCGTTTTACATTGATAAACAAACAAAATTATTGACATAAGATTATACGATTCTCGAGATATAACTGCATGCGATGCACACCAAGAGATTATTTTCCGGTTTGACAGAGCCAGAGATTTAATCTAATTTATAAAATCATTATTAGATAGAATTTACAAGTGCTTCAAGAGATTTAATCTAATAAACAAGATGAGTAACGATGGTATCAAGATATCAACATACCAATGAATTCTCCTTTTTCAAGAGAAAGAAGAGGGCAGAAAGAAGCTTGAATTTTGTGTATCCGAGGAGTTAACTTGAGCGAGCAACGAAGAGTTAAATAACCTTTTATCTCCAAAGCCACACTGTAATATGCCAACTTTAGTGCTCCAAAGAAAAATAAAAAGGTTCAATTAGGATAACAGAATGCATATGGGAGTCATGGCTAATTGTTTTTGAACCTGAAAAAAGATAGATTTCCATCCTGAGTACAGGTCAACAACACAGGTCCTCGAGCTAGCAGAGAGAAACTCCTATACTGCATTGTTGTGACTGGAGATCTGTGTTTGCTGCTACTTCGATGACGATGTGAGCGGGATAATATACCTGTGTGGGAGTTCATATTTACAGAGTATATACATCCCTGTGTATGACATCCAGTTAGTAAAGAAAATGAGATAAATCTAATGATTAGGATATACATGTGTATGTATGCTGTATAGAGCAGCACACCTGCGCATCTCCACAAAATATGAGATGGCCAGTATGGTCGTGGTCCATGGAGGTAACTTCGGCGTCAAATACCGACTTGTTAATTGTCCTCCCAGTGCTAAAATTGAACACCTGGTACATTGTGAAAAAATTAGAAAAATAAATTCAAATAAGATTGCTATAATGACAAGAGATGTTAAAACACGAGAACATGGGATTTTATAGGGGCGAAAATAGAGGGAGTAAGTAGCACAGACACTGAGACACTAATAGTTAAAGGTAGAGAAATTTTTGCATAACATATATGGAAGTATGTGCGGCATGAGTTCAGCTAAGAATGCACCTGGACGAGGCAGATTTTCTGGACAGAAAGGGTTACTTTTATTTGAAAAACTAGTTATTCACTATTTTACACACACAAATTGTGTTCAATATGTATAAAAGGTTTTAACAAAACAAAAAAAGTTTAAAAGGGTAATAATGATATTTTACAATGCAACACTAATTACCCACATTACCTTCCCATTTCTTCCCCAACTAATCCTCCAGATATGGGAGGTGATATTTTCCATTCCATCCATTTCTTTTCCATTTTATTCCCCTTTCAATTTCATCTGATTCTCTCTAAACTTTGAAACATGACCTTAGTTGCAAGCCATAAAGTGTTTTATATACTTCAGAAACAAAGAAAGAACACAACGCCACTTCGATGACATTTCAGTCTTTACAGATGTCACGTTAACAATATATGATATGTCAACTCTTACTGATTAAAAATGGGATTGCCCAAAATTAACTCCAACAAAAAAGTTCAGCAAGGGAACCATCAAATATGTTACTTGTCAATGAAGAAATAGAAATAGGCAACATACTTACATTGATTTCTTTGTTTGCATTGCCAACTGAAAGGAAGTTGTTATTTACCTGCACCAAATACAGAAAAATACATTATTTAGTAGCAACCAAAGGTGAATGCAAAAGAAAATCTATTTACCTATATAAAGTACCAAAATCTACATAAGAATACTGCATGCATCATGGAAAAATCAAACAAGTAACCGAGGAATATTTATTTTCACCAAGTATGATGGAGAAGAAATATTCAGCAATTTTTTCTCGCTTTCCCATGGTTTGAAATTGGCAAGTTTCCCACTCTCATGCTCTTGACCTCATTTAGTGAAAAACAGTCAAGTTTCACCAGATGTGACGGAGAAAAGGACACACTCTACACACTATATTCCCAGCCCATCACTATATCATATTATTTTGCACAAGCACGTGTTCACTTGTTAAAGCCTCAATTACAAGCAATCCTAAATAAACTAAACATGTATCAATGTCTCAAATTCTTTTTAACATGGACCACATTGATAAGTGTTGGGCTTGCCATATCATTTTCTCCTTTTGAAAACAAGTTCATTCATTTCACAAAATGTACGAGAGATTCAAAAACTCCCTAAAAAATTTAGGAAACTCAACTTTGTCACCACTCTAGTTAGAGAATGATGACTTTTTGAATTTGAGAAGATAGCCTGATGACAGTGAGAATCTGATCAACCGAAACACAATTCAGAGTATGTTGCTATTGTTCTAATAACAATACCAACAACAACAACAACAACAATAATAATAATAATAAAATTACCAGAATATATGAATAAAAAGAATCAAATCTAAGAATTTTTCCAACAACCAATGATGAAAATACTATCCTCCAATTAGAGTCAGGAAGTTAGCATTCTATTTACACACACACAAGCACCATATTTTGTACTCACAGGGTGGAAACGGATACACAACTGTGAAGAAACTCCATATATCACCCGCATGCAATTTCCTTTTTCTATCTCCCATACTCTTACAGTTTTATCCAACGAAGCAGAAGCAATGTACTGATTGTTTGATGTAAAATCGAAATCTGAAAATAAATCATCAAAAAAGGAAGTGTTCATGAAACAGAGTAGATAAAAGAAAGTTCAACACTAACATCAGATTTGTTACTAAAATTTGGCGCCGACATCCTACTGGATATAAATATGACTTAATTATATGCTTGGTTCGTATAGTTTGGACTCTGATTTTAGTCCTTCAATCTTTTTCAAGTGAATTAAGTCCCTCCGCTGTAAAATTAAGTAAACATGGACCGGTTACTTCAATTTATTTAGCTAAACTCCTTAAATTCCGATTTTTATGAAAAAAATGGGGGTTTATGATGGACTTGAGATTTAAAAAAATAAATTTAAAGTTTAGAACTTAAAAATTTAGTAAAATCTTGATAAACTTTAAAAGGATTTTGAAAGATGAAGTTAGGGTTTGAAGGGCGGTGATTCGTATTTTAGTTATTGATTTTTTAGTGAAATTTCATATTTTCATTGGTGAGTTTTGAATAGGAAAAGGTTTGAAATAATTTGATTAATTCAATTTATAAAAATTTAGAACAGATTATGATAATTTAGAGTTTTAAATAAATGAAAGGTAAGAAATTTATTTTAACAATTGAAAAAGTTGAGGGTCTGAATTTGCACAAAAAATTATGGACAAAACAAAATGACGCATAAAGTGTAGAAGAGTAAAAGTAAAATTAAGCTTACAGAAATAGGGTCAGGCTAACAAGTGCCCTAATTGACAAAACAACATGACGCATAAAGTTTAAGGAACCCAAACAAGGAAACTTTGTCTTTGAAATACAGTACAAGTCAAATACTTGTCAAATTACTTTGTCTTGGCAATTGTTAGCATTTTCCATAAAAATATAGTAAACAGTATTAAAATCCCCAGATCGGGGGAAAAGAGGGAAAGGATCAGTCCTCCAGACAATCAATATAGTGCAGATCAAGTCTGATATGGTGTCTTATTAAAAAATGGAAATTGGAAATATGCACCCAAAATTTATTGATGTAAATTCCCCCTTAAAGATTAGTATATTAGATGATATTGACGTTGAGCACTCATGGACATGTATGTTGTGCAAGATTAAATAAAGACCAACGAATCCTACCTGTAATGTCTTTCGAATGGCCGTTTAATTGTTTGATGACTGAAGGTTTCTCTGAAACACTGCACACAGTCAGGGTTCCATCTGATGCCCCATAGGCAAGTAGGTCAGAACTCATGTGCCCAAACTTTATCACCGTAACTACACATCAAGCTCTTCAAAATTAGTTTCACTAAGAAAAGCAAACATACCAGAGATAAGTTACCAAGATGACAAATCTAGTTTGGACTCTAGATACTACCAGAGGCTTTGCACTGGTCGAATATGCAATGCATTCCTACGAAGGAATAGGCAGGCTCAACACCACGAATTCGTGGACGATCAGAATCACTTGCATTTGACCCAGAGCCAAAACTTGCTCTATGATTGGATACTGAATTTGCAACTTGGACATCCTATGATGAAAATAAACACAATTTTGACATAAGTAATTATCAAGAAATTGAATTATATCTATAACTGAACTAATTAATACTAACTGAACCGAAAAATAGTATTCTCACACAAACATGCACAGCATATACAAAACTCCAAATTGAACAAAACTCCAAACTATAATGGCATAACCGAATTCCTTAGCAGTAAAACACACCAAGTATGTTAGGGTGTATTAATCTGAATGAAACTTGGACTTTTGCAATTGCAGTTTCAGAAAGAGAAGCACTGACTCAATGAAACTTAGTTATATCCAATTCTACATAGAAAATAAAGGTTTAGTTGACAGTCAATTACTAGAGAAGAACACAGAAGCATATCTCCAGATTTTTCGATTTTTTAATATAAAAACAAAAGTTGCACATTTATCAAAGAGTTTAATGGAGATGCATTGTCGGTGTAACTTTGTTTGCCACTGCCATCAAATGAAAACTCGCCATATTGGCACATACATTCACTTAGTAATTGCATTTTAAAAGTAACTGCAGAATATTGGATTCTCATTGGACGCCAGTATAAAACTAGTTTGCACTAACTGTGCATACCCTCTATTCTCTTTATCAAATTCCTAGATTTTGATTTATTCTTTTGGACAAACCAACTTCTTATCCTGACTTATACGGTTATACCTGATTCATTGTTTAGCTCTTTCCTACAAACCCTTCATTCCAAAAAGAAAAAAATAACTAAATAAGCATTCTAAATGACTGGATCTGGGTGCCTGCCAAAGCACTGCCTGCAGTACTTCGATGCCAGCGTGCTCAAAGGCAACCAAAGCACTAACTGCTTGGTCTCCCTATCAGATTTTTTGGTACACTATGATAGCAACCATTGTGCTTGATTTTAAAGGTATAAATCCCAATAATAAATTATAGAATTTGTCAATATGTTTGATGAAAACATCTATCTACCGCAATTACTACTCATTTAAGAATAATGCATTGTTATGTTCCAAACACTGCAAAAAGAATTGGAAATATATTACAACAAAATCTACAAGGAATTACTTACCTTCCCAGAACTCCAGCTGTCCACCTCAGACCAACGGGAGAGTGGACTTGGAGATGGAAACCATCGGCCACTGATGCATCAACCAGTAAATTATCCTGATGTCAGAATTGTATGGAAACATAAATTTAAACTAGCATCATAAATAAGAAAGCTGCATCAACATAAAATGTGGTTATAGTTACAAAGAGTTGCTGAAATTGAAGAACTAACCCACAAATAAGTACATGAAATTCAGATTTAAAGATGAAATTATAGTGATTGAGGTAATAAAGTATGTAGAAACTTGTGTCATTTTGATTACAAGAACATTTTATCCGCAGGTAACACAGTACACATGTTAGAAAATATGATATCCCCCTTAACCTAAAACATCTGCTCAACAGAACTTCCAGATGTCCAGGCAAAACAGTAAAAGAAATTTGCATTCAAACTTAAATAATAATCACTGTGTAAATTTGTTAGAGACAGAAAAATCATAATATTGTTAGTTATACACATTAAAAAACCAAGTATATTTAAATGCATACGAAAATCTATCATCAAAATTTTCATGCAGATGAAAATTTTGTTTAAAGTCTAACAACACATCCCAAATCACTTCAAAGAACAAAGCCCAACCATACATGCCTTTAAATCTTTACTCTATGCATTTTTTATAAGCGTTTTGTGTGACCATTATGAAATCAATTGATGCAAACTTTAACATATATTTGGACATCACTTCAAGTAAAAAATTCAGCAACCTGTTTCCCGGAGTACTTCGAAGACTTGGGGCCTGTCCTAAACTTTCCCAGTTCCTCGGCCTGTTTATATAATTCCGGTATGCCACGTAAGTTTTCCCATTGCATCTCCAATCCTTCAACACAGTCATCACAATGTTAAAAAGCTTAAAACCTCACTCCATAAGCCAAAAAGCAACAGCATATTAAACGAAACATAAGGTGACACGATTATTATAAAAAAAAAAATTGTAAAAGAGTTCCACAACCTAATTAATTAAGGATTTAATCGTGTAAAGAGTTTTCACCATGTCAATCAATCATAGCTGTCAATCAATCATAACCTATGAAGCACCATCACAGATACCAAACTGCCATTGGACACTGACATGTCGACACTGATAAAATTTTGCCGCAAACACATATACTGAACTAACATAATTCATTATAACCTATTTAATCAAATACATTCAAATACATTTGCCACAAACATCGGACACTGATAACATTTTGAGACAATGACATGATTCAGTTTAATTTTGAGAAAATTTTGACACGGACATCGAATACTGTCATGTGGCAGTGCCCGACATTGACATGTGCCAAACATCAGGACACAAGTGTAGGTGCTACAAAGATTATAACCACTTCTAAAGTCAGGCATACTATTGATAGATCGTGATTTTCTGACAGAGTAAACCTTTTTACACTGACAGAGTATGAAAATTAATCTCACTAATTAAATAAGACAATAAATATGGTTTAACATGATTGATTGATCTGAAAAAGACGCTGTAGAAAGTTACAAATTCAACAAATAAGCTTATGAAGAATTGAAGATTACTTATCTAAAAAGTCAAACGAATAAGCTTATGATTCAAAATGCAAAATGAAATCACACTGCAAAATAAAAATTGATCTAAGAAAAAAGCATATTCAAAAAACGATCTGAATTTTGAGATTGAAACGATGAAAATCCTAAACGTAGTGATAACTGCAAATGTGAGATGCGGAGTATACCTTACGGCGGAGAATTCCAGCTTCGGCTTTTTGATGAAGAAGGAGGCGACGAATGCCGGTGTACTCAGGATCAGCGTCGGAGGTGAGAGGTTGAAGAAGACAGCAGAATAAGTCTGGATCTGAAGTCTTATCTTTCTTCTTGTCCTCGTCGTTGATGTTGTTGTTTTGGTGGTGTTCGTGGTGGTTGATGGTGGTGGTACCGTGCTCCGCCATGGTGATGGATTAACAAGCGTTCATCGGAGAGCAGTGGCTGGACTTGAATCTCCGGTGAACTTGGTGACGGTTGATGAGCGAAGGTTCGAAAGGAGAAATTACCAACTGGTGAGGTGATGATCGGTGCAGAAATCGGGGGAAAATTATTAAATCAAATTATATTATATTAATATATGCAAAATCCAAAAAGAAAATGGAAATATGAATTGCGAATTTCTTTCTCTTCTCTTTTATTTTATTGATTAATTTTAACTAAAAAGAAAATGACCCTAGGAGATTTATGTACTTTTGAGAGACAACCAACATTTTCTCTATTTTTTCCATTATTAATGTTTTGAAACCCTTTTAGAGTTAGATATCCATGTTAAGTTACCTGTCCGAACCATAAACACTTAAATAGATATATAAGTGGTTATACTTATATTTGACGAAAGAATCATAAATGTGGAAACCCTGTATAAACCCAAATTCCATTAAGTTTTTCATCGTCATACTTTCTATTATTCTCATATTGATCGTGTCTGCTTTAGGAAACTAGGAAAAGATTCTCTAGACTTTACCTGCTTATACACATACTTGTTTGAGAAGATTGGTCTTTGTCTTTCCTTTTTTGATTTCTAATGTGATATACTCTTGTTGGTTGAGACAATGCATAAAATACGCAAGGTCCGAAGTTCAAACCCCAGCCAC
>Ga0228711_1004828_pt1 | contig 20621 bp, 20 predicted proteins | sample MedpolnodulmetaG_2_FD_177996 | JGI IMG/M metagenome (GOLD analysis project Ga0228711, IMG submission 177996) | Root nodule microbial communities from Medicago polymorpha collected in Santa Monica, California, United States - brown nodules | ecosystem: Host-associated > Plants > Roots > Nodule... | reverse complement strand
GGGTTGTGGTAATTAGTTAAGAGCCGGTGACTATTCGTTATTTTTTTACCGATAAGTGAGTAGAAACATTTTGAATTGGTTAATGAGTGTGTTGAGCCCATTAAGACATTAAGGGTTAAGCCCAATAGTGAGGAGCCTATTTAAACTCTAGTTGTGAGGAAAATTAGGTCACATATAATCATTTGTTCATTTTCACAAAACATTTCAAGAGAGGTAGAGAGAGAGAGAGCTAGAAATAGGGTTTTGAAGATAGAAGAACTTGAAGAGCAAGAAGAGGGTAGAGACTCAAGGGATTGGAGCTAAAGTGAAGGCTTAGCTTAGATTTGTGAAGATTTGAGGTAAGAGGGCTAGTTTTCATTCATAATCTTGTATAATCTCTTTTCTACTTCTACCCATACGTGCTTATTTTTGCAAAATAATTATTATGATTTTAATTGATGAAATTCGTGCTTATGCTTTGATGTAATGTCTGGGTATGTGAATTTGATATTGATTAAATTTGTTGATGATGAAATTACATGCTCAAGATGTGTGTATATGTATACTTTGTGTTTTCATTCAAAATTGATGAAGTATGATGTTGTTGTTGATGAATTCATGATTGGTCGTTGTTGTTGCTGTTATGAGATGTTGTTGTAGATGATTGAAACCTTGAGTAATCATAATCATAGAGTTGTGGAATAAACTTGTGTGGTTTTGAAAGTTTTACTAGAATGATGAATTTTATTGGAATGATGTTTTGAATCAAGTTTTATATGGTTTTGAGTCCCTTTTTATGTTTATAAACGTTTGGATAAACTTTGGTATCAAATTAGGGCTTAGGGGATTCAAAATTGGGACTTTGGGGGTGAAAAGTGGAGTTTTTCCCGAGAGTTACCTGTCACAACTCGCCATGGCGAGTGATTTGGTCGTCGGGGCGAGTTGCTCTTTGACAGCATTCCCTGTTTCGCGTTCTTGCATCTTTTTCACACGTTTCTGTTTCGAATTGGCTTTTGGTGTAAACATGAAAGTTTTAGATAATTGTGTTAGATTTCCAGTGCCTTTGGTTTGATTTGAAAATGATTTTTATATTTTGAGTTACGTTGAAAACACTCCAAGGAGGTCTTGGTGAAATTTTACGAAAATTCAGCATAACCGTTTCTAAGTCAACCCAGAACTTATGGTTTGTTTTCAAACTTCAAAACTTGAGTATTAATAAATTCAATGAAGGTGTCCAATGGTATTTAACCTATGATGTGATGGATCTAACTTGGTTTTGTTTTGAAAGTGAATTGGTTTTGCAAAATGATACCATGAGACGAACTTGGTGAATTTTATGATTCTATTGTATTTAGCCGGTGAAACGCACATGCATACTCTACTGCACTCACATGTGGTCTAGGTGTATACATAGTTGAGGCACTGGATCTTGTTTACCTGGTTTTGCGATATGAGAGACGAATTTTGTCGAAAATAATCTTTAAGACCAAATACTTGGCAAATCTTTTGTGGATAGTTTGATATGATTATATGAAGATAGGTGAACGATTGATAGGTGTTGAATAAGATGTTTATCATAATGTGTTGTATTTTCTCCTTACTTTGATTATGAGAAATGGTATGAGGCTGTTGAATTATATGATTTAGTTGATGTTGGTGAACGCGTATATGTTAATTGATGATGATATTGTTGGTGAATGCATATATGTTAATTGATGGTGATATTTTTGGTGAATGCATATATGTTAATTGATGGTTATATTGTTGGTGAATGCATATATGTTAATTGATGGTGATTGTCGGTGAATTCATATATGTTGGTGAATTGATGTTGAACTTATGTATAGTGTGTCATAGCTTGATGCATCATATGTTGTCGGATATTTATATCTAGGTCAGTGATCGAATACTTTGTATTCAAATGTTGGTGATATGATGTTCTGTTGGCATCTTAAGGTGACGACCTTGTTGGTGACGGTACCGCATGCATATAGGTGTCATGTATAAGTGCATTGTACATGAGTCTTAATTGTCTATGTGCTTGGTGAATTTGTGCATTGGTGAAATTGTTGAATATTGTGATTATGTGGATTGGTGTATATGTACGATGGTGAATTTTGTTGATGATTGTGAATAATTGAATAAGATTCTAATTGTATGTCTTACTTGCTTGTGCGTATACATTTGGTGAATCTATTTGATGATAATTATTTTGGTAATAGTAATGAGGTGAGAATTGTATATGTATATATATATGATGTGGTGATTCCTTTGATAATGATAATTGCTTGCTTATAACTTTGAAATGATGAATTGTACTTGTTGAGTTAAATATGCTAAATGAAGAATAAGGTGAGTAATCCTTCATTGATTGATGTTGATAAATGATGAGCTTATGTCAATGACTTAATTAGAGATTAACGTCCCGTTTGATTTGAGCTTATGAAAAATAACTTATGTAAATAAATAAGCTTTTATTTTAATTTATAAGTTCTCACTAGCGAAAATCGTATCTTCATAAACTGTTTTTTCATAAACAACCTTAAAAACTTATAAATAATACATAAAAACTTATTTATTTGCATAAGCTGTTTTATATAAGCTCTAAAATAAGCTAATCCAAACGGGCCCTAAATATGATTGCTATGCTATGTTAGTAACGCAAGGGCGTTACAATAACGGGTACAACGAACCCTATACCATAAACTCCAATGCTCCTCTAAAATTCTCCACCACCACCTACCCAACAACGCAAGATTAAACTCCTTCAATCTCCTAACCCCCAAACCTCCCTCATCCTTGCTCAAACAAACAGTATCCTATTTAATCCAAGTAATTGTCCTAAACAGAAACCGTTGGTGTCGAAATACATTATGACATCCACCTTCACCGCAAAGCCGAGAACTTCATTCTACACATACCAATATTAAGATACTTCCAATCCATAGAGTCATATGCTTTTTCAAAATTCACTTTAAACAGTAAAAGATCTTTCTTCCGGTTGCGAGCGTCATCCACCAACTCATTAGCTATCAAAAGACCATCAGGAATTTGACGACTAGGCACAAAAGCTTACTAAGACATAGAAATAACTCCCAAATAACACTACACAACCGATTAGCCAGAACCTTAGAAAGAATCTTGTATAAGCAATTAACCAAAGAAATGGGATGGAAATTTGACAAAGTGGGATTTTCAACCTTAGGAATCAAAGCAATGAAAGTGTTATTTACCCCTTTGGTCAACTTGCCATGTCGGTGGAATTCATTAAAAAATCGGAACATATCATCTTTTAACAACTCCCAAAAATCTTTTATAAAACTAAGATTGATGCTGTCAGGTTTACAACTTTTAAAGCTATCACAATTCCACACCGCCTGTTTAATCTCTTCCTCAGAAAAAGGCACAACCAGGGTCGCACCAGCCTTCTCGGATAACGAGCTAAACGAAAAATCCTCAACACTCGGACGGTTTGTAACAACTGATTTTGAAATGATTCTGAAAGTGATCAAAGACCGTACTACGCACACGTTCAACCCCTTCGACCTGAACATCGTCCACCTTAATAGAAATAAGGGCATTTGCCCTCCGCCTAGCATTCACAATGCCATGAAAAAATATATAATTAGCGTCACCTTCCCAAAGCCAGTTTAATCGGGACTTTTGCCATTGAATACTTGCGTGTAATTTAGATAAGGAAAGGACTTCTGATGACAAAAATGGATCTCCCCCAGTTCCTCCTCAGCTAACTCTTGTTCCTCTGCCTTAACATCCAACCAAAAATACGATCCTTATAACCAGGTAAATCATACCAGTATTTAAGTAAACGATTCGGTCTTGGTCCGCAATTAGCTTCATCCACAGTCAACAAAATAGGACAATGATCTGACAAAGATCGAGGCAAAGCGATCTGCACAAAATTTGGCCACAAAATGATCCACTTTTCAGATAGAAGAAACTGATCTAGACGACTCAATTATAAACTGTCACCCCGAAACCAAGTGAAGCTCCTCCCACATAACGGCAGATCCACCAACTCAGTATCGTCAATAAATCTATTAAAACCCGAGAAATCTTCACTAGGACCACCAGTTACCCTGCCCCTTCTCTCGGTCTCCAATCTAATGGCATTAAAGTCTTCATTAACACACCAAGCCCTGCTCTTATCATTCTGAACAAGAGTGCCCAAACGGTCCCATAGGGAAGAATGCCCCTCATTGTCATAAGGCGCATACACATTAACAATAGCAAAATCCAACCCATTCTTAAGAGTCCTTGATACTTTATGAGGCTGAATAAGGATTGGTCAATGATGACCCAAAAATAAGGGAGTTCTACGATGAATAACTGTACTTCCAGTCTTGTAGGAAGTAGATAGAATGAATTGGTAGATAAAATGAATTGGCATCGATTAAGAGAAAAAGAATACATGGTGTAAATTAGAGATGCAATGTTACCTGATGTTTCTTGGAATCATGACTGGTTGTAGTTGATAAATAAAAAGGAAGAATGACACACACATATTGGATATGAATGATTCTTTCGTTAATGACAAAAAGGATTTTCCTTGCTTGATGGTGCACTAATGGAGTTAGCATCCGTAGGGTACTGTTGTTATTAGAAATAATTTATATAGAGAATTTCGGTCTCTTGGGCTGTTAAGAGTACATCAGGAGCTTATATTTTGGGTTTGGAGGATTAGGTACATGGTATATCTAGTAGGGTTCATGATTTATAACTTATAAAAATCAAAACAAAACGTATTAGAAGTTGGAATTGTAGTGGCGCCGTATGCCTAGTATAAATAATAGTAATTTGCACTAAACAAAGGAATATGTGTGCAACAGTATAGTTGGAATATTAGTAATCCATGTTTGACGATGATAATAATAACGACCGATATCGAGAGAATAAATCCCTAAATTATAGTGAAGTTTTAGTGAGGAAAATTGTTGAAGTCGAAAGTAATGATCATATGAGATGATAAATTAAAATCAGAGTGACGTTAAGTTTAGGGGACTGGTCGATGTTATAGATGACAACGAATATGAGACAAAGTAATAAGATATAAAGTCGTGTTAATGAGGAGAGTAAATATGAAAGAGTTTATGACGAGGGTGAGGTAAAACCTAGTTGTATAGAGGGGAGACATTATAAGGAATGTTGAGGGAGAAGTAAACATCTTAAACACTAAGAATGAGGAATAGGGTTTGCTATCATAATAAAGTATCTAAAGAGTCTATGATAGACGAGAGAATATAGCATGTCCGTAAAATGAATAATAAAAATAAAATAGAGGGATGTTGACGCAGGAACAGGCCGTGCTTAATGGTTGGGTTAATGAGGAGATAATGTGGTGATATAATCTGTTTGATAGAGAGTAGAGATGAGGAATCTTATGGTTGTGACGAAGAGTGATGATGATTGATTTTATATAAATGTATATAAATAAATACGATGAGAAATGACGATGTCCATTTTATAATGATGATGATGATGTGATGTTTATTTAAATTACGGTGATGTATATTTATATTTAGTGATGAAAGTGGTGACGTTTAATTATGGTGATGATAAATGTGATGATTATTTAAATTATGGTGATGATATAATGATGTATATTTATATTTGGTGATGAAAGTGGCGACGTTTAACTACGGTGATGTTATTGTTTTTGTCGTGATGGTGTGCATAATTAGAGAGAGTCTTGCATTAATAGGTGATGTATTGATGATGTGAATGATGTGTATTTACTTGACGAATCGGTCCCATGCATGCATACTAGAATTGAGTCTAGGAAAAATGGTGATGAATTGGTGATGAAAAAGTCCAGTAACATATCTCTGGCAATTTGGTGATGAAAATTCTAGTAACATATCTCTGGCAACTTGGTGATGATAGGTGTGGTACCACATTCATATAGGTATTAGGACTGAGTCCATATGTATAAAAATTGATGATGATTTGTGTTTGGTGAATAAGTGTAATTGTGTGAGACGATGAAGGTGATTATCTGTTGTTCTTATGAAGATGGTTATTGGTGAATATATAGGTTGTGACTATTTTGGAATTGAATTGTGACATTGTGTTTGTGAAGATTTTAGTTCTTATGTTGCAATGATAATTTTTTTTTTACTAATGTGGATTGAGTTGACATAGTATATTCTTCAAGGTTTTGAATACTATGTTTGTGATGTAATACGATTTTGACTTAACTGCTTACATGTTCTTCTCGTTTATTTTATACTGTTACATGTTCTCAAAACTCACCCCTTCGTTGTTTGTGTTTGTTGGCTTGGCCCTGCGGTTGCGAAACCGTAGTTGTATAGGTTATGAGTCTTGGAGTCAAGTGCATGCCTTCCATGAGGACTTGTCTTGTGTCGTCAATTATTTGGGGAAAAGCACCGCTCTGATAGTGACACGGGGATAGGGATATGCTTACCTATTTAGTTATGTACAAGAAAACCATTGTCTATGAGTGAAATAAATTATTTTCAAAAGCAAAAAATTAGATGTTAATATTATTATAATTTTCAAGGAAGTGAAATCTGAATTATGTTTGTTATGAGTCAATGTGATATCCTAAATCTTGTGGGAGAATTCTTATATTATTAAGAAAGTTTTTATTTGACACTTTTCGCTGTGAATCAAACTCTATTTTTAATTAAATAATAGTAATAAATATTTTTGGAATTTAGGGTGTCATGGAGAAGGTGGGGAAAGAAAATAATATAGGCAAAGAAACTAGTAAGAAGCCTGTTGTTTGGTTTGTGCAGGTTAGAGATAATAGGAACATTGAGACAGTGGAGCTGAACTCAGATGCTAATGAGCCAAACAACCAGGAACAGCCACCAGTTGCATCTAAAAATTTGGAAGCAGGCCGTAATAATAAGGAGCAGGGACTGCCACACAATTCTAGTGAGGCTGCTGACATCCCTGCTGATCTCACATATCAAAATGTTGCTGTTGAATCCCCTAACTAGACTGTTGAAGGCCAGGATGCTAGTGAAGGTGAAAGTTCTAATGCTTCCAAACTTGAGATCATCCTCATAGATGAACCATGGATGAAATACTCATCTTTTCCCTCAACATGGCTTCATGGACTAGGTCTCAAAACTTTTGCTTTCAATAATAGAGGTAACCTTGAACCAAACCTTTGGTGCATTTGTTCCCATCACCTAAACCTGGTTATTATTGATCCTGATAGCCAACATGTTTCTTTCACAATATCTGAAAACAATATTACTTTTGGTATTTGTGCCATTTATGCTTCCACAAACTACATCACTAGAAGAAATCTATGGAACAAACTTTCTTTTATACAATCGAACCATAATTTTCGTTGGTGCTTTTTGGGTGACTTCAACACTATCCTTGGAGCACATGAATATAGAGGTCATCATGCTCCTGCTAGAATTCCAATGGAGGATTTCAGACACTGGTCTGAATCCAACCAACTTATCCACCTTCCAACTAGAGGCTCACTTTTCTCTTGGTCTAATAGAAGAGGAGGTATTGTCTACCCTGAAAAAAGGTTAGACAAAACCATTTGCAGTCAACATGGTTGGACATGTGTACCTCAATTTCGTGTTCCACTTTACTTAGACGTAGTTCAGACCACTCCCCTTTGCTCCTAGATTTTATACTCTCCAATTCCAACTTTTCATCTCAGTTCAAGTTTTTGAAAATGTGGTCACTTCATGAAGATTGCATTAATGTGATTAGAAACTCTTGGAACCTTCCTACATTTGGCAACCCCTTGCATATTTTATCACAAAATCTTAAACACTTGAAAAACAACTTGAAAGATTGGAACAGGAATGTCTTTGACAATGTTCATAATCTTTTCTCTGAAGCTGAGCAGGAAGTTTCAGCCCTCCAAACTCAAATCGATAACCTTGGCCTCACTGATAACCTTTTGAACCAACGAAAACTTGCTCCCATAAAACTTGACCTTCCATTGGCCAAACAAGAAGCCTTTTGAAAAGAAAAAGCTAAACTAAAGTGGCATTTAGAAGGTGATAGAAACACAACCTATTTCCACAGGCTGGCCAAAATTAAATCCAAAACCTCCATAATCTCCTCCATCAGAAGTTGTGATACAGTGCTAACTGAACCAGAGCAAATTGCTGATCATATCTCTATTTATTACAAAAATTTATTTTCTACTAACTTAGTCAATGAGCAAACAAACAATCTCCTTACTTTGATACCTTCTGAAACTGAGATAAAGGAAGCATTCTTTTCTTTAAATGGGGATGGAGCTCCAGGCCATGATGGATTTGGAGGACATTTTTTTCAAACTTATTGGTCTATTGTAAAAGTTGATGTTATCAATGTTGTCATGGAATTTTTCACTAGCTCTTGGCTCCCTCCAAACTTCAACTCTAATGCTCTTGTTCAAATTCCTAAATCACCAAATGCTGACACTGTTGATCAATACATGCCTATTTCTTTAGCTAACTTCAAGCTCAAGATAATCACAAAAGTTATTGCAGAGATGGTTGCTAAAATCATGCCTATCCTAATCTCCAATCATCAGAGAGGCTTTGTTCAGGGAAGACAGATAAAGGAATGCATTTGTTTAACCTCAAAAAATCTTTTGGTAGGAATCTTGCTTTAAAGATTGATATTTATAAAGCTTTTGATACCATTGAGTGGAGTTTCCTTTTGAGAGTTCTGAAATCTTTTGGTTTTAATGAAATTTTTGTAATTGGATTAATGTTATTTTGCATTCCGCTAATTTGTCTGTGGCAGTTAATGGCAAGTTGCATGATTTTTTTAAATGTAAAAGAGGGGTCAGGCAAGGTGACCCTCTCTCCCCACTTTTATTTTGTATTGCAGAAGAGGTGCTAAGTAGAGGATTGACAAAGTTTGTGGATGAAGGCAAGTTGGAGCAGATCAGTGGAGCCAGGTACTCTTTGGTTCCATCTCATGTGCTCTATGTAGATGACATCATGGTGTTATGCAAGGTAAGGCTGCAGGTCTTTTAGAACTTCAAAATCTTTTCACAGAATATACGTTGGCTTCAAGTCAGAGAATCAATGCAAATAAATCAACAATCTTCTCAGGGTCAATTTCTCAACAAAGGCTTCTTAACATTGCAACTATGTTTGGATTCAACATTGGAACTCTTCCATTCATCTACCTAGGAGCGCCAATTTTCAAAGGTAAACCAAAGAAGATCCACTTCCAACCTATTGCAGATAGAATTAAACTCAAACTGTCAGCTTGGAAGGCTTCACTTCTATCTATTGCCGGAAGAGTTCAGTTGGTGAAAGTCGTTGTTCAAGGCATGCTGGTACATACATTATCTATTTATTCTTGGTCTGTCACTTTATTGAAAGATTTTGATAAGTGTATCAGGAATTTTATATGGAGTGGTGACATAGAAAAAAGAAAATTAATCACAGTTTCATGGAAAAAGGTTTGTAAAACTGAGAAAAAAGGAGGTCTGGGAGTTACGTCTCTAGTCTCTTTGAATGAAGCTGCTAATTTGAAATTATGTTGGGAATTAATCAGTTCAAAAAATGATAAAACTTAGAAAGAAGGAGGTCTGGGAGTTAGGTCTCTAGTCTCTTTTAATGAAGCTGCTAATTTGAAATATGTTGGGAATTAATCAATCAGAAAATGATTGGGCTAGGTTACTTAAGTCAAGAGCTCTAAAGAATGATATTTGCATAAACTATCACATTTACTCTTCCTTGTGGAGTAGTGTGAAAAGTGAGTTTTTTGTTGCAAAGAAAAATTCAATTTGGCAAATTGGAGATGGCACCAAAGTTAGTTTTTGGAATGATATATGGTGTGAGAAGCCCATCACCCAATTTTTGAATCTCAACCATGATTGGCATAATTCTTTATCCTCTAGAGTTTCTAATTTTATCTTGTGATGCAAGTAACCCTCCCCTTTAATCAGGCTGAAGACAATTTCGTATGGAGACACTCCAACAATGGCATCTTATCTCTCAAAGAAACATACAACTTCAAAACAACTCCAGCTCAACATCTGAGATGGACCAAATCAATCTGGTCACCTGATATACCACCTTCAAAATCTATACTAGCATGGAGGTTGATGCACAACAAAGTTTCCACTGATGATCAACTCAATCTTAGAGGTTTCTCAATCACTTCTATGTGTAGCTGCTGCAGTGAAGCTCAAGAAACCTCATTCCATTTGTTTTTTCAATGTAAACACGCCATTAGAATTTGGGCATGGTTTTCTAATGTCTTGAATATAAACCTTCACTTTCAATCCGTGGAAGTTGTTTGGCTCATTACTGAGAGAAGGTGGTCTCCTCAATGCAAGATTGTAGAAATCAACTGAGATGGCATGACAAACGCATCCTTTGGCAAGCAGCTATCGATTTAATTGCTGCCAATGTTTCTCTTTCAGGGAACATGACCAAAAAGCTATCATATAACTCTATCTTTGAATTCCCTATCCTTAAATCTTTCAACATCAGAATTCACCCTCCAAAACCTCCTGACATAAGAGAAGTGATTTGGCATCCTTCAACTCCCAACTGGATAAAATGCAATACTGATGGAGAAGCTGCAGGAACTCCATCTGAGGCTGCTTGTGGAGGCTTATTCCGAAACCAGGAAGCTCTCTACATTGGATGTTTTGCACATAATTTAGGTACAGGTACATCTTTATTTGTTGAATTATCAGGTGCTATGCAGGCAATTGAAATAGCTCACAACAAAGCTTTGTCCCAACTATGGCTTGAAACAAACTCTATGCTTGTTATTCAAGCCTTTAACTCAATTTCCATTGTTCCTTGGAGAGTAAGAAACAGATGGGACAATTGTATGTTGCTGGCAGGAAACATGAATCTCCTAGTTACTCACATATTTAGAGAAAGGAATTGTTGTGCTGATAAATTATAAAATATTGGATTAACCATTAATTCTATGTTGTGGATGAATGACATTCCAATCCAAGCTACAACTGATTTCACTGGAAAAAATAGGCTAGGTTTACCTTGCTACAGATTTGTAAATCTTTGAAAGGTTTAGGTTCATGTCCCCCCTTCTTTTTGTATGTTCTTATTTTCTTTTTAATATATAGTTGATGCTCTTTGCATCAACAACTCTTATAAAAAAAAAACTTACACATTTTTTAATTAAAAAACTAATATTATTTTGACAAGATTAAAAACTAATTTGTCGTGTAGTATAAATTCAAAATCTATATATCTAAATTATCATTATAAATTAAAAACTTTGAGTATGGATATTATTACCTCTATGTTTGTATCCATTCATTTTTTTTTAAGAAAGTTTGTATCCATTAATTAAAAAGTATTTAAAGTATCAATGTATTTTATCTACATGTAACAGCAAAGTTATCCAATTTATGTCCATAGTAGATTTTATCTACATGTAGCAGCTAAGCTAATCTATCCATCATATATGTGTGTGTGACTGCCATATGAAGCGAAACAAAAATTATGTCTCACAAGTGGTTCATGATATTCGGAAGACATGTAACATCCCGATTTTTAATATTAATTGTCAGTAATATTAGTAAATAGGATAAATTACATCAAGAATTCTTTAAGTTTGAGGTTTGTATTAGATTGATTCTTTAAGTTATTTTGGTCACACATAAGTCCTTTAAGTTTGAGGTTTGTAACAGATTGGACCTCAAGCTTGATTTTGGGTCGTCTTTTGGTGCTTGGACTGCATGCGGCCTCCTCCCCTATTGTTGGAGCTAAACAATCTCAAGGTAACAATGAAGGTGCTCATGATGAGTCAGGGTCGGAATTGAAAAAATGAATGAGGGTGCTGACTCTTCAAAATGGTGAAACATCATTTGTTGTTGTTGGGGTTGTTGGAATAATGTAATAGGAACAAGTGTTAGTGTTGGGAGGGATACTAAAATGCATGTAATTTCTAATCGGTTGTCGGGGTTTAGGTCGCCCGAGCGCAATTCCCGACTTAAAATACCTAGTTCGACACTTCAATCCGGACCTCCTCTTCTTAAGTGAGACATTAGTCCACCGAAATAAATTTGAAGAATTACATTACTTGCTTGATTTTGATTCTTGTATTTCCGTTAACCGCACCGACAAAGGCGGGGTCTTGCTTTAATTTGGCACACTTCCTTCAATTGTCATCTTGTAGATTTTTATAATAATCATATCATTGTTGAAATTATTGATTATGTACTTGGAACTTGGAGACTCACCGGCTATTATGGCTATCCCACGGGGGTCGTAGAATTGTTGCGTGAAACTTCCTCCGTCAGCTTTCTGATCAATTTTCAGGGCCCTGGTGCATATTTGGATATTTCAATGACATTCTAGATTCCAGTGAAAAAAGAGGTCGTAACAATAGACCTCGGTGGTTGATTAATGGCTTCCAACAAGCTGTCCTTGACTCAGACTTGTCAGATGTCCTAGTTGAAGGCTACCCATTCACGTGGTTTAAAAGTCTTAGTACGCCACGTGCGGTGGAGGAAAGGTTAGATCGTGCTCTTTCTTATAATTTATGGTTCAATATATTTCCAGAAGCTTCTGTCGAAAGTCTTTTGGCACCTGCTTCTGATCATTATCCCATCCTTATCAATTGTAGTCCAATGCCTCGACCTCAATAAACGCCATTTTCGGTATGAAATTGTGTGGCACTTAGAACCGGGGTTTAAGGAAATGGTTACTAACTCTTGGTAGGTATATTCTTATTCCTAAGATGCCCTCTTGTGTGGAAGAAATGTCCGTTTGGAGTAAAACTCAATGTCATAAGTTGAAAAGTGACATTCAAGATTGTCGTGCTCAACTGCAAAATATGTGACTACATTCTTCAGGTGTGGGACAGGTTTGGATGTTTGATCTGAGAAAGAAAATGCAACGCTTGCTAGCCCATGATGATGCCTATTGGCGACAATGTGCAAAGTCCCATTGGTACAGGAATGGTGACCGCAACACAATTTTTTTTCATGCATCGGTCACTACTAGAAAGAAGGTAAATCATATTATTTCTCTTGATAATGATGCTGAGTAGGGTTTACGCAATGTAGTAAGAAATTATTTTGTTCCTATTTTACCAAGGGTCGTTTATATATTATCATAGTAAGTTCATTTTATTTCAAAACGTTAAGGGTCCACTTTTGCATCTTTTTAATAGGTTTTTATTAGAAAAACTAGACAATTAGATTATAAAAAATATTAAACTAAAAAATAATACATATATATTATTTTGTGGTGGTTGGGGTTTGAACCCCGGACCTTGCATATTATACATTGTTCATATCAATTGAGTTAAGCTCACGAGGACAATGATAATGCATTTATATTTTGACAGTCAAAATAGTAATATATATATATATATATATATATTGTAATAAACCAAAGAATAATGATATATAAATAATTCTAAGGCAAGCATAAAAAAGAATGTGAGCTTTTCTTTTTTACTGAAGAATATGATTTTAAATTTTAAGTAAAATAAACATTAGCTAATAATACATTCTCTAATATAATGACTTTTTGACTAAATCGGATCTAATTAAAAATCCATTTTACCACTCAAATATGAATTTTAAAATGTTTAAAAATTAATGGCTTTAAACCCTTATGAAGTTGAATATTTCTCGAATGTAGAAAAATTACAAAAATGCTATTTTTTTCCATCTTTTCAAACCTTAGTTGTCACTACTTTCCTTCTCTTTGATTTAACAAAGAGAATTGATTTATGATGAATTTTGACTCAAAATCACCCCTCTGAATTGTTTTTCTTTTTAGTTAAATAGTGATTTCCACATATTTTTAAACTTATTTTGTTTGTTTTTGTGATTTTCTCGTCTTTGTATGACTTTGTTTGTTTTGACTTCTAGTCTTTGTACGATGTTTTTTATTTTCCGTCTTTGTGTGATGCTTATTTGATTCAGGTTGAAATATTAGCTTTGAACAAGTACAGATTAAATCAATGACTTTGACATCGTCAATGTTGCAGATCTGACGATATGAGTATTCCCGAGACTTTAATATAGTCGTATTTGTAGGCATATGTACTATGTCGTTTTATGCTATTAACATGGATGTTGTGAGTTTGTTCGCAGTTTCATCCTTTTTGTTTTTAGCGACTTTGAATTTTATCAACTCACTCTATCAATTTGAATGTTTGAATATCATTTATATTTGTCAAAAAAATCTCTGCTATAGTTTTAAAAAATCATTGACTAGATTATAAAATTCTCTTTAAACAATGTTTTGAAACAAAAATGTCATACAATTTTATGTGATGGCTGGGGTTTGAACGCAAGACCTCGTATAAATTATGCATTGTCCATACCAACTGAGTTAAGTTTACGAGGAAAAAAAAAACCATACTATAATTTTATGGACAACATGCGGAAAATTCGTTTCCTTGTTTTCCTCCTCTTTTGCCTTGCATTAAGTCGAAGTTTGGGTACGAATCTTGGATTTTGTTTTAGGGATGTGAAGGAGCTTAAAAGAGAAAGTTTATTTTAGAAATAAATTTATAATTTTTTTTTGTCAAAAAAAAAATATTTTTATTTTTATTTCTTAACTAGTGCCCTAAGGACACTTCTTAAGATAACCTTACTTTATTCATGGTTGTTGTTTGTTTGGGTTGCTGGTGTTGTTGTTGTGTTATCGGTGTTTCGTGCTCGAAGCTGGTACGAATCTCGTTTATGTTCGTGATCAAATTTTGGGTGGGATTGAAGACTTTTGGCTTGTGTCGTGCTTTGGTTTCAAAAACCCGAAAGGGTTCGGTTCTGTTAACTCGAAAGGGTCTGGTTACCAATTAACGTATTGGACTCATCCCTCGATCTGAGTCCTTATGCGCGTGTTTGTAACCTGTTGTGTGTTGGTGGCTTGGCTACTCTGATTCTCTGATGTTTCCAGATCTGTAGAGATTTGCAGGTTTCAAGTCGTCTTGTCTGTAGACACACTCGGGGTACTTGATGCTCGAAAGAGCTTTTATGCTTGCTGCTTTGTTCAGGGAGCTGTTGGCACTTGGATTTGTTACCGTTTTGACGGTCGATCCATTCGCCGAATTTTAAACCCTAATTGTTCTTCGCAATCTTCATTTTTCACATTTTTTGTAACTTGGTTTCGCGCCCGTACGCGGGTTCGCTGGGTGCGCCCGTGATTGGTGAATTTTTGTTAAGATAGATTAGGGTTGATCCACTAGGTCTGTTTTACATTTTTGTATTTTCATTTGGGTTGTACCTGGGTCAGGTCGAATGTCCCCGCAGTCTTTGTATCATTTTTTTTATTTATGTTAATCTTCCTCTTAGCTCAGTTGGTATGGACAATGCATAAAAAATTATGCAAGGTCCGGGGTTCAAACCCCGACCACCACAAAAAAAAAAAAAAAAAATTAGTTCTTGTCCATCCTATTTTTTCTTCTTTACGTCGCTACACCCCCACAAAAAGGTAACACTACAAATAGATCTCGGATTGCACTTTGGTGACATAAGTAACATTGTATCTATCTCTCTTATAACGATTTACTCTCATTAAAATTAATTTATTATAATGATTCATAAAGCATTCTTTCTCATCAAAACACACTAATGTCAGTGTGTCATCGACAGTCAATGTCACCCAAGTATCATCCATTGATCTCCCTCTCTTTGTGAACAAATACAAGACTAGCACGAAATTAGTCTTCAATCATCCCATGGCACAACCCACCACGAATGAGAGACCAAAGGCAAGGTAACTCAAATAATTTAATTCTTTCCTCAAAAAAAAAAATCATAATGTGGTAAACTCGCAATAGCATCAGCCCCTTCAACATATCACAAGCTGATCAGAGTTGCTATAATCACTTCTCCTGGACTGTCAATATATACACTAAATGGACAGATTATGCAGGCAAAGTTCTGCACTAAAGTTCTGAAGTGCCCCCTGAACAATATCAGTAAAATTTATATGTTTGTTTAATATATGAAAAAAAGATAAAACTATCAACAATTAACTAACTACTTAACATAATTATATTTCCAAACATAATGATATTCCTCAATATCTAAAACATTTCCAAAGTAAAATTACAAGCATTCAATTCTCCTTATTTCTGATAATAACCAGAAACATGATCACATAAGACATACCATATTGAAATAAACATAGACAGGATAATTGTCTTTTAATTTGTAATTGAAAAACAGATGAATTGTTTCTGTTTAGTAGAAACTAGAGACAACACCCTTAAGAGTTTCTATATATTATCTCCATGAGGTAAAAACTCAGGAAAAAACTCCATTCCATACGATCCGAACCCATAATTCATTGTGTCATACGCATTTGTCATTCCATCATCACCATTGAGCATCATTGCCGCATAGCCACCATCTTCTTCCACAGGAGTAGCCAAACCTTCAGAGCTAAAACCATTGTCGGAAATTTCATACCGAACATGACTAGGACCAGGGTTGGTATCGGTAATGTTGAAATTTGTCTGATTCGCAATCTGCACTATGTTCATGGAATTAGTCAGCTCTTTTTGAACATTCTTCGCATTAGTGATTTCACTGACGTAGTTATGAAGTAATGTTCCTCTCAAACTATTTCGCCGGTTCGGCCTATTTGTAGCATTCAGGCTGCGCTTAGTGGAGTTCCAGCGGTTCTTGATGGAGTTCTCGGTGCGTCCAGGCAGTCTACTTGCAATTTCAGCCCACTTGTTTCCAACATTCTTGTGAGCTTCGATCAATAATATGTCTTCCTCTTCGCTCCATGACTCCTTCTACAATCAAACCAAACAATATATGTGTGGATTATATATATGATTAATTATAATAAAATTGATGAAGATCCCCATTTCAGAAATGGTAATGGAATTTTGTGTCCTAGATCACAATTGATGTATACAAATCTCGTATCTATCATAGCATTCAACATCAACAATTTACATGTATGAGAACTAATGATAACATTTTTATACGTAATTAATAAAAGAGCATAGTTGTTTGGTAAGAATTAGTTTGGTATAAAGCAACAATTGAAGATTTTAAACAGCGTCTAAAAATTGAAGTTAACTATTAGTCTAACGAGAAATTAAAACAACCTACATGAAAGGAAAAGTGTAAAAATGAGACACGTAATTCATGAAGTATCTATTTGTTCAAAATTAACCAAAATAAGAAACTGGTAAGCATGTATTTTTATGAACCTAACTTATCTCAATATTATGTTTCAAACAAAAAAAAAATCATTGAAAATAATTATGAATAAAACATTCATACATATGGACATTGTTTCTTTGCTTTTAACTAAAATATAATATATCTGTCGTTTGCATTTTTAAAATGGTGCAAAAAACAAAAGAAACTATCTCTTTGTGAGATAGACAATAACAACAATAACAATGTTAGTTTTCAAGACAAATACCTAGAACATTGTTTATAAATTTAGTCCAATATTTATTCAGAAAAATAGACAACTGAACTGATGTTCAAGTATCACAAAAAGTTCATTTATATCCAATATAATGTGATAATTAAACTATTACTTAAGAACTTTAAGAACATGTATCAAAATAAACATTAGTTATGAGAATTTCGTTCGTCCTTATAAAACATGTACAAGTGATAATTAATTGCTTTGAATGGACATGCATTCTTATTTTTTTTACTCATTTGATGCATCTATATGTACATGTAAAAACATAGGAGATAATGCATTTTATATGCAGGGGCGGGGGTTCGAACCCCGGACACCCCACTTATTCACCTTTAAGGTGAATTTCTCTAGCCGTTAGGCTACTTAACCAAAAAAAAAAGGGAGATAAGAGCATTATAAGTGTAAGTGTAAGGAATAAAAGGTAAAAAGGATTTTTTTTTATTTTTAAAAAAGACACCTTAATGTCCGGTTGAAGATGGTTGTACCATCTCTCCCTGCACTGTTTTCCGATTCTTCCATTCATAGACTTAGCAATATCTACCCAGTTATTAAGCCCAAATTTTTCCACCAATTGGACAAGAATCCTACAAAAAAATAAAATAAAATAATTAATTGTTCGTCACATGTTAACAATCATTAACAAATGAAAACAACAAAATCAAGATAAAATGAATCAAATTGAAAAACAAATATCTTAAACATAACTCGAACTAATAAAGTATATAACGAAGCCAAACTAAAACCATGAAAATATTGGATAGCAGAGAAAGTAAAAACTTTAAATGATTTGATATACCTATCCTCATCTGAAGTCCATAGCCTTTTGATTGTATTGAAATCCCTTTGTTGAATTTCAATAGTCTTATCAACCCTCTTTTGCCGCTTTTGTTCGCTGGGGATGAGTCCTTCATCATTGTGTTGGGGTTTGTTTACAAATCCAACAACGCAAGAAAGATTGGCTTGAAGCCTAGGCTTAACTAACAAAGATGGGTTTTCATCATATACTACTGATGTTGATAGAGAGGGACTGACCTGAGATTGTGAAGTTTCGCCATATGGAAAGATATTTTGTTGGGAGAAATCCCAAATTCCTTTGTCTGTATTAAGGCGTTCGTAAACTACTGATGTTGATAGAGAGGGAGTGACCTGAGATTGTGAAGTTTCATTGTATTGAAAAAGATTTTGTTGGGAGAAATCCCAAATTCCTTTGCCAGTATTAAGGCGTTCATGCATAAATTCCATTTTGTTATTGTTTGGTGTAAAGGTCATTGGAATTTGGTCGTTGAAAAAATTGCTTTGGGATCTATTGTTGTTTGCATCCTTGTATGAAGGGGATGGGATCATAGAAAATGGGTTGATAGACGAGGGAACTACGGTAGAAACCCTAGCCATGTTCAGAGGATGTTCATTAGATTGACTATTTTGATTGTACAAAAAACTGGTGTAATGTGATGGTGTAGCTGAAATAGTTGAACTTGGTTCCGGTTCCAAGAAAACCATTGTGGGGATCTCTGATTTTTCTGGAGGAATTGTAGGAAAATCTCCTAAGAGATAAGAAATTTTTTCTGAAAAACTAAGATCTGATTTCATTATTCAAATTGTGAAAGAAATCCAATGCAAAAAGATACAAATTTTCTTGTATGATAGTGAATGAAAAAAAGTTGGGGTCCAAGAGCTCTTATGAACTCTACTTTTAGATCTTGAAAAATGAAGAAGAAAATGAATAGAAAGTAAACTAAGAGGACATGTGACAATTGATGTAATCATAAGATCAAACGGCTCAGATTCATTGTTTCTATGACTATTGAGCTTCCAAGCAAATAACTTAGTAAATAATATTACAGAGATTTTATTTATTTTGATATTATCTTTATAAAATGAAATTATGAGGTTGTTACAAATTTTGTATTTTAGAGAAAGCTGTAAAACAAATATAATGAACGCATGAATAACACGTGGATTTTCTATTATTAATAAAATAAAATAGAAAGTAATATATCATATTTTTTATGAAAACAATTTTAACATAAATTAACACACACATACAAAATTTGATTTTTATATATGTGTGTGTAGTTTTAGTGAAAATTCTCGTAATAAAATCATAACTATGTTTAAAATTTAATTTATATGTACTGAAAGTGCATAAGCTTTTTATATAAACATTTTTTTTTATGTTAACCGGATATCCTCTATGGACATACGATTGTATTTTCAGTTCTTGATCTAAATTCAGAACCTCTTATGGAACAGAAAAAGTTCTTTATCATCTCATCTAAATGTTCTTGGATATAAACATTTAAATTGATTTTACAATTAAGATATACAATATCTAATAATATTAGAGTTTAATTAACTAGTACACTCTATTAGTGTACAATTATTTTACACATACATTTAATAATGTGTTATCACGTCAATTAAAGAATGTGACAACTCATGTTTTTTCATATTCATTAATTGATGTAGGAACACATCATAATATTATTGTCTAATAATTTTTTACGTGATTATGTATAATACTCCCTACCGTCTTGAGTAAAAGGAACAAAAAAGAAATTGATGGTCTTCAATATAATCAAATAACAACTATACTTCTATCATATTCGATGCTACTATTTCTTAACTACTCTTCAATTAATGTGATTTAATTTTTTTAATGAAGTTTTTTTTCTCATGGAACAAGTTCCCAGGAGGGGTAATTAAAAAACTACAATTGTATTTTTTGTAACTTTGAGAAAAATATATAACACCTATTAATTTTCTTAAATGGTGTGATTGTTTTCTCATATAAGATCGGAGGAAGTATTTATATAATAATTTAAATAGTGAATTATAATTAGATCGTTGCATGTATTGTTTTTTGTGAGTAATCCTTGGAAATAGAGTGTATTCTCACGGAACAACTTCCCATGAAGGTAATTTAGAAATTACAAATTTACTTTTTGTAACATTAACAGAAATACAGTGGAAACTCTATAAATTAATAATGTCAAGACCGGAAAAATTTATTAATTTAGAGAGTTATTAATTTATTGATAAATTAATAATTATTAATTTAAAGAGTTTTTAAATAATTATACAGTACATACCAAACAAAAAGGCAAATTAGTCTATGCCTCTTAGAATTACGTTGCAGCGAACCTTGGGACACAACGTAAATTAGTAACTATTGTGTCCATATGCATTGGAAAAATACAATACAAAAATACAACACCTGAGCTATCAGATGCAATAAGAAAAGTTAGAGATGAACTCCAAACA
>Ga0228711_1004827_pt1 | contig 20626 bp, 8 predicted proteins | sample MedpolnodulmetaG_2_FD_177996 | JGI IMG/M metagenome (GOLD analysis project Ga0228711, IMG submission 177996) | Root nodule microbial communities from Medicago polymorpha collected in Santa Monica, California, United States - brown nodules | ecosystem: Host-associated > Plants > Roots > Nodule... | reverse complement strand
AGTAACAAAAAATAAAAATAATTATACGCATTAAGCAACACTAAAAAAAATATATGCATTAGCGTAACAAAAAAAAAAGACAAACGAACATAAAGTATTACTTTAAACGCTAATGTGTGTATATATTTCGAGGTTGAAGAAAGGGAATAAAAATATTCGGTGTCATTCAATGACAGCGTGAATAAAAATATTTGCGAGGTTGTGATAATTAAAAGATACTGAAATTAATATATAAGAGATAAAAAGATAATAAAATTCCTTCAAAAATAGATAATAAAATTAAATGGATCCTTGTTAAAAAAAATTAAATGGACCGGTTCAAAAAATAAAATAAAATAAAATAGAAGAAAAAAGCATATTGAAAAAATAAAAGAAAAGATTGTCAGCGTGAGTTGAAGAGAGGTGCTTGTGAAATAAATTGTCGAGAAGTAGTTTTTTGAAGTAACATTCAACAACTTTTGGTCAAAGCTCATTCCAATCAATTTTATGCATTCTAAAAAAGTACTTTATTGATAGTGTTTGGCCTAACTTCTCCTTAAAAATGTAGAGAAGCTGAGAAAAAGCTGGGACAAACGGTACCTTGATAGCTTTTGCTAACAGCGGTGCGAATGGGTTACAATTTATTTATTATGTTATGAGTGGATGTTCTCTTTTTACATATTTATCCTTTCCTTTATACCTTTTCACACAACACATTATTTAGGAGCTGCAATAGTTTTTTTTTCTTCCAGTAGGTCATAAATTGCACTAAAACAATAACTTGCTAATTAGAAAAAATTGTTGATATATTTTGTACAATTAAACTCCAGTCTTATTTATTTTGAGTTTTTGACGTAGCACATGATAAAAGCGTACCTATTTGTATTATGGGTTTCTTAATAATTTAAATTCACGTTTTTCATGGACGTTTTTATCATATCAACCCATAATATATGATTTAAATAATCTATGAATAATTTTGTCAAAACAATTTTATAAATAACTAATTTTTTTACAATTATAAATTATTAAATTTAATGATACAAATTAAATTTGAATAGTTATATAAAATTGAAATGAAATCTAATTATAAATACTTATAATTATAATGATGCCCATTTTGGTAATTATACATTTAAAATCAATTTTAATTTAAATTATCCAAACAACATACATTGATAAGAATCACTTTCATATTAATATTAATGTATCCAAACACAAATCCTTGTGAAAAAAAAAATTTGTTCAACACTTTCATGTTATGCTATATTGGTTCATCTCTCCCAACAATTAGCATGTGGACCAACATACAGAATCCTCTCAAAAAAAAAAAAACAACAGAATTTTGATGGATTCACAATTGCATATTTGACCACAATGATATGTAAAGAGATTAAAATTTTTATACCATTCCCTAAAATTATTTATCTTTTTTGCAAAACCCTATGGTTTCTATATAAAATTGTCTTGGCATAAGTTTTCTATCTCCAATCCAAGACTATAGTTTTGTGTATCTACGACCAATGATTTCTCTAACCGGTGCAATCTTAACTATATCAATATTCACCTCAAAACAAACTATATCAATAATGACTTTTATTATTATTTGAAGATTAGTAAGAGTAATTAAATCACTAGTTTAATTAATGACTCAAACCAACCGAGTTGACAAATTAAACGGTCAAAACCAAAACCTTCCACCAATGGGACTAATGTCAATTATTTAGCAATTCAAACAAACATAAGCAGACAGAGACACTCATGAATGATGTTATCCTTTCGATTAGCCTGCATCCAATTTAAAAATCTTGCAAATTAGTTTCATACATTCCTTTGAAATACTCAACACAAACACTGCAAACACTATGCACATATATATGATGAATTAGTATAGTATTACTACTAGCTCTTACTTTTGTGAATTTCAACTTCCTTTCTTCAAAAAACATTGTATTAATTGTCCTATGGCCTCCAACTTTTGTAGCCACTGGTGCTTCTTCTTCATTGCCACAGTCTTATCGGTCTTCGCCACAACTCCGTCAACGTCTCAGCAGCAACCATCTGATTCGTGCAACGGAATATTCCTTTCGTACACCTACAACGGCGGCATAAAACTACAGCCAAACTTGACGGACTTGGCGGCCCAACCGTCCAGATTTGAGTCAACACTAACAGTGCTCAACAACGGACTCGTGGAGCTCAAGTCTTGGAAGGTGTAAAAAAAAATTAGTTAGTTACTAGTTAGTTATTCGTTTGTTTTTGATTAGTTAATTTTATTTTTTTAAGGAAAAATGTTAGTAGTTAATTTGTTAGTTACTAACTTCTAACTATATATCAAAAAGGTGTTTGTCGGGTTTCGGCATGGAGAATGGTTGGTGTCTGCAACCAACGCAGTGCTCGCCGACGGGACGAGCATCCCCGGTGCCATTGGGAATGGGACCGTTTTTGCAGGATCATCAGTGACCGATTTGAAGACTGCAGCAGCAACAGCAGGAGACTTGACACAGATGCAGGTTAAAGTAGAGATGGTGGGGACAGTGGTTGGGGTTGTGCCACCCAGCGTGCCAATGCCTTCTACCATTAACCTTGCTAATGATGGTTTCATATGTGGTGAAGCCATTTCTCAAGGTTCGTATGTTGTGTAAAGTGGATTTCTTTCATGTATATTTACGTTTTTTTGGCATAAATCACTATCTTTCACGTGTAACTGTAGAGACTAATCTCTTAAGTCTTATGAGTCTCAAGTGAGTGGCAAACTCTTCCGAAAAATTTTAATGTTGTTGCATGCCCAAACTCAGGTTCAAACCCGGAGTTTTGGTTAAGTTAAAAGAGACTTGTGTCATCTCATCTAATCATTATTGAGTTTCGCGCATATTTGTTTGTTTCATCACTTGTTTAACTTGGCTAATAACCAGTAAATTAGCAATCAATTGGAAATGTTAACGAGTAATTAAACCTGGCTAACAAGATTTTCTTTCGTAGGAACTTATAATATAATATTGCGTCTAAATTTGATATAACTATACTTGCTTTTATGGACTGGTGACTCTTCTTCAGGGAACATTGAAATTCATGTATGTTGCACAAGTGATCCCAATTATAAGACAAATATCACAACAAATGAAAATTTTCTTCCTAGACAAAATGGTGATCTTACCATAATGTATGACGTGATGAAAGCATACAATTCCAATTACTGGGCAGAGGTCACAATTTCAAATCACAGCCCTCTAGGCCGTCTTGACAATTGGAAATTAAGCTGGAATTGGACCAATGATGAATTTATCCACACAATGAAAGGTGCTTATCCATCAAATATAGATTCATCTAACTGTATTTTTGGTTCACAAGGTCAATTTTACAAGGAACTTGACTTTTCCAATGTATTGAATTGTGAAAAAAGACCAACAATAATTGATCTACCACCAACAAGGTTCAATGATACACAACTTGGTAAAGTACCATTTTGTTGTAGGAATGGTACTTTATTACCACCATATATGGACCCCACCATGTCAATTTCAAGGTTTCAAATACAAGTTTATAAAATGCCACCACAGCTCAATCGGTCAAGCCTTACACCACCACAAAATTGGGAGATTAAAGGTGATACAATCAACCCCGATTACAGATGTGGCGCGCCAATTAGGGTTAGTCCTAATCAATCTCAAGATCCTACAGGGTTACCTTCAAACATATCTTCAATTGCAAGTTGGCAAGTTGTGTGCAACATAAGTACAAAGTCATCATCAAAAAGTGATTCTCCTAAATGTTGTGTCTCATTTTCAGCTTATTATAATGAATCAGTTATTCCTTGTAACACATGTGCATGTGGATGTCCTAGTAATCAAGAGAGAACATGTAGTGCTACTACACCAGCTATGTGGCTTCCATCAAAAGCACTTCTTGTTCCATTTGAGAATAGAAATGAATTTGCACATGAGTGGGCTAGTTTGAAAAATCTACAAGTACCTAACCCTATTCCATGTGGTGATAACTGTGGTGTGAGCATAAACTGGCATGTAAATTCAGATTATGAAAAAGGTTGGACTGCAAGGATCACAATTTTTAACTGGGGTGAGACGAATTACGCTGATTGGTTTGCCGCGGTTCAAATGGACAAAGGTGCAATAGGTTTTGAGGAAATGTATTCATTCAATGGAAGCTTGTTAGAGAGATTAAACACTACAATATTCATGCAAGGTAAGAAAGGATTGAACTTTCTTGTAGCAGAAGCAAATGGGTCGAACCCTCGAAGAGATCCAAGGGTTCCTGGGAAACAACAGTCAGTAATCTCATTTAGAAAGAAAAATAGAGATGAAATCAATGTTGTTGGTGGCGATGGGTTTCCTAGTAAAGTGTTCTTTAATGGAGAGGAATGCTCTCTTCCTTCGGTGTTTCCAAGCAATGGCTCGAGGAATGACTTTTCCTTGGCTACTATTATAATCCTAATATTGTTGTCAAGTATGTTGATTCAATAATGATGACATTGTATTTATATTTGGATGATTGGTTGTTCTATATTTTCAGATTTGTGTAAGACAATATAAACATAATTTTTTTAACGATAAACACTACCTCCTGAATCCTGAAATTTTTACATAAACTAATTTCTATATTTTGAACAATTTAAACTCATGTATGAGCTAGCTAATTGCAGAATGATGATTAGATTCATGTGGAACACCAACTATTTACATTGGCAACTATGATTTGAAAGAGAGCTAACAGGATCTGTTATAAACTGGAATGTTGTCTATGGAATATCCATCAAAGTCAAACTCATTATCAACCTGTCCAACGCCTTTGTGCTGCGAGAAATAGAAAGAAAGAAAAAAAAAATGATTTGTCTATAAAGGGAAAGTAAGGAAACATAAATATTTAGGGTCAACAGAAAGGAAGAACCAACCTGGTTCAGAAACACACTCATGAGATCCTCTTGACCGACTTGATCAGAGAAGGGGTTAATCTCGATGTTTGTACCCGGAATTCTTTCACTCTTACCCCTTAATGAATTGTCAACAAAAGGTGTAATGAGGTGTTGACCAACATTTTGGTGATCACCTTGACTCATACCATCTCTATTTTGTCGAGTCTGTTGGATAGAGGAAAAACCACGATGGCCTAAACTCGACGGTGAGACATCAATGTTGCCTTGTAAAGGATTTGCATGTTGAGAAGCATCATATGTCAGGCCTGTATTTGCTAATCCCCAATCATTGGACTTCTGATGGAGTTCATTATAAACATCATAACTAAATCCCCCTAATCCTTTAATTCCCGAAGTAGCTTCCGCATGAAACACACCTTTTGTACTGCTACTGGATATACCCGGAGTGCATCTAAGAGGGAAACTATTGACTAATATTCCATTTGGTCCTGTAGGTTGCATTAAAGATGATGGAAACCTTGTAGCATGAGAATTTGCATTCTCATTTAGCATCTGACCTCTTGGTTGAGACTGAGCCATCTGCGTCAACCAGGGGCTTCTCTTTGCAGCAGAAGCATTGACTCGCGTATTTGCGCTGCCAAAGGATTGAGCAGACTGGTGAAAATTGGCAAACTGCTTCGGCTCAATGTTGATAGGGATTCCGTGAAGAAAGTTCACCGGTTTACTGCTGCTCATATGTTGCAGTTGCCCATCTCCAAATCTTAGTTTTGAGTTCTCAGGACTGTAAAGTCCTGCTGCTTGAAGCTTGGCAAGACTTTGCGCTGAGAACTGGCCAGAAGCTGAAAGGGTTTGAAGATCAATTTCATTTACAGAGGTTCCTCCAAATATTGACCCTTGCGTACTCATGAAAGAGTTGTTCAAGTTACTTTGCTGCGGGGAAATTCCACTCAACCTTCGAAGATACAAACGGTATTTCTGTAAAAGAAAATAAAAAACAGATGAAGAAAGTTAGCTTCTTCAAGTAATATCGTTGATGACTGTAACTCTTAACATTCAAGGTGGATTCTTTAGTCTTTACACACCCCCTCACACCGAAGAGTGGACATCTGGAGTGTGACTCGAGCGGGCCAATAGCGGTGACTTGATAGCCAGTGGCCCATGAGATCTTGTATAGGCTCTAATAACATCTAGAATATCGGTTGCGCCAAACTCAACCCTTACAAAATCAGTTTGTAAGATGAGGATCGACCACCACCTCTAAACTAACTTATTATAGGTCATATCTCATCTAACGTGGGACTCTTAACAGTAACAAAAATAGAAGAAGTATAATCTTTTTAGTATATCATACCTGAAGATGACTGGCAACGTTTTCTCTAGTGAGCCCAGGAACATTCATCATTTCCATAATCTTTTTAGGAACAGCCTCTGCATATCAAATATCAATTTTGAAAACATAAGATGACGACTTTACTTTAACATTACATATAAAAATCAATTAGACAAGCAGAAATATTTAAGATTTTATGGTGGAAAAGGGCTAATTTAGAGATAAAAACAAACTTGTTATACTAAAGGCACCAAGGGAATTTAGCCCGTAAATTATGTAGAATCACAAGGATTATATCTCAGAAAAACTTTAAGGGAATGGTTTGTGCGTTAGATGAGACACGATGGAAAACAAACAAAGATGAAAGAGAACATTTTTGCAAGGACATAACACAATTGAGGGACACATACTGTCTAATCCCAATTGATTCACAACAGCCATAAACTGTTGATGAAGCTCAATAGACCAAACAACTCGTGGCTTCTTTGACGTCGAACAATCATCCCTATCATCTGCTTCATCTTCTTCATCCCTCCTCTTCTTTGAGCTCTTGCCTTCATTCGTTGAAGATGAGTAATTGGCATCAGTGGACGCCTTTTTTTCTTGATCTCTTTCATCTAATCCACCAGATTGCTTCAGATCTTTCCAGCTATTCCTTCTCTTCCTAACCACATGCTGCCATATATTCTTCAAAGCCTCAATTCGCACAGGTTTGATTAGATAATCACAAGCACCATGTGTCACACCCTTCATTACCACATTTTTTCCATCATCAGCCGACATCACTATAAACACATTCACACAAACACACACACAATATGTCAGCTCATGTCATTGCATATTCCATCAACTGATCCAAATCAATCAAAAAACAATGCTTACTAATAACAGGAAGATCCATCTCCAATCCAATATGTTCCAAAAGTTTGAATCCATCCATATCAGGCATATGCACGTCGCTTAAAACAATGTCAAACCCATTTTTATTCTCTCTAAGAAGTGATAATGCAACCTCAGCTCTCTTACACTTGGTAACTGAAATAAATATACCCAACAATCAAAACATAATCAAATGATGAACAACAAAACTTGCACAATATACTCAAAGTCTCAAACTTTAACTTTGGAATAAATTCCAATAGTTGAAAAAAGCACTTATCAAACAAATCTACCATATTAAATCATATCAAAAGCATAATTCAAATTGCAACCAAGAATCTGAACTAAAAACAAAAATAGGTCTGAATAAAAAAACTCAATCAAACAAAAGGGTATTACTAATTTGCATCTACAAACACATAAATATTGAAAAAATGATGTGAAGTTAAGATTTTTAACACTAATTCATGATGGGCAAGACTGAAACAAAGATGAAAATTGAAGACCTTCATAGAGGCAAAAACGGAGCATTCTTTCAAGGATCATGAGGCAAGTAGGGTCATCATCGACAACAAGTACTCGGAGACCCGCCGGAAACTGGTCGGAGACAAGGTTGCCGGAGTTTGATGGTGAAGTTGAAGTTGACATGGAAATTTTGTTGTTGTTGTTGAGTTTCATGGTTCAAAGATCCAAATAGTAGACAACAAAAAAACAAAACACAATATTTTGTTGTTTTTCACTTAGTTGAAAATGTTATTGAAGTGAAAAGTGATGATTTTATGGAACATAATGTTATTGTATATTAAACTAAGAAAATGAATTGGTTTGTGGGTTTGATTCTAAAAGTTGAAAATCTGAAACCTTACAACAGTTGTAACTTGCAAGTTGATGTTGATGCTAAGTTCCTAGCTTACTTTATTAGTTTCACTAATATATAGTATTTTCTTGTAGATTTGTTTTATCCATTATGATCATTAAAGATTAATTGAAAGATTTCATTTGGTGGAATGAATCTTCAAAGAAATTATCACCTATGTTTGTGCATAATTGTAAACTTAAAAAATTAAAATAATAATTTTTGTTTAAGTTTGTTTACTCGTTGATTCAACTATTAATAATGTATTTCTTTTAGATTTATGATCTGATCTAATTGTAGCTGGTTTACTTGTTGATTCAACTTTTATTAATGTATTTTTTTGAATTTTAAAATTCCGTTTAATCATAATGAGCTCCGAAACTTAACTTACATAAACTCTTTTTAAAAAAAATAAAAAAATGAATTTGTGCAATTATAGTGCTTGTGAGAATCAAAGGTAGAAGAAAATTGTGGAAAAAAGTGACCTTTTTATAGGGAGCTTCTATGATGTAGTCAGGAAACTGACTTTTTTAGAAAAGTTAATTTTGATCTTAATGTTTGATTCATTTTTAAATTGTTGATTACTGATTAATGATCAATAGTAATTCGTCTAGTAATGCTTGCAACATCTTAGACTTGCATGTACTATTTTATCGTTGGCATCTTTAACATGCAAACAAAGTTGATGATATTATGTGATAGTCTTAAGTGTTACACTTTGTGGGGTGTTACACTTAAAACAAGGTAGAATAAAATTAGATTAAGTGTAGTCTTGTTAATCTGATGAATTAATGATACTATGGAAACTGAACTTTTGATGTCACTGTACAAACAGTGGGGTGTTACTCACTACATTTTTGATGCTATAGTGTTAATTTCACCAAAAAAATCATTCTCATAGCTTCACCATAGAATTTTCCCTTTTTATATGGTATAAGAGAGAAAAATTAGAGATCAAAATTACATAATTGATAAATGGAGAACCAAAATCACATCATAATACTTGAAAGATTGCTTAAATGAATTGATAAAAAATAATATGTATATAATGCATTTTTAAAATTCTTAAACTACTGTATTTAACGTTTAAAAATGTTAAAAATTGAAACATATATTGTAGATAATGTTTCTACCTTATTTTAGTGTATCACAAATATTTTTTAACTATTATACACTTATAAAAAATAAGCAATGAATCCTCCTTAATTGTACGGTTTGTGGACCTTCACAGGGAAGCATAACCAGAGCCACGTGCAAGGACAGGGAGGGCTTTTAGATTGGACCACTACAACATAAAAATCAAATTGGCTCATTCTGACACTGTTACTATACACTACCCTAATCCCATAAATGTGTCCAGGTCAAGACTTTGTTGCTTTCGTTGCTATAAAGGAAGCCATAAATAAAATGAAGGAAATGTGTATTTATTTATTTATTATTGTGCATTTGATAAATCAGCACATATCAAATACAAATTAATCAACATTTTAATCTGATTTACTCTACCTTCGAATTGAAGAGTGGAAAGATACATGGAAAAAAAGGGGTAATATTAGAAGTTGGTGATGGATTTGGGGACTGATTGTTTCAGTTATAAAAGTCTACTTCAACTTTAATGACCTAAATTCGATATCCTAACACACTAAAAATACAACAACAAAAAATTGGTTTATACTGAAAATGATGTTACTCTTCATAATTCTTTTAGTTTACTTATTAATAATATGGAAATTGGTATTGTGTGAAGTAGTTTAAGAAGTACATATATTTTTGGTTAAATTGCACTTTTTACGCATGCGTAATTATTATAAATTGAGGATTTTAGCTTCCCAACTTTAACTTCTTTTAAAAAATTACACTCCACTGATTTTGACCATGTCAACGCTATGCTAAAAGTCTGGAGGTCGAAATCGCCAATTTATAAAAGTTTAGGGGAGTCAGAAGTGTAATTTAACCTATACTTTTTTTTCTTCCTAAAATTCATTTTCCTTCAAATTACTCTTCTCATCTCATATTATGTGTTTCATATATAATATTTATCTGATTTAAATTATTTTTAAACTTTATAATATCAATACAACATTTTATTTACTAAAGTAATTGTAACCGTAAGCATTTGGTGGCCAAATAATAAATAAAGTGCAAAAATATTTTAGTTTAATATATTGTTTTGTATTGAAAATCAGTACTCCCTTTGTTTCATATTAGGTGTACCATAATAGTTTTTCAGGTGTGTTGTTGTTGTCCCTATTTGGTATTCCATAGCTAGGTGGTTGAGGTCGACTTTTGTCCCACATTCCGCTATTTTAAGTCATTTTGAGGGTTTCATTGGGTTTGGGGTCGAGTAAGAGAGTTTGATCTAGGTTTGTTGCTGGTTTGGCTTGCTGTTGTGTGGACTGTCTGGATGGACTCCGACCGTCGAGTTGATTGTGGATCGGGTGAAGTTATCCTCTTGAAAATGGTTCAAGGCTAAGAGTTTTGCGTGCTTCTGCACCTTTTACGAGTGATAGGTGCAACCTGTCCTGTGCTGGTATCGGTAGGGTGTGTGGTGTTGTGGGTGCAAGGCGGTGGTTGTGTGGGGGGTTTGGATGGTCATCCATGCTCGACGTTTGCCTATCAGCTTGCTATTTTTCCTGGGGCGGTTGGTTATTATTTTTGGGGGCAGGTTTTGGGGTGCCTTTTTTTGTGTTATTGGTGTTGATTTTTTTTCTCTCTAGTTTTTTGTTGCACGGTGTTTTCTTTTGCCTTTTTCTTGTTTCCCTTGCACTGTTGGTACCGTAGTTTGTTTGTATTGCTTTGCTGCTTGTGTACTTTTGGGTTATTCCCTTGTTTTATCTATATAATATATCTTGCCATTCAATAAAATAAAATAATAATTAACTAGTGTTGATTTGAATGTCAAAATATGTATCATTTACTTAACCATTTTTATTAATTATAATTAGTGGAATAGTTATAGATGATTAAAATACAATAAATAATGGTATGTTAAATGTAAAAAATAATAAATGTTATATCTATATTATAAAAAAAGGTCTAATAATTTGAAAAAAAAATATATTAAAAAATACACCTAACGTGAGACGGATGGAGTATAAATAAATTTTCTTTTTATAGCGTGCACATCTCAAAGTGCAGCTACAGTCACTTGCATGCTTGTGTAATAGATATGAATGTTTTTAGGGAAGTTTTGAGAGTGAATAGACTTTTTCATCTTTCTCAAATTTTTCGAAATAACCAAAACATTTCTGAATTTTAAAAAGGTCGATCAATTTCATCCTACCATCAAGTCTTAACATTAACAGTGATGACGTGTGATGTTAAGCGCTGACATAGATTGTCAACGCAGATGCCACGTATTCAGGGACATACTTGATAGAAATTTTTGAATATTTTTTTGGACTTTTTATTTTAAATAAAAATCATTACAAATTGTTACATTGTCAAATGGATCATATAATTATTCATTAAAAATCAAGACGGTCCTTGAATTACGTCACTCTCTATCATACTAATCCTTAATATTGTCAATTAAATGCTAAAGGCTAAAAGAATGTTTGTAACTATTATTTATTATCTTTTGCATGTCCGAAATGAAGTTTTATCCACGCTCAACGTAGTCTCAAAGGTCTTGATATAAAAGTGTTGAAAATCACTTCTATAAAGCCTTAAGGGAAAGTGTTTGTAACTATTATTTTTAATATGTACATTAAAAATCTCAAGACATCAAGGATTGCACATATAGTAGCAAGTCATGGGAAGAACACAAACTATGACTACATAGGTTAAAATATTTGGTACATCATAACCGTTGCCACATTGCTTACAAAGACTGTAAAATTGTAATAGAAATGATATCTGGTGCTCAATTATAGAACCATCATATGGAACTTCTATTCATCTCTGTAGTCTCTCCAAGCATTCCTCCTCATGATTGAAAATTCAACATTATGGGAAAGTTTTGAGGAAAAATTAAAAACAACAATTCATAATAGAAAATAGGCTTAATTGATCTTTTAGTCCCTTAATTAATTTTCAGTTTACATTTTGGTCTCATAATTCGTAAAACCAACGTTTTGGTCCCTTATTCTCCAAATCGGAATTATGGGTAATTGGTGATGATGTTGTTGTTGAATTGATGATGATGATGTTGTTGATGGTTCTGCTGGAGTTCGAAGAATCAATGATATGTTCAACAATGGAGGATTTTGTTTTGTTGAAGGTTTGAGAGAAAGAAGTTCACGTGAAGAGAGAGGAGGAAGGGAAAATGAAATTAGCTTGGTAACCAATTAGATGTTGGTGATGCACACTAAGATATAATAAACCTGCATTATCCAACGGCTCCCTTTTAAAACAAATTATCAAACGGTTAAAGTTAAAAAATTAATAGGATTTATGGTGGACCACTCTTAATATTGGTCCACTTAAGACATTTGAGGTTAAAGTTAATATCACGGGACCTTTTTGACTGACAGAGTAAAACCAAAGGGACCAAAATGTTTGTTTTACAATTTATAGGACCAAAATGTAAACTTAAAATTATTTAGGAGACCATTGATGTAATTAAGCCTAGAAAATATAAGTGTTCGAGAATTTCATACAATAAAAAGGGAGCTCAAGAATATTGGCACCATTAAACTAAAAACTGATTAGCAATTGGTAGTCAAGATTCTCTCCAAAAACTGTATTTTCTTGCATCCTCCAAACCATATACACGATATGAAAGACAAACAAGAAAAGGAGCATATATTTAGAAATACATTTAAGACTTATTTTTTGTTATTTGGTAAGAAGACCTAGATTGCAAATTGTTCCTTGTAATCAGTGTAGACGATGTTTGTTGTTTTTAAAAAGTTGAAACATTCTTACTGCATATGAAATGCTCTAAAATACTAGACATGAAATGCTCTAAGAAGACCTAGATTGAAACATTCTTACTCTATATGAAATGCTCTAAGAAGACCTAGATTGCAAATTATGTTTTCTTCTAGTTTTTGCTGGATGATGCATAAAAGTTAGAGCATAATAATTACCAAAATTAGAAACACTCAAAACTTAAATTAAAAGCTAGTTTAGTAAATTATAAAAATATTACCTGGACAAGAGTTAAATAAATAAAAAAATAGAAGCATAACCATCTTTTTACGCACATACACAAGATAGACCTCTATCGAAATTTATTCTAGTTCCAGTCAATAAAAGGGCAACCCGATGCACTAAAGCTCCAACATACGCAGGGTCCGGGAAAGGGTCCTACCATTTTTGGTGTATTGTACGCAGTCTTACCCTGTTTTTTACACAAGATGCTGTTTCCAGGACTTGAACCCGTGACCTTTCAGTCACATGACAACAACTTTACCAGTTGCGCCAATGTTACCCCTCTTCTAGTTCCCGTCAATGAAGACTCAAAAAATTTATACTAAAAATTTCATCACAAGTTGATGAACAAGCAAGAGCTGTTTCACTTAATGTATTTATTTCATCCTTAGCAAAGGATATGCCCTTCCATCTTGAAATAATATACATATGTGTTTAAGCAGCAACATCAACCTAGCATAATAAAAACATGCATAAAATGTCAAGAACAAGCGAATCTTTGCATACGAAAGCACTAAAGAAGCTCTCGTCCTGGTGGTTGAGCGGCAGTTCGTGATTTGGTAGCACAAAGGATTTTTCATATGCAATATTATGTTTATAATAACATAAGCTTGTGAACGTATAAAACAGAGAGAATTTGAAGTTGTTTTCAACACTTTTGCATGAAGACCTTCGAGCCTACGTTGAACATGGATGAAACTTCATTTCAAACATGCAAATGATAATAAATAACAGTTACACATGTTCTTTTAGTTTTTAGCATTTATTTGATAGTATCAAGGATCAGTTTGATAATTAAGATAAATAATTCAGGCCTCAATTTGATAGGAAGTGACATAATTTAAGGATCATCTTGATTTTTAATGAATAATTCAGGGATAGATTTGACAATGTAACAATTTGTAATGACTTTCATTTTGAAAAAAGTTAAAAAAATTGATCAATTTCATCCCTGAATACGTGGCATCTGAGTTGGCAATTCATGTCAGCGCTTAACGTCACACGTCATCACCGTTAACGGTGAGACTTGATAGAGAGACAAAATTGATCGCCGTTTGTAAAATTCAGGGACGTTTTAGCTATTTCAAAAAAAAAAAAAGGACAAAATTGATCGATGAGTATAAATTGAAAGATGAAAAAAGCCTATTTACTCGAAGTTTTGAGGTTCCTGTGACGTTTAATTTAAGTTTAACAAAAAAATTGATAGAAAGTATAGCAGACCCAAGTTTTCAGTGAGAGTTTTACCTTATTTCTAACTTCTCTCTTTCTTTTTCCCCATAACTAATATGCATCGCTTTTTCTCTCTTTATATTCAAATAAGTGATTTTCACACACACACATATATATATATAGTATTTATTTCATATTTCTCTATAATTGTGTCGTCTTAATGCAATGTTGTTTTGTTTGTTGTTTTATTGAATAAATAGGCAATTACCCCCCTGAAATTGTAAGTTTCGTCAATTACCCCCTTGAAATTAACAAAACTTCAATTACCCCCCTGAAATTTCACAACGTTAATCAATTTACCCCTCCATCAAATTTTTCTGTTAGTGAACATGACGTTTTGCAAATACCCCCATAAAGTTTTGCACTTATGTGCAAAATGCCCCCGAACTTAAAAATATATATTATTTTTTCATAAGTGGAACACTAGAATAAAGAAAAATACACACCATAAGCACAAACAAAGTTGGCTCTATGGTGTGGGAAAAATTTATATTATTTTTTCATAACTTTTGGCTTTTTCCTTCTCTGTGAAATATCTTGCTCACTATTGATATGTATAGGAATTATATGATATATGATATAAGAGTGCAAATGGCAAAGTCATTTGTTCCTGTGCTGATATTTTTTGTTTTTCATTAGAATAAGATTGTAAGTACTATAGCCAACATGTAATAATTACTTTTCTAATTCAAAAGAAATATGAAAAATAATTTATTGGTTCTCAACCAGTTTCTATTGATCTGGAATTTAGAGCAGTCATGTTCTAGTGTTTGTGCCAACTTTGTTTGTGCTTATGGTGTGTATTTTCCTTTATTCTAGTGTTCCACTTATGAAAAAATAATATAAATTTTTAAGTTTGGGGGGCATTTTGCACATAAGTGCAAAACTTTAGGGGGTATTTGTAAAACGTCATGTTCACTAACAGAAAAATTTGACGGAGGAGGTAAATTGATTAACGTTGTGAAATTTCAGGGGGTAATTGAAGTTTTGTTAATTTCAGGAAGGTAATTGACGAAACTTACAATTTCGGGGGATAATTGCCTATTTACTCGTATATATATTATTTTTTGTGGCCTATATTGGAACTTTTTTTTTTCCTACTTCACCATTGACAATACCCAATAAAGCATTAGGAATTAACTGAAAATAATTGTTTATTTAAGGGGTTTTGTGCCATCTTCCATATCCTTAGAAACACTGATTAAATGTAAATTTCCGAATCTTTATGATATTTGATATAGCTATGTTATATGATATCAATAGAAGAAAAGACAAAGTCATCAAAGTTGATTTTTTAAAAAAAGTCATCAAAGTTGAATCAACAAACAAAAAATTGATTAATCCTCTCATAGTTGCAGTAAAATGCTGCAAATGTAAAGATTCAATGTTCCTACACTAGATTACATTATAATTAGATGATTAATCCACGCGACATGATTCTCAACATTATTTTAAGAGCGCTGCTATTTCAAGGGAAGAAAATCTTTCCGAATGCATCCTGAAATCCTTTCAACCGTTGGATTGCCTATTTGTTTGGAATACAGGTGCTGAAAAAAAGAAAAGGAATTAATGACATACAAAATTTACATGGTCGTGAATTTGTCGGTATAAAAGCTTTCGGGATACATATCATTTCCCTTATTTTAATTCATCCTATTCCTTCCATTTTACCACGCGACACATAATCCAACTTTCATTTTGAATTCTTTTAAATGTCATGATATACCTTATCACGAAACTCACGAAACTACATGTTTTCATCTAATTGGTTTGACTTTTCAACAAATATACAGTCTCTAAGGTTATGTAGGCCAATTATCTTGTGGTTTCCTACTTGGCGATGTTCATAAATAGTGACTTCACGACAAATAGCAATATTTGTTGCTTTCTATTTCATACATCATAATTATAACATTGTTGTAGACAAAGGTTATATTTGATGTTAGTTCTATGGTGCAAAGTATTGAGGTAAATCTTACATTTTATATTAGTTAGTTTTTTTTATTTGTCAAAAACATATTAGTTAGTTTTTATTATTTTATCAATCAATTTTATTATTAGACTATATAGGATAAGAGATGTGTTATTTGAACAACGTTTACATAACAATTTATAAGACAACTATACATTTTAAAAGAAAAGTATGTATTAATATAAAAACCAAAGTAATAAAGAGAGTAAAAATATAGTGTAAGTATAAGATAAAATCATCAAAAAATAATTGTACAAATATCATTTCTCATAAAATAATATGTCGCTTATTGATTAAATGATATGAAACAAATTTATACGTGGTGCAATATTACTTGTATACATTACACAAAACTTATATCTGAATCAAATAAATCCAAAACCCTCTTCTGAGCACATGCGATGGATTGGAGTGGACCACTTTTATTCAATATTATCGTGTTTTATTTGTATTGGTCCCCAGCTGTACGAGGGAAACACTATTTGAAAAGTGAGTTAATTTTGTTTGATTCAATTCAATGCCAATGAGTTTGAATTTTCAAAGTTCATACAGTGGAGTGGAGTAGTTAACTATTTAGATTTCGAACACCAAAATTGTATACCTCTAGAGCTAGTGTAGATTGGACTGAAAGCAGAGATATGATATGCAAAATCTGAGCAGCTTTTAATTCCGTTGTTTTGAAAAGCTCTCTAAAGTAGCTTTTGTCATGATCTACTACTCATCAAGGTTACTTTCTATATGCAAATTAATGGATGTTGAAATATAATACTAACATTGTTTTGCAGCAAATTTAATTCATTTAGATCTTCATACTTTGCCCATTACTTTCTTAGTTGTGTTCTTTTATTATACTCATGGTAAAATTTGAAAACTTGCTGACAAGATTTTAAATGATTAATGCACTTGAAATATGAAATTAATTACATTTAGTATTAGAGAAAAACTTGCCTTTATGAGTCAACAGATTTTTTGATAAAAGTAATCATCGTTAAATAGGGGTGAAAACTTTGTATACATATATTTTTAGAATGAAACATCATATCTATAATATGATAACCGTACAAAAATGTCAATATTCATTAATCATCAATTTAACTTCATTAACCTCAAATTTAAGTCTGATAACCACGATTTTCAAGTGTTAAGTTAAATTATTTCAATCTAATAGTGGTGGACGGGTACACTAACTAATTAGTTACTATAGCCATAAATAAATTGAGTTAACTATTTGTTGACTCAATAAAATGTTTGTTCCAAACGAATTAATCAAGTTCAATTTATATAATTTGACTATTATTTTTTCTATATATGTGTTTCTAACGCATTCTACCTATTATTTTAAAATACATTTTGTGTGGATTATAAAATTCAAACTCTTTTATAGGGATCAGTTGGCAGGACAACATAATCAAATTAAAAAATCCTTCAAAAATAATAATAATCAAATTAAAAAAAAAACTCATGAAACACATTTCATTTCATCATCACTTATCATATTATGTTGTTTTACGTTGTTAAATAATGCCGTATATTTTTTTCTTTGTTATGCGCCATGCAAAACCCTTAAAAACTCAAATTTTAAAATAGTGTGAGATAGTTCATATTATATAATACGAGTTTTTCTCTACATATTTTGGATTATATAATCTCAACCATCCCAAAACATGGGGTGTCGCGTTACATCCAAGGTTTGAACGGTTTGTGGTGCGTTAATTGATTTTTTTTCTCGATTTAGACATTTTAAATGTTTCGGTTGACTGTAATTACAATCTAGGAACATTTATGGCTATAAATAGTCACGCATCCTTCAACATTTTCATTCATTCTTCACTCCTCATTAATGTTAAAATTTGCTTTCTTATTGATATCATGGTCATTACTGACCATTCATACAATCTCTGAAATTGCTTTGCAGTTTTAGCGGGCATCATATGATGGTCGACAAAGACATTTGATATCAATCAAAACACCATTTCTTGGTTTTGGTATGTTTCAAATTCTATAATTCAAAAATCCCAATAAAATGGTTCTTATTATATAATTCAAACAAAAAATATTTTGGAAAGAAAATAGGAAGTGTGAGAAATGCACGTGGTGAAAAAAGTAATAGTCGAATAATTTTTAATGAATAAACCACCAAATTAATCAATATCTTTATAAGGCACTCTCAAATTGATCTATGCAATTATGACTATTTTGAAAGGTTAAGTAAGTTCTTAATCCCTATAAATATAGTTAATTTCATTTTTTAGTCCTCATGAAACGTGACATATTTTGGTTGCTATAAAAAATTTAAGCACATAGTTTTAGTCACTACAAAATTAAAATTTGTTTAATTATGCTTCAACTTTTAAATATTTTAATAATTTTTAACTTGCTTGTTTAAAATATTATAAAAAGTTCCGCCGCAAAAAGTTTGTTCATAATTTAATTTTTAGTTCCAAATTTTCATTAGTTTTATCTTTAAATTTTAACGTGTAAAAATTTTCGTATTTAATTCATTACATATTTGTTTGATTAAAAAAAAGAGTATTACTTTTCCCACCCTATCCCTTACTAGCGCGCCCTGTAAATTTTTCAAAAATGCCCTTGTGTAATCCGGATTTTGTAATCCGAATTCAGTTTTTCCTTTGTTATAGGGTGAAAATTTGAGTTTTTCACAAATTCGGATTTTTTCGGATTATATAATCCGAAAACTTCAAAAAAATAGGGCGCGCTATTTGATTTTTTCAGATTATATAATCCGAACACCCCTTAAACTATGGATGTAAATGGATATCCATGGATGCGGATAGTGTGATATCCATGTCCGCTCCGTTAGATAAATACGAAATCCATAGCCTATCCATATCTGCGCGGATATCCGTTTAACGGGTAATCCGCGAATTTTGAGGTATCCATGAGTTTATACCAATATCCATGGATAACATTTATAAAAATAAAATAAAAAAATTGTCTAATTTTTTTTTTAGCTAAAATTTAGAAACAAATGTTCTTCACATGCATTTTCTTTTTCTTTTTAGCAAAACATAATATTCATACATTGCAATAGCAACAAATATCATTCACTCCACAAAAACATAAATAAAGTCACTTACATTTAATAAAAATAAAGTTCTTTGATTTAACAAAAACATAAGTAAAGTTCATCATATTTCAACAAAAACAAAGCTCTATCTTCAACAATCCCATCCACTTTCACTTCCTTTTAAAGGAGCGTAATAACCGATAACACTCACAATACCTAGGGTGTTTTCTTAGGAAGGTGAATGATATTGAGGTTATTTATGTAATTTACTCGGTTTAATAGCGGGTATGGATATCCACGGGTGTGGATTTCATTAAATCCGCATCTGTATCCATTAATTAGCGGGTAGTTAAAAAATCCGTTTATTTTATCCATGGATATCCATTAAGGTATCCACTTCGTGCCCGTGGCAGAGTTTTTTCGCGGATATTCACGGGTGCAGATTTTTTTGCCATCCCTACCTTAAACACCCTTTTTCAAGGGAAAATCAGTTCGGATTATATAATCCGAACTGTATCAGCACAAATTCTAAACATGTTTGTAACATGGATTGTCATTTTATAGACAATATTAATCTTCCTAACTCTCATCCTTCTGTTTAGGGTCATTGTTACCTTTTCTTAGTCAAAAATCGGGTTTTCGGGCTACTTGATCGGATTGTTCCGAAATTTCCCCAGAAAATCATAAAAATTCAAGGATCATGACTCCCCTAGAAGGAACTTCTTAAGGGACTCCGCCCCTCAAAATCCAAAATTCCATCGTTTAGACAAATTTTTCATTTTTTTTAAATTTTTCATATTCTCAGAAAAATTCGAAAAAATTTGCATTAGTTTTATTTGATTTTTAGAATTTTTTGGTGGTATTTTTATATTTTTATGATTTTATTTGATAGGTTTTTAGCATTTTTTTTACTTAGTTTTTTTTGTTCTTTTTAAAATTAAAACTCAAATCTGCTGAAATGTGATAGAGTCTGATGGCTGATTATACATAAGAATTGTCCGGATTATAAAATCCGATATAGTGAAACATGAATTCGGATTTTAAAATCCAAATTGCACAAGAGCAGTTTTGGAAATTTTACAATACGCGCTAATCGTGCATAGGGTGGAAAAAGTAATACTCTAAAAAAAAGTTAAGCCCATGTTTCAGTTGGGCTTGTTTGAATAAATGAGTACAAAATCAAGCCATTCATTTTTTTGTATGACTATTATTTTTTACACATTTTCTATTTCTCGCATGATAAGTGCCAGGAAGTAGTAATTCTAATGAAGATTTATAGCACTTTTGTAACTTGTTTTGCAAGTTATTAAGGAAAAAGCCGAGAGATAATTGATTTTAATCCTTTTATGCTTTATCTATCTTAC
>Ga0228711_1004825_pt1 | contig 20630 bp, 6 predicted proteins | sample MedpolnodulmetaG_2_FD_177996 | JGI IMG/M metagenome (GOLD analysis project Ga0228711, IMG submission 177996) | Root nodule microbial communities from Medicago polymorpha collected in Santa Monica, California, United States - brown nodules | ecosystem: Host-associated > Plants > Roots > Nodule... | reverse complement strand
TTAAAAAAAATAAAAAAAAAAATAATAATAATAATAATGAAAAAGAATGACCGTCAATAAAGGAACCGTTAATATTGAAAAGAAATTGCTATCAGAAATGAAACTGCTAGGGCATTTGTGGCTTTCAAAAAAATACTTTAGTACGGTATATCAATTTTAGAAGCAACAATATTTCAATCAAAATGGAAGTGGCTTAGTGGTGAAAGATGTAATATGTAGCCATATGGTACCTAGTTCAAATCCTTGGAAAATCTTTTTTCTCAAAAAAAATATTTAACCCGCCAAAATGGGCGGGATTAGGGTTAATCAAGTTACTTGCAACACTGTTTAACATTTAGATATATAAAGATTATCAATCTTGTGAGATATGATTGGATGTTAGTGTAATTTGTTTTCGCACAATTTTGATAAAGAAAACTATGCTTCAATAGATTATTTGAAAGAAAAATCAATTTGATTTTGCAATTTCCAATTTTATAATTTAGATCATAATAATTTTTGTTAAAAATTATTTATGATTATATTGTTAAAAACAAAAAAACTGTCAATTATATTTTTCAACATGTAGCCTCTGGGGTCCTACTTGATTATGTCAATTGCAATTTGAACAAATTTTCCTCCACAGATTTTTTAAAAGATTGAAAAAAAAAAAAAAAAAATAGAATGGTTTAAAATATCTTTTACGATTCTATTGATAGTCTTGTATTCAAACTGAGATTGTGATTAAGAAAAAGTAATTCTCATTTAGTGGGAACCACTGTTGAATAGAATAAGCTAGGTTGAAGGAGGTCATATTATTAGCCCAAGCCATTTATGAACGGAAGTAAATGGTGACCAGTTCTGTTGGGTTTGTGACCTACCGTAATAAATAACGTCAATGTTTTGATTGCCGTGATAATGTGCATCACGGTTGATTGCAAGCAAAATCATTGGTTTGTTAATTTTAAACCAAGTCATTATGGACCCGTTTGGTGGTCAAATGTGATCCACATAGAATATCATATGATATGGACAGTTTTTTTTTTTTTAGTGGATAGGTAAAAAAATTGTTGACAAAGTGAATAGGTAATTTTGTCTTCAAAATTGCAAGGACCAATCAATTACGTCCTTTAATTTGTCAAAATAGTTAATTAGTCTTTGAATTTGTTAAATGTCAATGAATTTTGTCCTTCCATCAAGTTGGCTCGTTAATGGTGTTGACATGGAATGTGAACCATTCACATGGTGTGCCATGTCATATGCCACACAACAAGTAGTAATATGAATGAAAGTGAAAAAAAAAATTCCAAGGACGAATTTGATTGAAATTTACGAAAACATTGTTTTCTTCATGGCCATTGTAAAACATCCATTTCTTCCCCAATTCTATAAACTTGAAACCCTGAATTTTGAATATCTCATTTACAGTCCAAAATCCCCAAAATTTCTTTCATTAATTAACAACTATTTCTTCCTCAATTCTAAAAACTTCAAACCCTAATTTTTTTTGCTCTCATTTACAATCCAAAATTTCTTCAATAAAACTTGTTCAGATTGAATTCAAAATGATGGGTGGTGGTCGTATGGGAAAAAACAGCTATCAAACTTGGGCTTCATCTTCAAGCATCATATTTAATGGTGATGTCTTAATGCTTGAATGTTGGTGTCCAATAATATGTGCCGTAAGAAAGTCAATTCTCTCAAAAAACCTAAGAAGGGCTTTCTATGCTTGTCCTTTGTCAAAAGTTTATTTAACAATGGTTATGTGTTGTTTAATGTTATGCATTTTTATTGTTTATTGATTTTGATTTTTCTTTGTGCACGATGATGATGATAATTGTAAAAATTTTGTTTGGGTTGATGAAGCCAAAGAACTAGGATACTTTAAAAACAATGAAATTGGTGTTGATCAGGGAAGAAAGGCAAGATTGATGGAGAAGGTTCAGTCTATGGTTAAGTCTAAGGAAAATGACAATGAAGAGATTTCGAGGGCAAGGTTGATCGACAAAGTTGATTGTGTAGGAAATGAGCTTCGATTGATTAAGTATTTGATAGGCTTAATTTGCTCATTTGAATTTTTTAACATGTAAGGTATTGTACTAGGCGTGTGTAATACGCTCAATGAAAAGAGGTTGAAGAAGAATATAACTTTTATGTGATAATAATATAAGCAAATTAGTCCCTCAATTATTTTGAAAACATCAAATTGATCCCTTCATTATATGAAAAATTATCAAATAAGTCCTTGACTTATTTATTTAGTTATCAAATTGATCATTGGTGGATATATGTACAAAACAAAGTAAAAAGTAAAGAGACATAATTGGAGTGCATAATATTCAACTTGTTTCATAATTTAGTCATTGTATTACAGGTGCTCACATATCCAAACTAATGGTTCCTAACCACCCTTAATAAAGTCGTAATGGTGAACATAAACTTAAGGCGACCGTTGCAAAACAAGTGCAGAAATATTACCTATCTAAAAGCAACCCAACTATGGGCATTAATAAGTCATAAGTCATAAAAGAAAGTTCATTAATATTACATCGCCAAAAGTAACCCAACTAGGGGAACATCTAAGCTAGCAACCAGAATGAGTTTTGATAGTGATCTCATCATTCCTCTATGGAAGTTTGTGTCCTGCCTCACCATCAAATTAATGGGTTTCTAAGCATGGTCCATGTTTCAAATTTACTTCCTAGAAATGCACTTTGTGTGAAATCTACTAGTTATATTGTTATAATAATTCATGGATGAAACTTCATTTCAAACATGTAAAAGGTAATAAATAACAATTCTTGTAGTTTTTAACATCAATATCAGGGATCAATTTGATAGTTAAGATAAAGGCTTATTCAATCACCCGGTCCCTTAATTTAATTGATTGTCTCAATTTGGTACCCTAACTATAATTTGTACCAATTTGGTCCCTTATGTTTTGCTTTTTTACTAGTTTTAGTCCTTTTTGTTAGTTTCTCTCAAAAAAAACGTTTAACAGAAAGGACTAAAACTAGTAACGGAGCATAACATAAGGGACCAAATTGGTACATAAGTTAACGTTTTTTTGAGAGAAACTAACAGAAAGGACTAAAACTAGTAACAGAGCAAAACATAGGGGACCAAATTGGTACAAAGTATAGTTAATGGACCAAATTGAGACAATCAATTAAGTTAAGGGACCGAGTGATTGAATAAGCCTAAGATAAATAATTCATGGATTGATTTGATAGAGAGTTACATAATTCTGGGACCATCTTGATTTTTAATGAATAATCCAGGGATCAATTTGACAATGTAACAATTTGTAATGACTTCATTTAAAAAAAAGTCCAAAAAAATGTAAAATTTTCGATCAATTTCGTCCCTGAATATGTGACATATGATTTCTGAATCCACGTCAGCGCTTAACGTCACAGGTCATCACCGTTAAGGGTGAGACTTGACGGAGGGACGAAATTGATCGACATTTGTAAAATTCAGGGACGTTTTAGCGATTTTGAATAATTTGAGGACAAAATTGATCGATGCGTGCAAATTGAAAGAGAAAAATGCTTATTCAATCTATTTTTTCTCATAAATATATGGTATTGACAAAATATAGCACTTATTATCAAACTAATTGAATCCAAGTGATTAATGAGTTTTAATTAAAAATATAGCACTTATTATCAAACTAATTGAATCCAAGTAATTGCTCCAGTATCCTTGATACATGATCGATGATATTAAAAATAAGAAACTTATTGTATCATGTAGTATTTGACTATCAAACGGATTCATAATAACTTGAGTTTGTCTGATGGTGTTGGTTGAGACTTTGGAGTCCACTTCTCTTATGTCTCAGACTAAACTCTCCCCAATACCAATTTTGGTGAGTTAGTATGGTTTCTTAAAAAAAAATCATTTGTTACAAAAATCATATAAAATTATTACATATATTATTTATTAAATAAACAATGTCAATATTGATTATATATATGTAGTGATTCTAAATAAAGATATGATATATATTCTATGCAAATAATGCTAAATGTTTACTTTGTATCAAAATATTTTTTATTATCGATTCGAGACTTATGAATTGTCAAACTGTTCAAGTTCAAATTGTTTTTTTTTACAAAAGTTCAAATTGTTTTAAGTTAGGATTTCAAACGGTTGATTGTAATGGTAACAAAAGTGCAATAAAAATAACATAAAAATATCATATTAAAAGTTATGCTTGGATTGATTTTCGTCAACTAATCTTCTAAAGTTTTTCCTTAATAGATTATACACTCTAATATTCCAAGCTTGAATCTTGAAGTAATGGCGGTCCACCTTCGTTCTTCAGCATTCTCCCTTGTTCCTATGTGTTTTTGCAACTTATAGAGTATAGTAAGATCTCCAAAAATTGCAGAAGTGTAAATTCGATTAACGGCTTGAAGCTTGCTAAGCGAATTGGCATTTCTTCACTTGTGGATTTCTGCTAGCTCAACATCGAGTCTCTAGACCACCTTAATATTTCCTTTGTGAATTATAAGTCGATAAGCGAATTTCTCGGTCCATAAATTCCCAAAGTCTCTGACTTGCTTGCTTCCATATCCCTCATGGCTCACTAAGAGTGTGTTTAGATGAGGTAATTGGAAAATTTTAAAGAATTTAAAATTTTAGGTAATTCAAATGATTCAATTAAATTGTCTTCATTTCTAAATATTCTTGTTTGGATGGAGTAATAAAAGAATTCACTGTCATTGTTTTTGGGTAATTTTTATAAATTTTAAATTTTTGGGCCAAATTTGGAAATTGAAATAGGGGTCAATTTGCAAATTTTGAGGGGTCAATTTGTAATTTATGAAAAAATTAGGGATCAAATTGCAATTTTCTGAAATGTTTTGGGGTAAATTTGAAATTTTTGAAAAATTTGAGGACCAAAATGTAAAATTTGAAAAAAATATAAGAATAAAGAAATTACAGTTTTTTAGCTTTTTGATGTTATTTGAAATTCTCTAAATTTAACTTAAACAAAATACTTCATAAATTTTCATCATTTTAAAAATTCTTCGAATTATCATCAAAACAATGGAATTCACCTAAAAGTATTTGAATTCTATCAAAACATTACATTACCTCAAAACATTTCCTCATACAAAGAGATTCTAAGAGAATTTTCCTTTTTTAACCTTCAAACTTCATGACTTGCTCACTCTCATATTGTGGTGGGTTTGTTGAGCAAGTGTTTGTGTGCACCACTTATTTGTTTCTTTTAATTTCATGTATCTTTTGAGCTTTTAATACTTAGTCAAACACGGGAGATAGGTCATAAAATTGATTCATATACTTGAAACCTAACTAGTTGATATATTTATGATAAATTGGGAGATTTTCATTAGATTACTTGATACACAAGTTAATAAGTGCCCTAATTAAATAGGTGCAACCAAGTAAATTTGGCACTCAAGTAAGATGACATAAGCTCCCGACTAACTCTGAAAAAGCCAATTGTTTATTGACCTTTGATCTAGAACCCGACTCAAAAACTCTAGCCGCATCCACCTATTTTTTTCAATGAGGATATACCACAACAAGTAACTAATGTCAAACTTGAAGAAAGAGGTGAGTCTCTTTGAAATGATGTTATGGAAAATTAGAAGTAAAAGTTAAATTTGATCTCTGGAATCTGACAAACATACCATCTTTATATAGTTCATAGTTCTTTCCTAGTTTGCAAATATTTGAAGCCATAACTTCCTTGACCCAATTTCCTTTAATTAGCCTTGCATAACTTGAAAGGGATTGCCAAGATAATTGTTAATGGTGTATCTATCGAACCATATTCGTTTTACTCTCACCGAACCATATTCGTTTTACTCTCACCTAAGAGACTTATAAAATTGGTTTCTCTTAACGGGATACACATTAACATAGACTTCCCCTACAATTTCTTAGTTGAGGTTACGTTCTAGTTCATCTAGGTGTCCTTGATCATTCTCAAGTGAATTCCTAGATTTTTGAAAGAAAAGACTCTCTTAGAAAATATCTTTATGTTCTTAAGTTGTTTTTATCTCATCTCATTCTCATGGTTGAAGGAAAGCTTATAAGAATTGTTTGGTACTACCTATATCAACAAGATGCATCTTCTTTTCGGTAGCTCAAACCATAAGAACTCCACAGTTAAGCATGTTTGACTTTGAGCAATTTTGGGATGGGTAACCTTCTGGGAAGTTTTCCGGAAAGCGTGTGATGCGGGGACAAAACACACTGAAAAGACTCGCGTTGGTTAGTGGAGTCAGTCGACAATTCTGAAAGCGGCTTGGGATGTTACAAGGGGGTTCCAACAAACATGAGGGGCCATATGATGCTTACTAGTGGTACCAAAAGCATAAACCATAGAGGCATGATAAGAGATTATACTTTCGACAGAATTCCAAGTATCTTTCTGCACATTTTGGAAAATCTATTCGTTTCTATTTCTCCAAATTTCAAAACAAGTTACTATGAACTTAGTACCTGCATTCATTGTAGCATGATATTTAAACCAAAGCTAACAATTATGCATGTAAAAATTGTTAGGATAGGTAGAATAAACATACATCCAAATAGACATTCCTCTAGGGCAATCCCGTAGAGTATGCAAATCGCTCTCAAGAGCAGCACCACATCTATGACAAGAAGTATTGGAGGTGAGGTGACGTGAGACTCTAAATGAATTGGTAGGAAGACTATCATGCATCACTAACCAACAAAATTGCCCTAGATTTTCAGCAATTGGTAACCGCCAAATCCAACTTCAGGTAGTATTGGACCCCACTTGTTGATCTAAATTTTGATCCAACCATTTATAACCATGATTGGCCGAGTATATACCATTGGGGGAGCCACTCTAAATGAGTTTATCATCGTCGTCACTATCAATCGTAATGCTACGAGTACGATCTTGGTAAAACGAAGGAAGTTGAGTGTAGAGTTTGTTGAAGTGTTGAACCTCATTTTCAAACAAATCACAAAGACGAAGGTTTGTGTCACTAATTAATGTCTACATATGGCACAACATTGTAAAGGTAGACACTATCTATCTATCTATCTATCATAACAAACAAATATATGTCCTTTCCCAACACTACATATAAAACATGGCCCTAATATTTCCATCGCCTTCAAAATAGCACGCCATATGCAAGAATCGCCAAGCTTAAGAGAATAATGCAAAATATGGGTATTAGACATGTATTTGTTCCTTAACATCTGAACCAGAGCTTATGTGGTTGGTGAAAAATGTCCCATATGTGTGTACCAAGTAGAGAAATGTTTGAGTTCCTGGCTATACAAATGCCTAAACCACCTTGAGATTTGGGCTTAGTCAAGTTCTTCCAATTCACCCAATGACAAGAGTTTCTTCCCCATATAAAGGAACGCACCATGTCATCAATATTATCACAAATACCATAACAATAAGCAACTTTTACGTTATGTTACACGGTCATAAGCAATTTTCTAAACCATATTGGGGAAATCAACCATCAAATTAGTTAATAAGCAATTTTCCAAACAATAAGCAATTTTAATTCAATAAGCAATTTTCTAAACAATAAGCAATTTTTAGAACACATCCATCGAAATTATATGCGAAATTGGGAAAATCAATATTGGGGAAATCAAAATATGGGATTAAATTTTTTTAATATGGTTTTTGTCGACTTACCCAAAACGTGTTTGTAAAAAGTTAATATTTTTATGCTATACTATTGCATTGAGGAAGAGCCGCAGAGTTTTGGTTTTTGTGTTATGGTTTATGAGTTTGACTTTTTGTTTTGTGTTACGGGGAAACGAGAGAGAAGAATATAGGGGTTATGTTATGGTTTCTTTGTTATGAGAGGTGTTGTGAAATGAGGGAGAAGAATTGAGAAGAGGAGAGGTGTGGAGAGCGAAAGAACTGAGAAGAGGAGCAAGCCGGATAAATGTGAAGAGAGAGTGTTGTTGTTTTCTGCGTTTGGAAAAAAGGGTAATAATCTAGTGTAATGTAGCCACACCATGCTTTATGGTGTGCCGCCCCTGCTAACTTGTTAAAGAGTTAAAAATGAAATTAAAAGAGAAGTTTTATATAGGAAGATAAATATTCAAACTTTCGACATATTGAATACATGATTTCTAAGATTAAATTTATGCATTTAGCTTCTTAACATGTGTACTAAGGCCATAAATTATCATTTCTCATAAATAATTAAATGGGCGTTATTTCCACTCTTTTATCAAAAATATTAAATTTCGACTTAAATCAGTACTTTTTAGAGATATTTTAGTATCCATCAAGAAATAACTTGACTTTTTAATTCAAAGAAACTCAAGTGACATTTAAAGTTTCTGAAAAACATAAAAGAGACTTATGGTATTTGAAGGGAAAAAAACCGAGATAAATTAGTTTCTAATCGTTTTTTGGAATAAGATCATGATAAACAGTGATATTCAATTTCACATTAAAATGATTTAAGAAATATCGACCAAAGTACATCTTTTTTGTCAGGTAGTTAAGTTGCTAGAAATACAATTTTGGGTGAATAAAAGAGATGTCTAAAGTTCGAACCCAACCTCTATATATTTTATGCAATATTATTTATTAATTAAGTTAAACTCACGAAGACTTATATACCTCTTATTATGGCTTAAAGTAGTCATCGACAACAGCCTACTGTGCCCAATAATATAATTGGACCCAATGATCACATACATGCATAATACCTTGGTATTGGGCGCTTAATTATAGCAAAAATTTATTTTCGCGAAAGTTGTCATGGAACATGTTGACTACAACATGTGCGAATTAAAGCATATTCATACATTCCATTATATTGAAAAGAACCAGTACTTAACAATACCAGAAAAACGAAAGAGATGGTGAAAAGAACGAACTAACAACATTCAATCAATGGAAAAGTTTTCTTGCATAAGCACTCATAAAAAAAAAAGCCACAATATATCTAAATATAACCAATGCAAAGGCTAGTGGTATATATGTCTAAACAATGATACGTGTCTTTCAAAAATAATTAAGTTATAATGATTGAAAGTAGACGGAAGAAAACAAGCTAATCACATGTTTCAACAACTAGTGATAAAATTCAATTCTAACGATATGATTGGACAAAAAAAATAGTAAAAATCAACATTTATTTTTCTTCTAAGTTCTAACCACTCCCTTTTTTTCTCTTGACCTTTTGGTTCGTAGGATTTGTACATTAAGTAGATAAAAATGTTTAATATGATACTTAAGTCATGAGATTGTCTCATATAATGGGTTAATTTATCATAATCACTTGAGTTCAATCAATCAATATTAGTTAATTTATCATAAAATTTTATTTTAAAAAAACATATAGTTTAAGCTTTCAATATTTTTTATTATTGATAATATATATAATCTAATAATAAGGATACAATTACACAACAAGTTAAAAAACATGAGTCGTGATTTCTTGCTATAGTTATGATCATGGTACATGCAGGTCCAACAATGTAATAACTTCCTGCTTGAACAAACTTGGTTAAATTCCAAATCTTGACAATGGGTTGTAATTTGCAAATTGTGATCTTTACACACACATGTATATATACTGTAACATTTACATATTGTACATTTTTGGCATGTGTGTTGTAAATTAAAAAAACAAATTACAGCTCTGATGATGTAAATATGAATAAGGGAACCCACCCCAATAATATTCTTTCCTTAAAAGTTGAATAGAAAAATGTAAAGAATAACTGTAGAGAGACACTGCAGACAAGGGAATCACTGAGGAAATGGAGGAGTGTGGTTGTCACTTTTGAAGTTGCTGAGATGGGAGGGAAAATAAAAACATATAGATATATGATATATGCATATGCACTCATTAAATACGTTACAATTTATATTATGTTGATTGAATTAATATTTACAGGACCCATATGAGAAAAAAGTTTTACATGTAGACAAAAGGTTTACTTCACATGGGGTATGCATGTGATGTGAATGTACACTTACATTTTTTTGTCTACCATGTGGAATGGATTAACCCTTACATTTTTATCTGTCACCAGCTAAGCAATCCACCAATCTTATTATTCTTTTTTTGCCTCCCACCCTAGTTCCCTCTCTTTCTTTTATTCCTTTCCTAAGTCCTCACATCTTGTCCAAGTTAATTTGAAATCTCACAAATGCACATACATGCACCACTAAAAGATATAAATTAATTTAACAAAGGCAAATTTTATGTGGCTCACCACATTAAAGGGTATTATTGATGTAGGTAGCTCCGTTTTCTTAGAATCATTTGTTAGAGTAAATTTATATCCTCCACGTGAAATATAGAGATTAATCTTTCGAATTTTTTACGTTTTAAATTAAAGACAAACTCTCCCTAAAAAAATGTATGTTCCAAATAAATATTGATGCTATATACTACTATGAAAAAAAAATACCCCACCCATTTCAAAATATGAGTTTTTTCCGATAAACTATTTATCTCAATTTTATGAAATCTCTTTAAAATTATGTTTTGGCAATGCATATAAGGATAGTTTGGGTAAAGTGATAGAAATTGCAGACAATTTTTATATTTTCAATGAATTCATCTATTTTCTTGTTCCTATTAAAAATATTAATCGATTTTCTTGATAGGAGAATTTTGGCTAAATTTTTTATATTTTAAAAAGCTTCAACGAAATATTTAAATATATTATTGGCCCCTATAAAAATTCTCTCTTTTTAGTCTCCTTAAAAATACTCTTCGATTTTTGGTCCTCCAAAAGTTTTACATTACCACTATTTGTCCATGATTTCTCATTGATTTTCTCTCATCTTTCTCTCTAGCTATTATTTTCCCATAGATTTTGTTTGGAGGTTTGGAGGGAAAGATGAGAGAATTTTGAGAATCAAGGAACGAGTAGAGGGAGGGGGAATGATACTGGCATGATATTTTATTTCTGTTCATTGGACTAAAATCTTTAACATGGGGGAATAAAAATAATACCTCAGGAGAGCTTTGTAAGATTTTGGAATTCAATACATGTCCTTAATTAAGCTCTCTAGTATTTTTAACTTACTCTATTAAAAATGTATTGTCCCAAATAAGCGAGGGAATCCCCTATATTTCTCTTACTATCCTTCCCTTAAAGTCCTCCCCTTTTACGCCTCAACCCTCAAACAAAACTTTAAGAGCGTACTTAGATGCATGGAGTAGGTCCAAAATTCTAGAGTAATAAATTTTTTAGATAATTTAAATGTTTCAATTGAGTTTTCTTCATTTTTTTGTTTGGATATAATGATAATAATAATCTTCATTCTTAAATTTTGTTGGGCTATTTTTATGAAATTTCAAAAAACTATGAGAACTGTTTCAAAACATGGAAAATAGAAAACAATTCGAAATTTTGAAAAATTAAAAGGATCAATTCGAAATTTTTTAAAGTTTCAGCGACCAATTTTTTATTTTTTGACAATTTATAGGGACTAACTTGTAAAATTCAAAAACATAAGGACCAATTTGCAAAATTTAAGAGGATTAAAAGTACTAATTTTAATTTTTAGGCGGCGTTTGAAATTTCTAAATTTTGCTTTGACAAAATGTATCATAAATTTTTAGATGGTATATTCAAACTTTTTAAGTTTTATTTAAAAATTTCATCAAATTTATCTTCATAACAATGAACTTTACATAGAAGAGTTAGAATTACTCTCTAAAATTACACTATCTCGAAAAAATTCTCACATGCAAACACACTCTGCACAATTTGAAATCTAATTCTTGCTCTGTCTCAACATAATGAGATATCATATTCATATTAGTTTTACACTCAAAAGTTTTAAGTAAATTATTATAGAATTTTGCAACTTGACAAAATTAGTGAAGTATAATGATTTAGTAGATGCAGATGATATTAACTTTTAGGTACGTAGAATAATCAGAAGAAAAACAAACCTATTTTAAAATACTTTTCATATGCAAAAATAACACTTAGTGTGATCTGAATGAAGAAGTATACATTCAGTAAATTTTGGAGCTTAAGAAACAGTCTATAGAGTAAATAATAACATGCAAAAGGTAAGAAGATTAAATTGCAAGCAATCATAGCCATGTGCAAACAATTTTATTTTATAAATATGGTGCTACAAGTCCATCTTTATCACAGCTCTTACTCTCTTTTTTTGACAAAGTATCACGCACAGCTCAATTACTTATAAGCTAGTACAACTATACAGTAAAATTATTCCATCACGTCTTGTGCAGTAGATTCATTGGAACGTGGAACCATGTGCACATTGCACGTAGGGTTATACTATATCTTACATTAACGATCCCAATGCTACTTATAAATAATTATTACTACTATTTCTATTATTGTCACGGGTAATTAAGCAATCCACGCCACTTCTAAACACGTTGCTAACCCTAATTTAGAACGACATTAATATGAAGAAGGTCGTTATAATGGGGCCCACATTGGGGCCCATAGAATGAAAGCACTCAAAAAGCCCATATTGAGCAAGGAAGGGTGGTGGGGCCATGTGACCACAAACAACAATTTACAATAGGGACATAGAAGAAAAGAAATTAAAAGAAGAGTACTACGTAACAAATTATTAAACACATCTTTCTCACGTCCACTTCTTAGCTTTTCATTTCTTTTTTTCTAACTTAATGGCTTAAATTATTTTTGTTTTAACTTTTTCTTAACCTTCTTTTTTCACCCATCCACTTCTTTCAAATGGATAATTGGATAAGCATGTGCAAGTGGACTTTATATAAGCGTGTTTGGCAATTCTTTCTTCCTTTTCATCCTAACGGACCACAATGGAAAATAACACTACAAACTCAAATAATAGGTAGACCAATCATAGCTATTTGTATCTACTAGTATTAATTAAGCACCAAAGTTAAAGATGTCAAACATTGATCTAAAATGGGGTGGTCCTAATGGAGTAATGGTAACTAGCTCAAGTTTGTTAGACATAAATTCAAGAATTTGATTTTTCATTTGTACTTATTGAAATTCATCGGTTGAAATAGTCAACCCTAAAGTTTCTTAAGTGAAAAGATTAATCATCTTTTTTTTTTCGGGTTCGAACCCTGGATCTTGCATATATCATACATTGTCCATACCAACTGAGTTAAGCTCGCGAAGACAGATTAATTATCTCTTATACGCACTGCGCATAGGATACTCCAAAAATATATTCAAATGAAGTATTAGAAATTTTAGAGAAATTAAAATTTTAAGCAGCTTAAATTGTTTTAATTGAATTCCCTTCTTTTTTAGTTTAGTAATTTTATTATTCATTCAAAAAAAAAAATAGTTCCTAATTTTAATTTTTTACCCAATTGACAATGTGTAAATTCTTACGCATTATTGTATAAAGTAAGGAGTAATGTCAAATTTGGACCAATGTGTAAGAATTTATAATTAATAGGACCCAATTGACAAAATTTGAAAAGTATAAGAACCCACCTTCAAAATTCAAAAACTAAATAGGAAATAATGTGTAAATTTTTACACATTATTGTATAAAGTAAGGAGTAATGTCAAATTCTTACTTTTTAGATGGTATTTGAAATTCTTTGAATTTAGTTTTGACAAAACATTTCATAGAATCCTTCATTTTAAAAATTCAGAAATACTCCAATAGCAGCAAACTAAAAGTAAAAGGTGTCCCTATTTTTGGGCCATGTCTAACTTTAGTGCCGCCATTGCTAGTGTGATCCTTAATTATTTTATCCTTAGTCATGAATTGATAAGTTAGTGGAGGTGCATAAATGAATGACTGAAATTGTTCTCTTCGTAATACTACGAGTTTTAGTAATCCCTATTATGTGGGCTCTGGCATTAAATCAGTATCACCTAGAAGAATTAAGTTGATTTCGGTTTGGGACCAAATGGAACAATCCTCTTCGAACTATATTGACTTCATGACCTAGTAAACTATTCAATAAGTCAGTCTGACATGATATAATCTCTTCCATCTTGTTGGGTCTCATGGTCTGACCTTTTTATGCCGGATCATATGTACTCATAGTTATATTCAAATTTATACTTGTAACAAAAAATATCGTTGCTTAGTTGAAACTTTATAACAACAAAACAGTTGGGTCATTGAATTTTTCTTTTTAGATGACTTAAGTCATTGAATTTGTGTGTATATAACAAAGTTTAAAAAGGAACTTTTTATACTTATACCAGTAAATTATTTTCTCTTTTGAATCTTTAACAAATGTCATAAGTACATTTGATAGCATGATTTTATATAGGACTAGTATATCTTTTATGTATTCGTTCAAATGTCCTGTTTTCTTAATAAATATTCTGGAGTCAGAAGGGTGAACAAATCAAATCAACTGTTGTTTGTCTAGGAAGAAGAAGAACGTGAATTTGTAATTTGAAAACGGACTTTTTTCCTTGGAAAAAAAAACAAGACTTTTTTTCTTTTTTGACTCTAAAAAAAGGACTTTTTTCTGATATAGGAGTACCACGTTCTGAGTTTCAATTATTGGTAAAGACAACGGTATTCAGCAATGACTAGTGTAATGACAAATGTCATTTTGCGATCAAAATATGGGAAAAATGTCAATGAAAAGAAATGTGAATTTGTACTTTGGTAAACGAGAGGTAAAAAATAAACTCTAATAAAAACGTCAATGACTGCTTGTCGGTTGTCACTCATTGCCATAGACTGATTAGCAAAAGTTTGCATTATTTATAGAATCATATGAAAATTACTCTTCTTACAAAAATTCACTATATCATCGGTAGTTATCCAGCAGCAATTAACTGTCATTCCATATTTTTTAACGACAGCTATCGCTGACACTTTTAAGATATGTTCAATCACTTTTTAAGTTAGTTCAACCGATCTCTAAAGCGTCAGCGACAATTAACTACCGCTGAAAAATGTCGAGTGACAGTTAATTGTCGTTGATGTAGGGAATGAGCAATTTCATAAGTAAGAAGAGAAATTTCTGAATCCTATTTGCAGATTTTAAACACAAGTTCAATAAAAAAAATAGTAAGCCCAAGTTCAAAATGACAATTTATCAATTTCATGAGTGAATTTCTTTTTACCCTCAATTACTCATGCACCCTATTTTTCGGATCTTAAAATCCTAAAAAATCAGGGTTTTTTTTTGCCCATATTACCCCCTCCTAACATAAAATCCAAAAATTATATAAGGTGGTCATTTCATAAATAAACAAATCTGGATTGTTGACCAAAGAGGAGTTAGCAACCGCAATACAAGTAGAATGTTTGTCTAGACTAAGCACTAGTTTACTTGTACGGTAAGATAACTCTCCACCATGCGAAAAATTTGAAGCTCGGATTTGTAGCTTCTGCCTCGCTATACATATGCGAGAAAATGGCAGTGTGCCGCAAATTCAAACATACTATAATATAATTAAGAAGATCTTCTAAGGAGGGTAAATGGGGGTATATTATGAGCTACAACTATTTACACCCCCTACATTCAAATTTAAAATTAAAGGATAATCTGTCATGCCATCTAGTTTTAAAGTAAAATTTGTGCACTTTTGTTACACCTTGTAATCTCTGCTATTGACCATATACAAGGAAAGGAAAAAATAAAATTTTAATTTGCTACATAAGGGAAGAAGCTTTTAATTCCCAATTAAACATTTTCCATCACCTTGCGAATTTATACTGAATGTTCACAATAAGATGAGCACAGGATATATACTCCAAGAGACAGAGCATGCCATTGGTATACAAGAAGTATCAATACACCTTATTTTTTTCAATCCACAAAACTCGAACTCGAGACTTTGCTTAATAGATTTGAGTCCAGTTCCAGTCGGGCCAACGCAATGTTGGTATCAATACACCCTTTATGATATTATATTAAATGGATTTTACGATGCATAGACCAACAGAATGAATATGTCTCTGATAAATTCACAGAAACATCTAGCAGACAAAAAAAGGACTTCAATAAACACACTCATCAAATCCAGTACAAGCAATTTCTGCAACAATGTTTAAGCATCTCAATTATGCACAAAGGTGTAACCTTCTGGGACAATATATCCACTTTTGTCAGCCAATAATCGTAGACTTACAAAGTACAGGCATAAGCCAGTGTCTTCATTGTAAAATATATGTCAGGTTTATTTCTGGTACCAAATGCATGGACTGTTCTACGGAAAAAAATTCCTGAATAACGAGAACCATTAGGGTCTATTTGGGAGGGAGGCTTTTGAGAGGAGAGCTAAGCCTGTATTTTGAAAAATATTTGATATTTTTATAAAATTGAAATACATGATAAATGACCATATACTACGTTAATCACACTGAATTTATTTTTAAAAACATGTCATAAGTGTCCGTAATATAAAAAACAAAAGTAAGTCCTCCCCTCCTCTCCAAAACCCTCCATCCAAACATACCCTTAATGGAGCCAAAATTATAACACAGTAGTGAAAAGTTTAGGATAAAAGTCATGATGGGTCCTTCACCTAATAATGTAAGCTTTTTAAGAACATTTGGTTCTTGACATGTGATACAAACTAGTATAGAATTCGTAAAAACTAGAATGAATTCCTCTGTTTATAGTACTGACCTGCAGGACATCAAGGATTGCACCTACCAGTGTCAAATGGCCCTAATTCTCACAAAATGACTTGAAACCCTTCTCTCAATCCCACCTGTCATTTGTCGGGAACATGCCTCATTGTACCAAAGCCTCTATCACTAAATACTAGTACTCAAGAGTTCGACCCTTGACGCGTGCCTATGCTTTTTCCATCAGTTAAGCCCAAATGGCTTTCTTATACTGGGCATTCAATGTTGTCAAATAGCGGTTATAGCAGTGCTACAGTACTATAGAAAAGGAATTTGAACAAATCTCTGGTTCCGCGGTATGTTATTTAGTACAAAGCATCGTCAAATAGCAGCTATAGATGTGCTACAGTACTCTAGCATAACATAAATTGGAAAAACGCTACTTTTTGTGATCCACGATTGACAACATTGTGGACATATTAGAGATAAAAAAGGATTTCCAAGAATCCAGCTAATCATTGACATGGTGGCCAGGAGTTTGATTCTAGCAACCCATATTTTAAAAGTACTCTTTTTAATATAATAAAATAAAATTGAAAAATTGGGCTGCGTCGAATGCATTTGGTTTCTATGAAATATAAAATAAGTGTATACTTTATTTGTATTATTAGGAACACATGACATACATGAGGAGATTAAGCATATTTAGCTATATTAACCTTCCATATGTCATTGATATGAATTGTATTTAGAGCCATTCATATATAAGAGAATGACTTGATCTAAAAGGGCATTCTGGATTTTCTCATCAGAGCTTTTCAAGAAATAATTATCTAGTATTCAAGCAGTGGTAGTCCGACATAGATGGACAGGACTCCAATTTTAGCTTACAAGGTAAAATAGAGGTACACAGAAGATTATTTGATTGACAAAAATGTTGCTATTATATGCTTTAGAAAATTCTACATCGACCTTTTTATAAGCTACAATTAATATATATAAATCGGAAAGTATGAAGCACATTAGTTCAACAAAAGTCTGTTTTCCACTTGATAAGGACATCAAAAATTTCGAGAATGAAAAATAAGCAGAATGATATAAATGAAACAGCAGACAATATATAATAATAGAAACACCGGCAACAAAACTTCAGTAAAGTAATCATTGAGTAAAACTATAACTATCCGGAGTTGCCAAAGTAACATACTCAAATGGTCCAAAGTTTCCCAATAAAATATTCATTATTTCATCTAAATAAATAAATTACATCCTACCACAAAGTTTGCAAGATTGCTGACCTAGTTAAAGCCGAGGCTCATTTCCTTTTGCTTCAGTTCTAAAGCCATTCGTTCATTTTCAAGCTTCATTCTTTCGTTTTCTAGACTCAGCTTCTCCAACTCCCGGTCCTTTTGCTTGCTAAATCTCTGCCACTTGAATCTTTGTTTCTCTAATTCCAACTTCTCAGCCTGAATTTGTAACTTTTGCTCTTCTAACTGAACTTGGCGAGAGTCAACCCATTGCTTCTGTAACCATGCTGCTCTCATGTTTTCAGATATAACTTGATTACCGTCAGACTGCCCCATTTGTCCACGCGGATACGAGCCTTTGTTGAAATAATCTTGACAATTTAAAGAATTACCAAATGTGTTAGCATGACCTTGGCCTTGGTTTTGTTTCAATTTCTTCATTGATCCACTTAACCGCCCCTCACCTCGGGAAGCACAATTGTCTTTAAAAGCATCGTGTTCATCGGTTTCTGCATCTTGCTCGTCTTCATCATGATCATCAAGCTGGGATCTTCTGATATCATCGTTATCATGGTCATCCCTATTACGGAGAGCTAACTGCATCGAAGATTGCAATGCAGGATCATGCGGCAAATGCAGCCTATTACAATTATGGTAAGAACACATCTCTTCATAGAACAATTGTTTTGAGCTTAATATTTTTCGAACTTCGTCCTTTTCTTTCTCGGAAAGATAATAAATTCCATCCAAAAGCACAGGATTTTCCACAACCTCACAAGAAGTTCCCCTCCCTAACATATCATTAAGCTTTTTATACCTTTTATTAAGATCATTGAACTTATCCTCACATTGCTGCGGCGAAACATGACAACCTCTTTCAGCCATGACTTTCGACACACATCTCCACTTACCCTTCTTCTGCAAAACCGCAAATTTCCTTCTTCCACTTCCACCAACACCATCAGAAGTTCTATCCTCACCGATATAAGAAACAGCTGTAATCATAAGCCTCACCATATTATCAGTCCACTTCACACGCTGCCAAGGCGACGACGGTCCCTTTTTACCTCTACTCCCTTCATGTTGACCATCAAAACCATCCTCCATAAAACTAGGCTCATCTTCCTCACTTGTACAATTTTTCCCCCTCTCCCCCTTACCATAATCTGTCATTGAAATACTCTGATCACAGCTCTGCAAAGGTCCCATTGTGAGTGGAAAACCATCTTGCACCGATGAATGTAGCGACAACCCTTGACGCGGGTTAGCTTGATGTTGGTGAATGGTATGAGGATGGTGTGCTTGATGATGAACCTGAATTGATCCAGGTAAATCAAAGCTACCAAAAGAATTACCACCAACACCACCTTGAATCATTCCTCCTTGTGACAAATTCACATCCATTTTTTCTCATAAACAATACAACAACCCAGATCAAACTAATAAACCCATCATACAAAAAATCCTATTTTTCAAACCCCCAATTAACTTTTTTCACCTAATCTATAAGCAAAACTAGCCACCAATCTAACCAGAACAAAAAATCATCATTTCAAACAGACCAATATGATACCTCTAATTCAATGATGGAAAATGATTAAAGGAACAAACTTTCACATGACAAGAGAGGGATAAAGTTCAAAGATAATACCCCAGAAGCATTACAAAAGGAAAATGTCCAAAGGGTCATTAGAAAACTGAAAATAAAACCTTCTTCAATGGAAGATAAAGCTACTTATCTGGTGGAAAAGTTCCAAGAATTGGTGGCTGAGAAGCCGGAAAAAAGGAGCTTTTTGGGAAGGAATCCAGAGGTGAGAATCACGACATAGCATAGGAGAGAGGAGTTGTGTTAAAAGGCTCTGAAAACTGAACAGAATCCCGGTAAAAAGGAGAACATGCGCTCGGCTAGGTTTTGCAAGGCTAAGTTTAATCTAAGTACGAGGTAATGTCTTAAGAGTATCTATTTAAATGAAATTTGATCGACCAAGATATAAAGTAGATTGGTCATCGATACATGTTGATCGGTCTGACCAATTTCCATCTCTATATCTCGTTGACGGGATAGAGAAGATTTTTATTTCTCTTTTTGTTAGCATTTTCTACTTTTTTTAAAAAAAATTATGAATTTTACTAAAATTAAATATTTATTTGTTTTTGGTCAAAGAAATAGAGTAGAGTTTATTTTTTCAAAGATTTAAAAAATATATAGTAATTATTTTGTGTTTATTTATTTTGATGAAAAATGTCCTTTTAAAGATGATTATTAGAAAAAGTTCACTCAATTGTATTCTTTTCAATAACTTTGATTTTTTCCTTCAAAATTATATTCTTTAAAAATAAATATGTATAATAAATAGAGGAAAAATCCTGAAAATACTTGCATTAAATAAATTCATTTTCTTAAAAAATTATTAACAAAAGTATGAATAAAGTCAATATCAGAAAAGTTGTCCAATTTGATTTATAATTATAATAATAATCAAGTTTATAATTAATCAATTCAAACTTTTTAATAATTAATATTTTTAACAAAAAAATTAATATTTTTATAAGACTTAATTTTAAATTAATAGTCCTTTTTGTATTTTCAAAATGCACTTTAGTTCATAAAAGTCAAAATTAAAATGCGTACGGAAAATGCAAACATAGATTATCGATTTATTTGCACAAAGTGTGTGTGTATAGACAGACACACACATTGTGTAACCAAAGAAGAAGAAAAAAAGGCACACACATTGACATTTTGATAGTATGATAAAATAAAAAGCTGTGCTAAACTATTCAATAGCAATGGTGTTTATTTGTAGACATTGAAATTTTGTCAATTACATTTAGTTTTTTTTGTTTATTTTTATCACAGTACGTGTTTTTTTTTTTTGTGTGTG